>Ga0070670_100000691_pt1 | contig 26220 bp, 26 predicted proteins | sample KBSS63metaG_FD_64665 | JGI IMG/M metagenome (GOLD analysis project Ga0070670, IMG submission 64665) | Switchgrass rhizosphere microbial communities from Kellogg Biological Station, Michigan, USA - KBS S6-3 metaG | ecosystem: Host-associated > Plants > Roots > Rhizosphere > Soil ... | reverse complement strand
TCTCGGCCAGCGTCTTGTGCTGCCAGAAAGGGATCTCATCCATGCCCATGCCGTTCCTGCGCGCCGGCGCCTCTTTAAGGTCGCCAGGCGCCGCCTTGTTTTGTGATTTGCCGGAAAGCAACCAATTGTTCAATCTGTGCCGGATATAGGTGAATATGGATTGCGGTGAAAGGCCAGGCCCGTCGCAATCGGCTGAGGTCTTGAAGAGTTGAACGGGAAATCGCCGATGCCGGAGCCGACAGAGACCGAGGGGCAGCCACTGAAGCGGCCGCGGCGCAAGCGCTATCTGCTGTTGCGGCTGGATTCGCTGATCGATTCCACCGTCTGGAACGCCGGCTTCCGCGCCGTCGAAATCTGGGAAGACATCACCATCTTCTTCCGCCGCTTTCGCATGACCGGCTGGAAACGGATCCTCTTCGAACTCGCCGGCGAAGGCATGACGCTCGGCGTCGCCGCCTCGGTCGTGATGCTGACGCTCGCCATGCCGGCCTTCGAGTCGACCGTGGGCGACTGGCGCAATCGCGGCAATTTCGCCGTCACCTTCGAGGATCGCTACGGCAACGTCATCGGCCATCGCGGCATCATCCACGAGAATTCGGTGCCGGTCGACGAACTGCCGGACTATTTCGTCAAGGCGGTGCTGGCGACCGAGGACCGGCGCTTCTTCGATCATTTTGGCATCGACATCTTCGGTCTGTTCCGGGCGCTCACCGTCAACGCGCAGGCCGGCGGCGTCGTCCAGGGCGGCTCGACGCTGACCCAGCAGCTGGCGAAAAACCTGTTCCTGTCCAACGAGCGGTCGATCGAGCGCAAGATCAAGGAGGCGTTCCTCGCAATCTGGCTGGAAGCGAACCTCTCGAAGAAGGAAATCCTGTCGCTCTATCTCGACCGCACCTACATGGGCGGCGGCACGTTTGGCGCGGCGGCAGCGGCGCAATATTATTTCGGCAAGAGTATTTCGGATGTGAACCTGGCGGAAGCGGCGATGCTCGCTGGCCTGTTCAAGGCGCCGACCAAATATGCGCCCAGCGTCAACCTGCCGGCGGCACGGGCGCGGGCCAACGACGTCCTGTCGAACCTCGTCCAATCCGGCTTCATGACCGAGGGCCAGGTGGTCGCCGCCCGCCGGAACCCTGCCTCCGTCGTCGACCGGGCGCAGGTTGTCTCACCCGACTTCTTCCTCGATTGGGCCTTCGACGAGGTGCAGCGGCTGTCGCAGCGGTTCGCCGAGCGCTCGCTGATCGTGCGCACCACCATCGACATGAGCCTGCAGAAGACGGCGGAGGATTCCGTTTCGTCCAGCCTGCTCGAATATGGCGAGCGCTACAATGCCAAGCAGGGCGCCACTGTCATGATCGAGACCGGCGGCGCTGTCCGAGCCATGGTCGGAGGCCGCGACTACGGCGAAAGCCAGTTCAACCGCGCCACCAAGGCGCTGCGCCAGCCCGGCTCGTCGTTCAAGATCTACACCTACGCCGTCGCCATGGAGAGCGGCATGACGCCGACGACCACCATCGTCGATGCGCCGATCTCCTGGGGCAACTGGAGCCCGCACAATTACGAGAATCGCTACGAGGGCCGGGTGACGATGACCGAAGCGATCGCCAAGTCGATCAACACCATTCCGGTGCGGCTCGCCAAGGAGCATTTCGGCATCCAGCCTATCCGCGAAATGGCCAAGCGCATGGGCGTCGAGAGCCCCGTGCGCAACGACAAGACCATTCCGATCGGCACCTCCGAGGTCACCGTCCTCGACCAGGCGACCGCCTATGCCGTCTTCCCCTCCGACGGGCTGCAGTCGCGCCGCCACGGGATCAGCGAGATCCTCGGCTACAACGGCAAGATCCTCTATGATTTCAATCGCGATGAGGCACCGGCCAAGCGCGTTCTGTCGGAACAGGCGAACAGCTCGATGACGCAGATGCTGACGCAGATCCCGGTCATCGGCACCGGCCGCAAGGCAGCGCTCGATCGCGGCATCGTCGTCGGCGGCAAGACCGGGACGACGCAGGCCTATCGCGACGCCTGGTTCATCGGCTTTTCCGGCAACTACACCTGCGCCGTCTGGTTCGGCAACGACGACTATACCTCGACCAACAACATGACCGGCGGCACGCTGCCGGCGATGACCTTCAAGAAGATCATGGACTACGCCCACCAGGGCATCGCCCTCAAACCCATCCCCGGCCTCGCCGACCCCTTCCCGGCCCAGAAACCGATGACGGCTGCCGCCCGCAAAGCCGCAGCGGACGCTACCGCCAGCGCCGAACCGCCCCCGGTCCGGCCCCGTTCGCTGTCGGCAGAATCGACGAAAGTGCTGCGGGATATTGGGGAGCAGTTGAAGGATGCGGTGCCGTTGAAGGGGCAGAAGGTGGCGAGTGTGGGGCTTTGAAAGGCGACGGACAGGCTTGGCAGCAGGCATGATCCATAGTCGAATGTGGACCGAGCCAAAACCCGGTCTCACGTTTTGCCTGCCCATAGCGAGCTGTCAGTTTTCAGCGGACTAAATCAGCGACCTCTGAGAAATCGAGATTGGCCGGTAAAAGCCAATTCGGAGAGCGCTGGCTTTGACGAGGCGTTCCGGTAACGGGCGTATCCTCACCCACTGGTGTGACGGCGAAATCGGCACACCAAACCGTGCCTGTTCCTTTCAGGAAGAAGCCGAACTGGAATGTTACGCCATCGGCTGGCACATCCATCACAAGCCTCCGACGTGACCAGTCGTGGTCACCAAATAGCCATCCGCCGCCCGGGTGATCTTTAAGATTGTCGAAGGCTAGAACATTGCCAGGCGATTTGTCGACGCGTGCCCAAATCGACGCGCCGTGAGAGACCTTATCAGTCGCAAGATTGGCTCTGACTTCAATGCGCTTACCGTGAAAAGGAACGGCCGAAACGGTTTGAGCTAAAGTTCCGAATGCCCGTTTGGTGTCGCGATAGCGTGTGGGCCTGGCTCCACTATAGCTTATCAATGCAGCGCGGCGAGAGGAATTGCGTGCGTCATCATCCAAGCCGTAATCGAATTCATTCGGATGCTGCCCGACGAAATCCCAACACGCCAGAGCCTGCATGCGCCTGCCATCTTCGACTTCGGCCCGTTTGATCTGGGCAGAAAGAGTGTTCCAGTCATTAAGGCCAAACTGCCTAGCAACAATATTCAGAGTCTCGCCATGGGAGATGACGATATTTCTCTCACGCAATATCTCTTCAAGCACCTTAGCCATGTGCTTCGTTTGTCTGTAGCTATTCATCGACTTTCCCGTGATGGATCGGACCACGAAGTCAGTGCTCACATTTCTGACGGACCGATCTCTCGCGAGAATTAATCGTCAACCTGGTGCTTTCACCATGCCTCTAAAGGCGTGAGCGGACCGGCAGCACCTACCATCTCTAAATTGGTCGGCTCGACGATTCTTGTCAAGCCGACCATGGAGCCGATCCTCGGTCCGTCATCCCAAAGTCGACGACCGACTGGGCTACAGGAGCAACAACGCTACCCTCACCCCTTCTTGTAAAACGCCAGGCGCTTGATGCCGAACTTCATGTTGTTGAAGTTGGAGGGTTTGAGGGGGAAGAGGACGTTGGCGGCGTAGCTGCCGCTGATCGAGCCGATGGCGAGGTTGACGATGAACTCCGCCGGGTTGGGGTTGGTCCAGGTGTAGCCCTTGGTGTCGACCAGCGTGCCGTTGACATAGGTGTCGACCTTGCCGGCGCTGGTGCGCACGACCTTGGTCAGCCTGACATCGCCGACCAGAGGGCCGGTCAGCCGCTTGAGATAGCCCTTGCCGACATCTGCCGTGGCCGGGGCCCATTCGTCGTTGCTGAGCTGGAAGTCCTGGGTCGCGGTGCCGCCATGGGTGAAGGCCGAGAAGATGTCCGGACCCTTGTAGAAATCGAACCAGCTCTCGATGTCGATCTCGTCGGTGCTCGATGGCGTGGGGGTGGTGTTCTTGCCGTAGAGCCAGGTGGCGCCCCACAGACCGTTCGGCTGGTTGGCAGGCAGGGCGTTCAGTTCGGGCAAGGTGTTGACCTGACGGCTGGCGACGGCCTGTGGGTAGTTGACGGTGGCGTCGAAGGCATAGTCGCCGTTCTTGAGGTCGAAGGTGTCCTTGGCGATGATCTGCGCCGAGCGGATCGGCGGCACGAAGATCATCATCTGGCCGGCCGGGTTCTGGTAGGTCTCAGGCTGGCTGATGAAGACGAATTTCTTCTGCGTGGTCACCGTCTTGGTGGTCTTGTCGACGCTGACGGCGCGATAATCGTCGTTCCGCTGGAAGGCGTTGTCCTTGACGTAGCCGACGGCCATGCCCGACGGCATGGAAGCCGGAATGGTGTCGAACACCATGGTGGTGGCCGTGCCGGCGGCACTGTCTGCGGTCGGCTGGGCGAGCTTCAGGGCATAGAAGGGCGTGAGCACGGCCAGCGCGTTGGTGACCGGATTGGCGGTGTTGGAGTTGAACATGGCGAGAAGCTTGATCTTGCCATCCGAGCCGACGGTATCGACCCGGTAGATGCCGCGCGACTGCAGCACGATCATGTTGCCGACTTCGATCTTGGTACCGGCGGGAAAGCCGAACTGGGCCGGATCGACCGGATTGTTGACGTCGATCGAACCGCTGATCTGGCCGAAGACATTGGTGAAGCCGCCGGAATAGGCGGCATCGCCACCGCCGAGCACGCCGGTGAGGTTGAGCCGGTCGGCGGCAAAGACGTGGGTCTGGGCACTGCCCTCGGTGTAGCGCTGAACTTCGGAGCCGATCGTCACTTTTGCCGCATTGTTCTGGAAATAGTTGAACTTGCCTTCGAGCTGCGTCTTGTTCTTGATCGCGGTTTCGCCCGTCCCGGCGGTGGCATTGGTGCCGAACACATAGGTTCCGAGCGAGGTCCAGCCGGCGATCGCGTCATCGGCCGGCGCGGCACGGGCAGGTGTCTGCCCGAGCATGATTGCGGTTGATAGGGCGAGAGCGGAGAGGAGCTTTTGCATGGCTTTTCCTTTGTGCCTGATCGACCGAGCCCGGAGGGCTCATTGTGCAATGCAGTAGGTGGAACAGGGAGGAGCCGGGAGTAGCCCGGTTTGTGAAGGGTCGTTAGTTGGCATTGACCCCTCATCGGGGCGTTCAACCGCGGCAGGAGCCGCTCCAATCTCGCATCCTGTGGTAGCTTTGGACGGGATGTTCCCGCCACGCGTTCGCGCGACGGGCGGCTCGGCGGCTGCTGGCAACGGCCGGCGGGGCCCGGTGGGTCAGGGTTTTTGCAGGTGAAACCGGGTCAGCGTGAACCCTGCCTCGCGTGCGAATCAGCGCGCCTTGCTCAACCGCGCGCTCCGCGCTTCCAGGGGCAATGCCAACGTCTCCGCCTGCGGTTGTCCTCAAGAGTTTCCGGCGATGCCACCCGCGCGCGGTCGCACGCCAACAGTTCGCCGCCCGGGATCGGGGACCGTCGAAGCCGCGCCGGCCATATCGCACTGTCGGATGCCGGCCTGCCCGCCCTACCGCCCTTCCCCCTCCCGGCAGAATCAGGGATAAGCTTCGTCGTTTCGATGTCACAAGGACGCCGCCGTGTTTCGGGTTCCCCTTCTGGTCGCGCTGTCGCTGGTCATCGCCTTTGGCGGCGGCATCCTCTTCACCCGCTACGCGCTCGACGCCAGCGCCGGCTTCGGTGCGATCCGGCTCGGCGCCTGGGAAGCCTTTCCCGCCCTCCATACCGCCGATGCCGACCCCTATGCCAAATCCCATCGGGCGCGGGCCGGACGGCTGCTGTTCGGCACTGCCGAGGGGCTGGAATTCACAGCCAGCGACGATGATGCCCGCACCCGCTTGTCCGCCGCCTGCCGCTACAGGATCAGCGGCCAGACGCCGCCGGCGCGGCTCTGGACGCTGTTCCCGGTAGCCCCCGACGGGAAGCCGCTGGCCGCGCAGGAGGGCCGCCCGACCGCCATCAATTCCTGGGTGGTGCTGCGCGACAGCGACTCCAGCTTCTCGATCACCGTCTCGAGCGATGCCGCCGCCGGCAACTGGCTGGCGCTGCCGCCATCGGGCGATTTCAAGCTGGTGCTGACGCTGCTCGATACGCCGGCGGCAGGCAGCTCCGGGCTGATCGACCTGTCGATGCCGAAGGTCGAGAAGATCGGCTGCGGCCATGCTTAAGATCTTGTTTTCGATCATCGTCGGGGTGTTGGGGGCCGCTTTTTTACACCTGATCATCATCCTTTCGCTGCCCGGCTTCAGCAACAGCGATGCCTTCCAGCGGGTCGAGGCAATCGGCGAGGAGGACAGTTTCCATGTCCTGGACGCGGGCGAGGATGGCGGCCGGCTGCTCAACGGCGATCCCTATCTGCGCACCGCCGTCTGCGCCTTCGACCTCAGCGACATGCCGGTCCACCTCATGGCCAAGGGGCAAGTGCCCTTCTGGTCGCTGGCGATCTACGATAGCGCCTCGAACGAGGTGTTCAGCATGAGCGACCGGACGTCGGTCGGCGGCACGCTCGATGTGCTGGTGGCAGCGCCGGTGCAGCTGGCGGCTATCCGCAAGGCTTTGCCCGCCGAACTCGCGCAGTCGATCCTGGTGGAAATGGCCGAGGGCCAGGGCTACGCGGTGCTGCGGACCATGGTGCCTCAGCCAAGCTTCGGCGACGGCGCAAGGGATTTTCTCTCCAAGGCGCAGTGCGACGCCTTCGATGTCGGTGGATAAGCGTACCAGGCCGGGCGCTATCCGCGCTTGGTCGATTTCGCTCTTGGCCGCTTGGCGCCGGGGCCAGTGCGGTGTTTCGGCGGATCGAGGCGCTCGTAGCGTACCCCGGTAAACAGCAGAACCCGCGCTGCAACCACCTGTTGCGACGCCGGTTGCGGATTGTCCCTTCGTCGGTCTTCCAGTCTTATGATATCAGCCATGTCTCGTCTCCCACCTGCAACCTTGAGACGGATGAATGTGTCGTCGATTTCACCCTGCCCGCGCTTTGGCGGGCCGGCGCTCCCAGCGGCATGGCCTTGTCGAGGTTGCCACGCCTTGGGCATTCGCGCCTTTTCCAGCAGCACAGCATGGCCTGTCCGGAAGAAAATCAGTGCGTTTGGACAGCGACGCATGCGGTGCTATCGGCGGATTGAGACAGCTGATCGTTAACAGAACCCTAACGGAATGCGCTGCACTTGTCCGATCTCCGGATCTCTACCGTCCGCTATCGGGCGAAGGGCGACCTAACGCGCCACAGGCCTCCACCATCGGTTGATCTCCAAAGCCCTAAATCACCAATTATTCATACTGTTAGCTTTTTCGGTCCCAGCGATTCCAAGGAGCGGCTGTCGCGACTGTGACACGAAAACGTCATCCAGATATTATTTGCGGCTTTTTACAATTGGCGTATGATCATGGCATCCAAAGGCGTCCGATACCTTGGCTGCTTCTGACATTCAGGACCATTGACCTCATACTTAAGGAGGGCGATCGATGTCGCTACTGCTAAATTCCGCCTTTACAACCGACGACGTCGACGTGCTTCGTTGCGTGCTGGACACCTGGTGCGCGGAAAAGCGTATCGACATCAAGAGCACCGAAGCGCAATCCGCCGCCTCGGCTGCGCTGGACCTCTTCCAGTCCGGCCATGACACTCATGACCGCCTGCTCATCGCCCTGCGCAGCCGCCGGTCGCGTTAGGCGGAACAGCATCACGACCGCAAGCAAGATAATCGGGCGTCCCACTGGGGCGCCTTCTGCGTTTTAGGCCTGTCGTCTCCCCTGCCTGTCCTCATACGTGACAGTCGGTTCGGATTTTCCGCCAGATTTTCACCTGCTATTAACCGTGATCGCGGTAGCGTGAAGGGGAAAGCCAGATCCGGACGAGAGCGTCCGCCGGTCCGAGACCGTCTTCCGCGCCCTGTCGTTCGCGGTAGGACGCGACCGCCCGGCAGCGCGCGCGCCGACCCTGGCTCCCCTTCTTTGTTTGTGTGTGGGTGGTGGCGTGCGTGATCGGTTTAGAGACCTGGAAGGACCGCTTGGCGAGCGCAAGAAGGATGTGGTCCTGATGGCGACGGTCAGCAGCTTCGAGGAACGCGCCAACCCCAGCCGGTCGGAACTGCGCCAGTTCGCCGAGCTGTTCATGCCGCTGTTTACCGCCTCCAGCGAGGAGGCCAAGCGCCAGGCCGTGGCCGCGCTGTCGCAATGCCCGCATGTTCCATCGGCTGTCGCCCTGTTCATCGGCTGCCAACCGATCGCCATCGCTGCCCCGTTCCTCTGCGGCGCCAGGACCATCGACGACGACACGCTCATCACCATCGCCCGCACCCAAGGCGCCGAGCACGCCAAGGCCATCGTCCGGCGCGAAAACCTTTCCTCCGAAGTGGTCGATGCGCTGGTCGGCCTGCGCCACGCCGATAGCGGCCGCGGCAGCAAGGCCGAGGTCGCCCCGCCTGCCGTCCGCGCCCCTCTGCTGGATGCGCCCGATGCCGCCGTGACCGAGAGACTGGCGCGCGAGGAAGCGATGCGCCAGGAACTGCGCCAGATCGCCCGGCATCTCGCCCATGACGAAACCGACCGCCTCGGCCTGCGCTCGCTGTCCGAGATGCAGGAAACGCTGCTGGTGCGGTTTGCCCGCGAGCGGGAGGCGCAGAGCTTTTCGACGACACTTGCCGATGCGCTGTCTTCGAGCCGCTGGCTGGCCGAACGGATCCTGCTCGACCTCTCCGGCCAGCAGCTGGCGGTGACGCTGACCAGCCTCGGCATGAACTTTGCCGATGCCGTCTACGTGCTGGAGCGCTTCTATCCGCACCTGACCGAGGGCCACGGCAGCGTCAGCCGGGCCTGGCGGATCATGGATGCCATCGATCCGGCCGACAGCCAGAGCCGCGTCGAAAGCTGGCGTCGTGCCGACCGCTACACCTATGTCACGCCCGACCAGGTGCAGCCGGCAAACCGCGATTCCGCCGACGACCTTCCTGCCAACAGCCGGCTGCACGCCGTCCGCACCGGCAGCCGCGCGCGCTGATCGCGCCGATTTGGTCGCGCCGATCGCGTCTGGTTTCGCAAGTCCGGCCGGCGCTGCGACACATGATGGGGAAACGCTTCAGCGCGTAACGGTTGACGCCCGTCCTTCAGAACGGATCGGCGGGCTTTGCGGCCAGAGGCACGATGTCGCCGATGTCGTCGGTCTCGAGCTCCAGTATCCACAGATCGTGATCGAATTTCATCTCCCGCTCGAGCATTTGCCGCACAGCCTCCGCTTCCTGCCGCTCCAGCCTCACCTCGAATAGCCGGCCGCTCGCCTCGTCCTCGTCGATCAGGCTCTGCGGCGCCGGGCCGAACAGGGTTTCCAGCCCGTCGCGAAACCGCTGGCGGATGAAAATGGCGCCTGAAGCCTCCGCCCCCTTGCGCTCGACCGCGGCAAAATCACCGCGGCCAAACAGGCGACGGATCAGGGCGGAAACGAAGATGTCGCTGCGTAATCTCATGACATTGCTATAGCCGCCAAAGGCGCCGTCAACAATCGTCCCGGCAATGTCCACCGGAGAGCCGATCGGGGTGCAACCGGGATCCGCGGTGCGTTGAAATTATCAACTTGCCTTAGGCGAGTATTGAGCGCAGAATAATCGCATTAGTAGCATTCATGCCATCATGCCGAACTGCAACCGCTATCTTGAGGGAGAGGCGCCTATGACCATGTCTTTGTTCGCCAAGACCATCCACGGGCTTGGAGTGATGTTGATGATACTGACCGCGACGGCGCTGTTGACGTCGCCGTCCTCCGCCGCCGAAGGCCGGAAGCGCACGGCAGTTGCCGCCGCCACGCGGCCCGTGCCGATGCTCTCGGCAACGGCATTCCGCCGGCAGCAGGAGTGGCGGACGACCATCGCCACCGTTCCGAAACCGAGCAAGGGTTGCTTCACGGCGAAATACCCGTCGACCAAGTGGAAGCAGGTCCCCTGCGTGGCGGCACCGGATTATCCCATGCCGCCCCGCTCCGGCATCGTGCCGCAGGTAATCGGCAACGGCAACGACATTGCGGCGCAGGCGCCGAGCGGCATCATCTCGTCGGCAACCGGAAGCTTCGACACGCTCACCAATGTCACCGGCGAAAGCGGCCAGATCGGTGCCGTCGGGCCGATGATCCCCAACGCCTACACGCTGCAGATCAACACGGATTTCTTCCAGAGCAGCGTCTGCGCGGCCTCGCCCAACCCCGGCTGCCGGGGCTGGGAGCAATTCGTGTTCGAGAACAACAACGTCTCGCACCGGGCTTTCATCCAGTACTGGCTGATCCAATACAATACGACCTGCCCGGCCGGCTGGACGCAGTTCCCCAATGGCAGCGACATCTATTGCGTGATCCTCAGCAACTCCAGCGGTGCAGTTAGCACCCCGCCGGTTCCGGTGACCAATCTCGGCCAGGTGACGCTGACGGGCAATGCCGATGCCGGCGGCGACAGCATCGTCATGACCATCGGCGGCTCGGCATTTACCCGCGTCGGCGACAACGCCGTCAATGCGTCCTCCGGCTGGAGAATTGCCGAGTTCAACATTGTCGGCGATGGCGGCAACGCCGTTGGCGTCGGCAGCCAGGCAACCTTCAATGACGGTGCCGCGCTCACGACAAGAACGCATATCGTCTATGGCGGCAGCGGGCCGCCGAACTGCGTGGCACAGGGCTTTACTGCCGAGACCAACAACCTCAGCTTCGGTCCGACCGCGCCGGCCGCTTCCGGACCGGGGCCGGCGATCATCTTCAACGAAAGCACCGCTGGCGGCAGCCCATCCAACTGCGCAGCCTCTACGGCCGTCGGCGACACCCATCTGACCACGCTCAGCGGCCTGCTTTACGACTTCCAGGCATCGGGCGATTTCGTGCTGCTGCAGACCGGGTCCGGCTTCACCGTCCAGAACAGGCAGGTCTCGGGTGCGCCGACCTGGCCGGACGCCAGCGTGAACTCGGCTGTCGCCGCAAAGCTCGGGAAGACGGAGGTCGCCGTCTGCCTGAAGCCGCGCGGCGTCTTCATCGACGGCAAACCGGTCAAGGTCAGCGATAAAAAGCCGCTTGCGCTCGCCGACGGGACGCAGGTCACGCGGACCGGCAACACCTATCTGATCCGCGGCGCCACCGGCGACTGGGTGCAGGCCGGCATCAATAGTGGTGGGAGCACCGACTACATCAACCTCAAGGTCGGCCTCGGGCAATGGCCGATAGAGGCGCATGGGCTTCTTGCCAATGTCAAGGAAGACCCCAACCTGCTCGCCACGCGGGAGGGAGAGGTTTTGAAGAATCCGTTCTCGTTCGAGCAAATCTACCGCCCCTATGCCGACAGCTGGCGCGTCAGGTCCGGTGAATCGATGCTCAACGTGTGCGGCGAACGGACGATGGCCGGCATTCCGAAGAAACCTTTCACCTCCAGGGAACTGGACCCGAAAACGATGAAGAACGCCCGGCTTGCCTGTGCCCGGGCGGGCGTCAAGGAAGGCGCGCTGCTGGAAGCCTGCCTGATCGACGTGGCGATGATCGGCGACAAGGCTGCCGCGAATGTCCATGCGCAGACCCTCGCACCCAAAGCACTGGGGCTGCTACGGTAAGTTGCCGAACGCAGAGGTCGGTGGGCATCGGGCGAAAGCCCGGTGCCCCCATCGTTTACCGCGCTTCCGGCTATGGCGCGTTCACGCTTCGCGGTATGCCGCATCGGGCCACGCGATGACAGGCCGACCGGTTGTCAGATGTCTCTGTCCGACGTCCCGCAAGCGGTGCCGGCCGAGCCTCCTCAGGATGCGGGGTCGCGACCGAGTGCGTCCAGCGTTTCGCCTTCCAGGCGGTAGTAAAACCTGTCGGTTTTCCGCGCGCCGCCGATGTCGTCGTAGAAGGCAAGAAGCCTGTCGTTCCCGGCGTCTGCGGTCCAGTCGATCCGCACCAGCCCTCTCTTGCCGGCAAGCGTGGCCAGCGTCCGCATCAGCGACCGGCCTACGCCACGCCCTCTGTAGGGCGCGCCGACGTAGAGTTCCTTCAGGAAAATTCCGGGCTTCAGGCCGGGTCCGGGGAAGATCGCACTGAACGAGCAGAGGCCGACAACCTTGCCGTCGTCTTCGGCCACCAGAATTTCGGCGCCGTCAGGCCTGACCTTCAACTGCTCCAGAATTTCCTCCGGCGGTGGACAAGCAACTTTGTAGTGCGCCTGCATCTCCTGCATGAGCGTAACGAGACCCGCTTCAGCGCGGTCATCGGCTTCGAGCAAGCGGATATTGGTGGTCATATCGTATCCTCCGGAGCCTTTAAGGGAGGCCGGGAACTTCCCCATCGGACAGGATGACCTTGAATGCGGCAAGGGCCATCCGCGCATCGGCGAACGGCGCTGGCTCCCGCCGTACCACCAGTCGACCGCCCCTTACAGCGCGCCGATGTCGCGGAGTTTCTTCAGCACCGTGCCGTCGGGTTCGCCGGTTTCCGGCAGGCGGTAGTGCTTCTGGAAATGCAGGATCGCGGTGCGGGTGGTCTCGCCGGCGACGCCGTCGATGCTGACATTGCTGTAGGCGATGTTGCTCAGGCCCTTCTGGATCTGCATCACCATCGTGACGTTGGCAACGGGATCGGCGGTCGGCTTCTTGGCCGGCGTCATGGCGGCGGTCCTGACGGAGGCGGTCCTGACGTCCTTGTCGGAGTTCATGATCGCGGCAGCGACGGGGTCGATGGCGGCAGCCTTGGAGTTGACATCGGCCGGCGGTCGTTCGACCGGTACGGCGATGCCGGGCTGGAGGTCGGGCTTGATGTCAGCCTTCAGGGCTGCCAGCAGGTCCGGGCTCGGCTCGCCAGTCTGCTTCAGGCCCGCGGATTGCTCGAAGGAAAGGATGGCTGCCGTGGTGCGGGGACCGATGACGCCGTCGGCGGCGCCCGTGTAGAGGCCCCTTCTCACCAGTTCGCTCTGAACCTGCGCTACGATCGTCGTCGGCGCGGCACTGGCAGCGGCCGGGGCTGCGGCAACCGCCGTCGCATCCGGTCGTTCGATGCGGAAGGTCGTGGTGTCGGCGGGCTCGCGCTGGGTGACGGCGAAGGGCTTGCGGCCGGCAAGTGCATAGGGCGAGGCCGGGTCGCGGGTGCGGAAGAACGGCGACGGGTGGCTGCCCGGCTGGTACCAGAGCGCATTGGTGGCGATGAAGCTGAAGATCACGGCGAAGGCCATGGCGCCGCCCGCTGTCGATGGGTAACGGCCGATGACGCCGCCAAGAGCGCTGGCGCCGCGCAATGACGCAGTGCCCAGAAGCCCGGCACCGCGCAGACCGAGGGTGCCGACGGCCGCCGCGCTGCGGGACGCGAGCCCGGACTGTTGCCGCTTGCCCTTTCCCTTAGGCGATTTTCGCTTTCGCGTGGCCATCGAACGCTTCCTTGTTCTCTATGTCGGACTGCTCCACTGCGGATCGGAGGCGCGGCGGGAACTCCACCGGCTGCTGGTCTTGTGCCGTTTCTGCCGCCGTGCCGTCAAGCGGCACGAGGATTGTAATCACAGTTCCGTAGCCCGGCGTGCTGGCAATGCCGAAGCTGCCGCCATGCAGCGCCACCAGACCCTTGACCAGCGACAGGCCGAGGCCGGTGCCCTCGTAGCGGCGGGAATGGTCGCTCTGGATCTGCACGAAGGGCTGGCCGAGCGAGGCGAGCCGGTCGGCGGCGATGCCGATGCCGGTGTCGCTGACGCAGATCTTCAGCATGTCGCCGGCCTCCGTTGCATCGACGGTGACGGCGCCGCCGGCATCGGTGAACTTGATGGCGTTGCCGACGAGGTTGATCAGCACCTGCTGGATGGCGCGCTGGTCGGCGATGACTTCGGGCAGGCCGCGCTGGATGCGGCTGGTCAGCGTCAGGCCCTTGGCCTTGGCCTGCAGCGACAGCATCGCCTCGCAGGACCGGATCGCCGACGCGATCGAAAATGGCTCGACGATCAGCTCGTAGCGACCGGACTCGATCTTGCTCATGTCGAGCATGGCATTGACGACGGAGAGCAGGTGGGCGCCGGAATCGCGGATCAGGCCGACATATTCGCGCTGGCGGTCGTTTTCGAGGCGACCGACATATTCGCCGGCCAGCATGTCGGAAAAGCCGAGGATGGCGTTCAGCGGCGTGCGCAATTCGTGGCTGACAGCGGCGAGGAAGCGCGACTTGGCGTCGTTGGCGGATTCGGCTTCCGCCGCCTTGTGGGCCGCAGCGTCATAGAGCTTGCGTTCGCGCCCGATGTCGCGCGCCTGGGTGACGATGTCGCTCAACTGGCCATCGGCATCGCGGCGCGCCGTCATGTCCAGGCTGATATGGACGAACTGCTCGCCTTCGACCGTGCCTATGGGTCGATCGAGGCGCAGATGGATCGAGGTTGCGTCGGTCCCCTGGCGCAGCATGTCGACGGCCTGGAGGAAGAGGATGCGATCGGAAACATGGACCTGCTCGAAAAAGCCACGGCCGAGCGCAGGGCGCATCCAGGCCAGGAATTCGGCGCGGTCGCGGCCGCCGACGGTGGTGACGACGCCATGGGGGTCGAGGAGCATGACGAGGCCAGCCGCAGCCTCAAGCATCAGTTCCTGACGCTGGACGACCGCCGGCATCTCCAAGGGCACGGGCTTCTGGCGCGACAGGGCAATGCTGCCGACGGCCGAGAACAGGAAGGCGGCGCAAACGGCGGCAACGCCGACCGGGAGGGCTACGGCAGGGGTGGTGACGAAGGACAGGCCGAAGGGCACGGCCACGAGCGCCAGCGACGACAGCGCCGCCACGCGCCGCAGGATCGTCAGCTCCTCGCCGCGCACCTGTCCGTTTCCGGAGGTCCTCGACAACCAGCTGCCGGCTGCCCGGTCCACGAGGGCGATTGCCCTGTCAGCCATTTTACTCAATACGCGCACACCAAAATCCGCACTAAAAGGCGTCTGTTTCTGGCCGGATAATAGGACCGGCGCGCTTAAGGAAAGGATAAGTCAAAAGGCGCAATCCACCGCCGAAAAGCCCGAAAATCCCATTTTGGCGCACCAAAAGGATGCATCGGTTTTTATCGTTAACAGGGGGTAAGCGATGGATTTCGCTACTTTTTCACTCAAGCGTTAAGATTTGCGGCAGAGCCGGCCGCCGCAACCCCCGGGATTAGCGGGTGATCGGCCGGGACATGCTTAACGGCGGCTACGACAATTTGACTTAAATGTGGGTAAAATGCCGATATGAGGCATTTGAACCAAATTCGCCTCAAACGCTTTCTAGTTTTGAAAAGCGATGTCAGCATCTGCCGACTAGATTTGTTTCAACCGGGGAAACCGGATCGATTCGGCCTCAAGACCGAACGAAAAACAGGATGGGCAAAACGATGTGGTTTCTGATCAAGACAGCGTTCTGGTTCTCGCTCGTGCTTATACTCCTGCCGGTGTTCAGCTCGCAGAGCAGCAACCGCACGCAGAGCAACCCGCAGGTGCAGGTGTCCGATGCCGTGACTGCCGCTACCGGCGCCTTCCAATATGTAACGTCGCTGTGCAGCGAAAAGCCCGATATCTGCGTCAAGGGCGGCGAGACCTTCACCGCGCTCGGCTACCGTGCCCGCGAAGGCGCGCTGGTTGCCTATGAGATGATCGACCGCCAGCTTTCCGGCAAGCAGAGCGACAAGGTGGCCGAAGCCGCAGCGCCGTCCGATGAGGCGATGCAGCCGATGCCGCCGAAGCTTGCCGCAACAGGCGACAATGCCGACAACGTCTTCACCGGCACCATCCTGCATGTGCCCGTGCCGATGCGCCGCCCGGTCCTCTGAACCTCACGCCCTACCGGCGCCGTAAAGCGCGCCGCCGACCCTTTTACCAAGCCGTGCCGTGCCTGCCCTGTAAACGATCCAACTCGACGCCGTGTGGAACCCTTCCGCACGGCGTTCTTTTGTTGCGGCGGGTTCAAATCCCGGGCTCCATGGCCTATATGGCAAACCTAACGACACTGGACCGACGCCATGAGCAGCCTTGAGAAGATCATCGAAGACTTCACCTTTCTCGACGACTGGGAGGATCGCTATCGCTATGTGATCGAGCTCGGAAAGGCGCTGCCCGATCTGCCGGAGGAGCAGCGCACACCTGCCAACAAGGTGCAGGGATGCGCCAGCCAGGTCTGGCTCGTCAGCCATAGCGAAGACGGCGCCAAGGACCCGGTCATGACTTTCGAGGGCGAGTCCGATGCCCATATCGTCCGCGGCCTGGTCGCCATCGTGCTCGCCACCTATTCCGGCAAGCATGCGTCCGAGATCGCCGATCTCGACGCGATCGAGGTGTTCGGCAAGATCGGACTGGTCGAACATCTGTCGTCGCAGCGCGCCAATGGGCTGCGCTCGATGGTCAAGCGCATCCGCGAGGAAGCCCAGGCAAGGCTCGCGGCCTGAGCCTGCCGCCGCCACGCTCGCCTGCCTCCTGAACGAATGAGGGCGTCAACCGCGCAATTGCGCCAGCAGCGCCGAGGACAGGCCCCGCTGTTGCGACAGCAGCCCCCGCCGGCGGGCGGTCTCCTCGATGGCCCGGGTGGCGAGTTCATAGAGGCGGTAGCGGGCCGGGTTCTGCTCGACGCCACTGCCGTCCCTGACGTCGCCGAAGACCACCTGGTTGCAGCGCGGCAGCGAGGTGGAGGTGAAGCTGCGACAGGAAAGCGGACGAACCGGGTAGATCGAGCAGGCGCCTTCGGCATCGAGCAAGGCGCAGGGGCTGCGCGCCGCCATAGGATCGGCCGCGCTGGCTTCGACTGCAACCTTGGCTTCCAGTCGCACCACCACCTCGTCGCGCGCCTCAGCCGTGAAATGTCGCTCGACATAGGTGGCGATGGCTTCGGCAACGCCGGGCGGAACGGCGACGAAGAGATGGCAGCAGGGGCTGCAGCCCTTCGCACAGGCAAAGCGCGGCTGCCCGGAGAAATTGCCGCGCACCGTCTCGACGGCGGCATCCGAGATATCCATGGCCGCGAGTGCCGCACTCTCCATGTCCGGACTTGTCTCGAGGGCGTCGAGCAAGACGGCGTAAAAATCCGCAAACATGCCGTCGTAGCGCTGGCTCACCATCCGGGTCAGCTCGCCGACGGTGGCGATATCCTCGATGACGCGCGATCTGGCCTGGTCTTTATCCATCTGTGCAGAGACCTATCGAAGGGAAGCAGCGGGCAAGGCCGGCGAGCGGCTCTGTCTCATCGGACTAGCGCCTAGCCAGCCTCTTGTCGAGATGGCGGCGAGACAGCGAGCGCTTCGTTCCAGGCGAGAATTGATGAAGGCGCGACGGAAGCTGTCGCTGGCTCGCTGTTCCCTCCCCCGGCCGCACGCAACCGCGCCCGATGGAACTCCGTCGGCCTGGAACTTTACAACCTTTGGGCACTTAAACTGGCGATCGAACGCAGAAATAGATCGACTTGGTTGCCCACAAATATGACGCATCCGCTGAGCATTCGGACCTGAAACACGCTTCCGATCACCGCATCCTGCTTTCCACTGGCGTTCCTGTCTTCCAATGGGACAGGTCAGAAACCGGACTGCGCATCCTATGGCCATTCCGGGCGATATCCGTCCGCGCCCCAGTGGTGAACTCCGCCCGCTTTCGTCGGACGCGGCGGATGATAGTGCCGTGACAGCGCCAGCAGAGCGGTGCGCAGCATCAATTTGGCGGAGCGCGCCGGCCATTGTCTTTCCCGCTCGACGGTCGCCAGCCCTTTCATGAAGCAGCAGATATCGAGCGCCACGCCGGAAAGCTCCGGGCCCATGGCAGCGGCAGCGCGGTTTACGGCGGCTCGGGCGGCCATGGCGCTGTCGGCTATGTCGGACACGCCGCCGCGCCCTCCCTTGCCGGCGCTCGACAACCTCGGCTCCCAGGAGGCCGTGACGCGGGGCTGCATCTGCCCGCGGGTGAAATCGGCCGCCAGTTTCTCTCCGGCAGCCAGAGCCTCCGGCGGCAGAAAAGCCGATCCGTTGCGGTCCTTCAGTCGCGCCAGGGCGGCCAGCGGCGATTCAGACTGGTCCAACCGCACGGCCTGCCTGATGCCCTCGACCTCGACCGTGGCATCCACGATATCGGCATGCTGCGACAGGAACACTTCCTCCGCCTCCGCCGCCGCGCGCCGCAGAAAGCCCCTGGCCGCCGGCAGCAGTGTCAACATCCTGCGGGCGCCTCGGGGCATTGCCGACGAGGCCTCGTCCGCCTGGGATTCCCCCGCGGAAACGAGCCCCGCCTCCAGAGCCCGCTCCAGCAGTGCGGGCACCACCGGATGCCGACGCCCGTCGGCTGCCTCGAGCGTTACGCCTTCAGGCCCGGAAATCATCGCCGCACCTCGTCCGATGAAGCGCAGCAGCTTCACCAACATCTTGTCTTCTTTCACACCCCTACTCATCGACGCCGACCTCCCCGAACAGGAAGACGGATACGGCCAGGCGCTCCACGGCATCGACGAAGCCGTCATAGGCCTTGTCGTCGCGGCGATCCTCGACGATCCGCAGCGAATAGGTCACCGTGCTGCGGTCGCGTCCGAAGGCATCGGCGATGTCGGAAACCGGGATCTGCAAGGCGACGTGGCAGACATACATGGCGATCTGGCGAATGTGCCACAGGGTACGCCGGCGATCGCGCCGATGCAGCGCGCGCTCGGCCACGAGGTCGGCGATCTCGCCGGTCATCCGATTGACGATGCGGCAGGTATTGCGCACCGGCAGCCAGCCCTGCGGCTGCTGCAGCGCCGTCGAGGATGGTGTAAGCGGGATCGGCAGATTGGCATAGGCTGGCGCGGGGGGAACGGGATCGAGTGACATGTGAACTCCTCTTTTAGGAATTTATTCACACTTCGATCTGGAGCGCAAGAGGCCCGCTATTTGTGCAGGATGTCACCATCCCTTGATAAATCGATACTTTCCCAGAAATACCCCCCGATTTAAATGGGATTATTTTCCTTAATTCATATCGATTTCCCATAAAAAAACCGGGCGCCAGGCCCGGTTCTTGTCGTTGCGATCTGGCTGCCAGCCTTAGCGGGTGCGCTTGCGGCGTTGGCCGAGACCCATTTCCTTGGCCAGGCGCGAGCGCGCTTCGGCGTAGGCCGGGGCGACCATGGGGTAATCGGACTGCAGGTCCCACTTCTCGCGGTAATCTTCCGGCGAGAGCGTGTGATGCGTCATCAGATGGCGCTTCAGAGATTTGAAGCTGCCACCGCACTCGAGACATGTGATCTGATCGTCCTGAACAGACTTGCGGACCGAAACGGCCGGCTTCTGCTTTTCGACCACCGCCGCAGCGGGGACCGGCACGGACGTGCCACTAAGCGCGGAATGCACATCCGAAATGAGATGTGCGAGGTCACTGACGGGGACCACGTGATTGCTCACATAGGCCGCAACGATATCGGCCGTCAGTTCAACCAGTAGATCGGCGCCGGTACCAAGAGCCGCGTCTGTCATTCTTATTCTCCTATTAGCTTCTACAGAGAAACGCCGCTTCCGACGTGTCTCAGTTCGGGTCAACGCGCCGCCGTCATCGCTCTCAACCACGGTTAAACGTGACATCAAAAACAAATCTCGGTTACCAGGCCTCGGACGTGGCACGCCCTCCCAGAATCAGGAGGAAGCCACTCGACGCCTATCAGTGCATCTAGAAGCCACCAGTCATAAAACTTTTCATAAGAAAGCTTAAGCATCAAGGGCGTCTTCATGAGTTCAAATCAACGTCACAAGGTGACTTGCAATGAATTAGCATCGTCAGCCCGAAAGTCCAGTCACCGAGAGCAATAATTCTTCAACCAGTTTTCAACCAAACCAGTGACCGTTAACGCATTAATACTTCCGAAATTCAACTTCAAGAAAAATGACCGATCGGTAAAATGGAACATCAGTTGCATTATTCACAAGCGGCCAAGCAACTCGCTTAACACGCCAGCACCCACCGCGAACAGGTAAGCACGGCTATTATTTGCGTGCGAATAAATGCCCTGCGCAAGTACCTTCCGTCAAGCCGGAATTGCATCGCGTCGCCAGTAGGCCGCAAGTCGAGCGGCTTCATCTCGCACAACAGCGTCGTCGTCCTTTGGCGACCAAAGAAACGGCGGCCCGAGGGAAGCAACAAATTGAAATTCCAAGCGGAAGCAGCGGTACCTAACGGCGACAACAGGGATTTTGAAGGGTCGGAGGGCTGCCCGTCGAATGGTATTCGGCGGTCGAACTACTGCGAAACCCGCAGTTCCATGCAGGTCAGATCCAGCCAGCGGCCGAACTTGATGCCGACCTCGGAAAAGGTCCCGACGGTGCGAAAGCCCAGCTTCTCGTGCAGGCGGATGGAGGCAGCGTTCTGCGCCTCGATACCGGCTATCATCACATGGATGCCGCCAGCCGCCGCACGGGCGATCAATGCGCGCATGAGTTGCTCTCCGATCCCGAAGCCACGCGCGTCTTTTTCGACATAGACCGAATGCTCGACCGTGTGGCGATAGCCGTCGAAGGCCCGCCAATCGCCGTAGGACGCGTAGCCTGCGACCTTGCCGTCACGCTCGGCGACCAACACCGGATAGGCCTTGGCCGTGCGCGCGCTCCACCACTGGCGCCGGTTGTCGACATCGACCAGCGTCTCGTTCCAGATCGCCGTGGTGTGCTCGACGGCATGGTTGTAGATGTCGCGAATGGCGGCCAGATCGGCCTCGACGGCGTCGCGCAGAAGGGTTGGGGCGGTCACGGCAAACTCCTTTTCCCGAGGTCGACGGGGATACGCCGCCAGTCCAAAAAAGTAAATCGACCGATCTTGCATAGCTGCAACGCCGGTGGCGCCTCCTTAGGCGGTTAATCAGATTAAATTTTCAAGACAGCAGGATTTCCTTATGGAAATGCGCTAATCAATGGGCACCCGCTGATCCCGCCTTTCGGAAAACGCATGTTGCCGCCTCTTGTGACCGCTCTCTTCCTGTCCGCCGTGTCGGCATTTTCCGTGGCCGAAGCCCGTGCCAGCGAGTGGTGGCCCTATGACAACCCGCACTTCGGCTACAGCATCGAACTTCCCCCCGGCTTCGGGACGACCGTTGTCTCGGACCGCAAGGACGGACTGGCCCTCGCGCCCGCCGACCGATCGGCGACATTGCTGGTCTTTGCCACACCGGGACTGGACAGCAATTTCTCCAGGGAGGCCGAAACGCGGCTGGCTCTGGCCAAGCAGGATGGCTGGCGGGTCTCCTATTCCAAGATGACGCCGCAGGGCTTCAGCTACACCGGCGTACGCCGCGAGCGGATCGTCTACGGGCGCGGCGTCGCGCTGTGCAACGGCGCATCGGCCTTTTTCCAGATGGATTATGCCAAGTCGGACATGCAGCGCTACGACGCCGTCGTCATGCGGCTGGTGCGCAGCCTAAAGAGCACCGCGAAATGCGTCGGCGGCGGCACCAAGCAGCCGTTCAGAAATTCGCTGGCGGCGACGGGCTGAGGCAGATCAGCACTGCGGAATAATGCACGGCGGCGGCGGTCACCACGAAGCCGTGCCAGATGGCATTCTGGAAGCGCAGCTTTTCCCAGACATGGAAGATCACCCCCAGCGAATAGACGATCCCGCCGATGACGATCAGCAGCATCGAGGCAAAGGGAATGCGGGCTGAGACCGGCTCGGCCACCAGCACGCCGCTCCAGCCCATCGCCAGATAGAGCAGAATTGCCAGCCTGTCGTAGCGGCCGGGAAAGCAGCATTTCAGCAGGATGCCGAGGGCAGCGAATGCCCAGATGGCGACCAGCATGACGCGCAGCAGCGGATCGTCGGCGCCGCGTTCGAGGAACGGCGTGTAAGTGGCGGCGATCAGCACGAAGATCGCCGAATGATCGAAGCGCCGCAACATCCACTTGGTCCGCGAGACCGGCCAGATATTGTAGGAAAAGGACATGGCCAGCGCCAGCACGAGGCCTGCGCCGTAGACTGCGGCGGCGAGGATCTGGCCATGCGAATTCCACTGCGCCGCATAGTGGATCAGCACGATTGCACCGATCAGCGACAGCACGACGCCGATGCCGTTGACGATGCTGTCGGCAATGATTTCGTGCCTGTCATAGGCCCAGCGAATGCCGTTGAACTCGGTCATGCAAACTGTCCGTCGCTGTTGGCAATGGCCGATGGTGCCATTTTGTGCCTATGCGAGCAAGCCTTGCGCGACGCAACAACTGCTGCGCCGCCCGCCTTACACCTCGCTCAGCGCCCGCCGGAGCACATAGTTTTCATGTCGCTCGCCGTCGAGCTCGAAGTCGATCGAACCCTGGTGCTCGAAGCCTTGCCGATCATAGAAACCGATGGCATCGGCGTTTTCGTGGTTGACCGACAGCCAAACGGCTCGGCGACCGCGCCGGCGAAATGCGTCGAGAGCCCGCAGCAGCAACTGCGTGCCGATGCCCTGGCGCAGAAAATGCGCCTGCACATAAAGTGTCGAGATTTCGGCGTGGACGCTGTCATCGATCGGGCACGGCGATGAAAAGTCGAGGCGAACATAGCCTACAAGATGCGCGTCGACCTCGCATAGGATGATCATCTGGCTTTGATCGGTCAGGACGCTCCGGAATTTTTCAGCCGTGAATTCGGACAGGACGTAATTCGACAGTGCGCCCCTGATGCCGCCCTTGGCATAGGTATGAAGCCACACCTGCAGGGTGAGCGCAGCAAGATTTGCTGCATCGACTGAGCCTGCCGCGCGAAACTCCATGAATTCCCTCCATTGCAATGCCGTCTTCGGCTTCAACCTTTCGGCCAGCATAGGGTCAGCCGAAGGCGGCAACAATCCTGTCGGCCGGTTGGGCGGGTTGGCTTTTAGGCTGTCGTCCTGCGCACTTATAATTCTGTGCACGGCAAGACGCCCCCCTCTGCCCTATCTGGCATCTCCCCCACAAGGGGGCAGATTGGCTGGGGCGCCGTTGCCGGCCTTAGGGGCTGCTGTGGGGTAGCTTTTTTTGTCGTCAGGGCTCGCGGCTGATCTACCCCCTTGTGGGGGGGGAAATGTCGGCGTCGCCGACAGAAGGGGGTGAAGCGGCGCGCGGGAGGCAGATGGGAGAGATTGGGTGCCGTCGCGCGGATCGGCAGCGTTGCGCGCATTCCACAACGCGGCCAATTCAAACGCCCGAAGCTCCCGCAAATCGCGCCTATTTCCGCTCGACCAGCACCGAACATTTGGCGTGGCGGACGACGCGGTCGGCGGTGGCGCCGAGGAAATAGTTGGAGAGATCGGGGACGTGGGAGGAGACGATGATGAGGTCTGCGGCGGCTTCCGCGGCGGTCTTCAAGATGGTGGCCGCCGGCGAGCCGGCGCGGATCTCGATCACCGCTGCAATCTCCAGTCGCTGACAGAGCTCTTTCAGCTTGCCTCGTGCATCGTCGATGGCCTCCGCGACGTAGTCCTGCGGCAGGTCGATGATGAGCGCCGCGGTGAGATCTTCCACGACGTTGAGGACGATGATCTCACCGCCGGTCTCGAGCAGGGAGGCTGCCCGGCGCAGCGCCGGTTCGCCTTTTCCCAGCGCCGCCATGTCGATCGCCACGATTATCTTCCGGTACATGCCAGCTCTCCCTAGGAATGCGCGATGGTGATGCGCGATGCGCGACGATGCCACCCTAGCGATGACGGGATCTCCAGCCGTTGATCGAAGTCAAACCTTCATCGTCAACAAGGGGTGCACGCTTCATCCTCGGAAACCTATCTTCTGTGAACGGTCGATATCGGCCATAAGGATAGGATGGAAGAGCGGAGCGCGGACCACGGCCGCCGGGAGCGGCTTTGTGCCGGACCCGGCCGAGGTTGCGCCGGCTGAACCAACCAATGCAGAGGCAGGAGACCAGCATGACAGACACCGCACCGTCCTACGCGCTGACCCGGCCCGCCTATGTCGGCCAGTCGCATCTCGTCGTCCGCGACCTGCCGCTGGTTTCTGGCTTCTATCAGTCGATGCTGGGACTGACACCGATCGAGAAGACCGCGAGCGGCGAAGTGCTGGGTGTTCATGGCAAGCCGCTGCTGCTGCTGACGACGGACAAGGCGGCAAGGACGGCGCCGCGCAATGCAGCAGGCCTCTTCCACACGGCCTTTCTGCTGCCCGATCGCAACGAGCTGGCGCGCTGGCTGCGCCATGCCGCCCACAACAATGTCCAATTGCAGGGCGCATCCGACCATCTCGTCAGCGAGGCCATCTATCTGGCAGACCCGGAAGGCAATGGCATCGAAGTCTATGCCGACCGGTCGCACGACATCTGGAAGCTTCACCAGGATGGCATGGTCGAGATGGCGACGCTGGCGCTCGACCTGCAAAAACTCTACGAAAGCGCCCCGCAGGATCGCTGGGAGGGCATGGCCGAGGGTTCGGCGATCGGCCACATCCATCTGCAGGTCGGCAATATTCCGGAAGCCGATGCCTTCTATCGCGATGTGCTCGGGCTCAAGATCATGGCCCGCTATCCCGGCGCCAGCTTCTTTGCCACCGGTGGCTACCACCACCATGTGGCCGCCAATATCTGGAACAGCCGCGGCGCCACCGCCCGTACCGCAGGCATGACCGGCCTGTCCGACTACACGCTGCGGTTCAATGACAGAACGGCGCTGGATGCCGCCGTTGCCAAGCTCGACACGCTTGAGATCGCCCATGACAAGCGCGACGGCGGCGTCTCGCTCCGCGACCCCTGGGGCATCGGCCTGACGCTTACCGCCGAAGCATAAACCTCAGGGAAAAGGCTGGCTCCAGCCCGAAGCAGCCACGATCTTCCCCGAGCCCGATAGGCCCGCTTATACGCGTCGGTTGAGACCGGAGCTCCACGGCCAGTTGCCATTGGCAGCAGCCCAATCTGGCGCGGAAACTGGCTGCAACCACCGCCCCCCACAGGGCCGGAACCCGGACGCCATTTGCGCGTTATGGCTGTGAGGCGCTGGGGCTTCCGGAACAGTCACAAAAATGGGCATTGCCAACGGTATACGTAAGCAGACTCGCAAGATTGCGATCGAGCGTGAGATGCGATTGAGCAGCTGGGCAAATTCGCTGAAGCAAGCGACCGAGCAGATGGATGGCGGCGCGCCGATGCGCCGGGTGGAGAAGGATGGCCTCGACGTCGCCTCCGCCTGGGCGTTGATCGGGATCTTCCTGCTGATGGCCGGCGCCGGCATCTACTTCATGTCGATCATCCTCATCCCCGTGACGCTGGCGATTGTCGTCGGCATGATCCTCGGCCTGGTGGCGGAAAAGCTCAGCAAGCTCGGCGTGCCGCGCATTCTCAACGCCGTGCTGCTGTCGAGTTCCGTGGCGCTCATCATCTTCCTGATCATCAACGGCATTGCCGGTCCACTGGCTGCCCTGGCAAGCCAGGGTCCCGACCTCATGCAGAAATCGATCGACCGCGTCATGCCGTTCATCGAGAAGATCCACTGGCTGCACATCACGCCGAAGACGTTCGAGAGCGGACCGATGTCGGCCGGCGCACTGCTTGAAAACACCGGCAGCATCCTGCATGTCGTCACCAACAACCTGACGCCCGCCATCGTCCAGGGGCTGGTGTTCTTCGCGGCGCTGCTGCTGTTCCTTGCCAGCCGTGTGCATCTGCGCCGCGCCATCATCATGGCCTTCACGGGCCGGCCCGAGCGGCTGGCGGCGATCCGCATCATCAATGCCGTCGAGCAGGTGCTCGGCTATTATTTTGCCACCGCCTCGCTGATCTATGTCGGGCTCGGCGTGATCATGACCGCAATCGCCTATTTCGGCGGCCTCGGCATGCCGCTTCTCTGGGGCGTCTTCGCCTTCCTGTCGAGCTTCGTGCCGTTCCTCGGCATCACGCTGATGACGCTCGCCGTGGCAATTGCCGGCGTGCTCGGCAGCGACAGCATCTTCATCGGCCTGATACCGGCTGCGATCTTTTTCCTCGTCCACCTGACGATGGAAAATCTGATCTTCCCGGCCGTCATGGGGCGGCAGCTGGAACTCAATCCGTTCATCGTCTTCGTCGCCATCATCTTCTGGACATGGATGTGGGGCGCTGTTGGTGCTATGCTCGCCCTGCCGCTGTCGCTGATCGTCATGACCATCATCAACGAGTTGTTTGTCGAGGAAAAGCCGCAGCCGCAGTTGCCGTGACGCGTTTGTGAAGCCGGCCCCGCGTGGAGTACGACGTCCCATGACCATCGATCCGCTGTATTACGAACCGCAGAAATCCGAGAGCCCCAAGGGACGCTCACCCTTCGGCCGGATGGCGCTGCAGCCCTGGTACAATCCGCTGCGCGAAGACGTCTCCGTCGATGTCGCCATCGTCGGCGGCGGC
>Ga0070670_100000684_pt1 | contig 26322 bp, 33 predicted proteins | sample KBSS63metaG_FD_64665 | JGI IMG/M metagenome (GOLD analysis project Ga0070670, IMG submission 64665) | Switchgrass rhizosphere microbial communities from Kellogg Biological Station, Michigan, USA - KBS S6-3 metaG | ecosystem: Host-associated > Plants > Roots > Rhizosphere > Soil ... | reverse complement strand
GACCTGTTCGTACACTTCAAAGCTATCGAAAGCGACGGTTTCAAAAGCCTGAAAGAAGGCCAAACCGTTTCCTTCGTGGCTGAGAAAGGCCAAAAGGGTATGCAAGCTGCACAGGTTCGCCCAGAGTAATTTCTGCGCTGATCAAAAAAACCCCGTCCATGTGACGGGGTTTTTTATGGGTGCAACAAAAGCCCGAGCTCGATCAGCCGCAGTTGACCCGCGTGATCACCAGATTGTCATCGGTATTGAGGTTAAGGCGGTCGGAACGGTATTCCAGCGTGATCATGTCGTTGGGCTTGAGGATCCGCGCATTCTGCGCACCGGCACGGGTACGGGCCTGTTCCAGCAACTGGGGCGAGGCTTTCTGGCCGATGGTGAATTCGGCGGCCTTCGACTCACAGCGGCTATGACCGGCATCGGTCACGGCGGCATCTTTGCCTGGCTCAGAGGCACCCGGGGTGCTGCAACCCGCCAACGCGAGTGCTGCCAACAAAGTACCGAATGATGCGAGCTTCCAAGGCATGAAGCCTCCTATGGTTAAAAATGGACAGAGATCGTGCGACAGCGGTATGGCGGATTGGTTTCAAGACGTAAACCGCCGATGGCCAAGTCTGCCTGAGTCTGCGCAGGCATTCGCCCGGTCAATCGTGACCGGATATGAACGTGATCAGTAGATATCGATATAGTCGAACGGCGGTTTTGGCCAATTCTGCTTGAGGGCGTTGAAAATCTGCATGACCCAGACTTCATCGCTGGCAGCCACATTACCGACATAGCCGGAGCCCTTGGCCCAGGTCTCCAGACGAAACAACAGCCCGTCGATATCAGTACCCCCCACTGTTCCGCAAGAGATGTAGGCAATACCCGCCTTGGTGACGCGCAATTGAGTATGTTGATCGTCGCTGGCACTGGCGAGCAGTTGACGCACGCTTTCCAGGGTCAGGTTCTCGGGGGTGTTCAAATCGATTTGCACGCGGTGTTCCCCGGCAATTAAACAGAAGGACAGTGTCGCATAGCGCCGGCCTCATTCTGAAACGCTTCATGCCTAAGTAGCAGTGCCAAACGCGGCGCAAAGTGCTTAACTGCGCCCGCTGGAACCGCGTTCCAGCGCATTGCCCAGTATTTCAAGCCCGTGAGATTTCCATGACCACCGTAACGCTCCAAGCCGACATCAAAGCCAAGTGGCCCCTGGGACAGAGTTCCTACAGCCCCGGCAGCCCAGAGGAATTGGCAATCATCGGCATCGACCTGCTGGTCAAGGAGCTGGGCACCCAAGCGGCCCAAGCCTTCATCGGCCAGGTATTCGAGAAATACCCAGCCGATCATATGGGCGTGGGCAGCGTCGAGCGCGAATAAACGCCGGGCGACGCGCGTCGACCGGCAAACGCTTTACTTCAGGCGCGCCAGGCGCTCGGTCAGCAGATCGAAGAAGCCTTGGGCATCGCCGCTTTCAACCCAGAACGCGTTCTTCGGCTGTTTCAGGCCGTCGTACCAATCGACGATGGTCTGACCGAAGGTCGGGCCTTCTCTGCTGTCTACCACCACGTTGACCTCGCGCCCGCTGAACAGCGAAGGCTTGAGCAGGTAGGCAACGACAGTGGCGTCGTGCACCGGGCCGCCAGGAATGCCGTAGTGCTCCATATCGCCTTTGACGTACTCATTGAGAATATCCCCAACGATCTTGCTCGCGTTGTTGTTGATCTCGGCGATCGTCTTCAAGCGCGCCTCGCTGGTCAGCACTTTGTGGGTCACGTCCAACGGCAGGTAAGTCAGCTTCACGCCACTCTTGAGCACAATCTCCGCCGCCACCGGGTCGGCAAACAGATTGAACTCCGCGACCGGCGTGATATTGCCGCCATTGAAGTGCGCGCCGCCCATCACCACCACTTCCTTGATGCCTTGGGTGATTTCCGGGTCCTGGGTCAATGCCAGCGCAAGGTTGGTCTGCGGGCCGAGCATGGCAATCGTGATGCTGTGAGGTTTGGCCGCACGAAGGGTCTTGATCAGGTAGTCAACGGCATTGCCGTCCGCCAGGCCTTTTTTTGGTTCATGCACGGTGACACCGGAAATGCCTTCCTTGCCGTGAATGTTCTCGGCATAGATCGGTTTGCGCAGTAGCGGCGCCGGAGCACCGGCGTACACCGGGATGTCCTCGCGCCCCGCCCACTCGCGGGCCAGACGCGCGTTACGGGAGGTCTTGTCCAGACGCACGTTGCCGGCGACGGTGGTCAATGCGCGAATGTTCAGCTCTTGCGGGGACGCCATGGCGAAGAGCAAGGCCACCACATCGTCGGCGCCTGGGTCGGTATCGATGATCAGATCGATTTTTTCCGCCGCATGGGCGCTTGCTGCTGTGAGCGCGGACAAAAGCAGGACACTCCGAAACAGATTTCTCAGGGTTGGGAGACCACGTTGCATAAAAACACTCCTTGTCGTTGGGGAACTCTAGAACGTGACGCCGGACACCAGCGCGATATTGCAATAAGGCTGGCATTCGCCGGTACGCACAACCGCACGTGCCTTTTGGCTCAGTTGCTTGAACGCCTCATGACTGACCAAGCGTCGTGCGCCAAGGGCGGCCTGTTCGGTCAGGGTGTTCAGCTCGGTCAGCGCCGGCGGCTGCTTGAGCAGGATTTCTTCGGCCAGTACATGGCTTTCCACCTGCATCTCGCTGAGCACGACGCGCAAGGTGCTGATGAAGTCGGGAATGCCCTGGGTCAGCGCCAGATCGATCAATTCAACACCCGGAGGGACCGGCAAGCCGGCATCGCCGATCACCAGGATGTCGCCGTGGCCCAGGGATGCAATCACCCGCGACAGGGCGATATTGAGCAGAGGAGTCTTTTTCATGAGGGCACAAAACCTTGAACGTCATGCAGCGTGGGAATGGAGGGTTGCGCACCGGCGCGAGTAACCGACAGCGCTGCCGCAACCTGACCGAAACGAATGGCCTCGGCTTCGCTTTTACCGTCGGCCAACGCGGCAGCAAAACCACCGACGAACGTGTCGCCGGCGGCGGTGGTATCCACCGCCTTGACCTTGGGTGCCGCAAGATGCTCAAAGCCGTTGCCATCGGCAAACAAGGCGCCCTCACCGCCCAAGGTAATAATGACTTTACCCGCCCCCGCCTCGATCAGTTTTGTGGCAGCCAGCTTGGCGCTGTCGATGGAATCCACCGTCACGCCGCTGAGTGCGCTGGCTTCACTTTCGTTGGGAATCAGGTAGTCGACCGACGCGTACCATTCAGCCGGCAACGGACCACTGGCCGGCGCCGGATTCAGGATCACCACCTTGTTTAACTCACGGCCACGCCTGAGGGCATATCCGACGGTAGCCATCGGCACCTCAAGCTGGCAGATGATCACATCGCCAGCCTGCAACACCGCCTCAGCGGCCTGCAATGACGCCGGGGTCAGCTCACCGTTGCTGCCGGCGACAATCACAATTGCGTTCTGGCTGCTGTCATCCACCACGATCAACGCCACGCCGCTGGAGCCATTCACGGTGCTCACGGCCTGGCAATCGATACCTTCCACCAGCAACGCGCCACGCAGCTCAGCGCCGTAGGCATCGGTGCCGACACAGCCAATCATCGCCACCTCGGCGCCCAATCGTGCCGAGGCCACGGCCTGGTTGGCGCCCTTGCCACCGGAAACGGTGGAGAATGTGCGGCCAATCAGGGTTTCACCGGCACGGGGCAGCCGACTGGCACGGGTGACCAGGTCCATATTCAGGCTGCCTACTACCACTACTTTTGCTGGCATACATCAGTACTCATCAATTCGGTTCAACGGTATTGGGCAAACACACCGGCGACGGGGGCCGTCGACTCACGCAACACGATGCTCGGCGTTACGACGCGTTGATCGATCGGCAATTGGGGGGTTGCAATTCGTCGCAGTAAAAGCTCGGCTGCGGTCTCGCCAAGGTGCAGGATCGACTGCCCGACCGTCGTCAGCGCCGGGTATACGTAGCGGCTCATTTGAATGTCATCAAAGCCAATGACCGACAGCTCGCCGGGCACGCGGATATTACGCTCCGCTGCCGCACGTAACACGCCGAAACCAATCATATCGTTGCTGGCAAAAATCGCACTGGGCGGGTTCTCCGCCAGCAACTCAACGGCGGCGGTGTAACCGCCAGTACTGGTGAAGTCGCTCTCCCGGGTGCGATTGGCCGCCACCTCCACGCCCGCTTCCCGCAGCGCACGGTGATACCCCGCCAGACGCATCTGCGCCACACGGGTATGCGCCGGGCCGCCAATGCAGGCGATGTCACGATGGCCCAACTCGAGCAAATGCCGGGTCGCCAAATAAGCGCCCTCCTCGTGATCGATACGCACCAGATCGACATCGATACCATCCAGCGCGCGGTCGACAATCACCATCGGCGTGCGCACCGCACTCAAGCCTGCGGCCAATCCGCTGTCATCGCCACCCACCGAGGTGACGATCAAGCCGTCGATGCGCTTCTCCAGCAACACCCGTAAATAGCTGCGTTGTTTTTCAGCGTTGTCATCGGAGTTGCACAGGATCACGCAGTAACCATTACGCTCGCAGTAATCCTCAATACCTCGCGCCAGCTCGGCAAAATACGGGTTGAGACTATTGGGCACCAGCAAGCCGATGGTGGCTGTGGTCTTGGCCTTGAGCGAGCGCGCGACGGCGCTGGGCACGTAGTCGAGCTGCTTGATAGCTGCCTCGACCTTGACCCGTACCGGCTCGCTAACAGGGCGCGTCTTGTTCACCACATGGGACACCGTGGTGTAGGAAATACCTGCAAGCGCCGCCACATCCTTGATCGTTGCCATGGTTCAGCCCCGCCGACTGGCGCGTCGGCTGCGGTACGTGTCGAGGACCACCGCAATCACGATCACCGCACCGGTGATGATGCGCTTGGTAGGTTCTGTAGCACCGATCTGCGCCAAGCCAGCGGCCAATACCGAAATAATCAACACCCCAAAGAACGTGCTGATCACCGAACCGCGTCCGCCCATCAGGCTGGTGCCGCCGATCACCACCGCCGCAATCACTTGCAGCTCCAGGCCGGAACCGGCATTCGGGTCCGCCGCTTCCAGGCGCGATATCTGGAACAACGCTGCCACGCCGGCCAGCAGGCCCATCAGGCTGAACACCAGGATCTTGTATGGCTTGGGGTTGATCCCCGCCAGGCGCACGGCTTCCTCGTTGGTGCCGATGCCGATCAGGTAACGACCAAACACCGTGCGGGTGAGTACCAACTGGGCGACGATGATCACCAGCAAGGCGATGATGAACGATGGCGAAATACCGAAGGCAATCGGGTTGGACAGCCAGGCAAACGAATCACCGATATACGCCGTGCGCGAACCGGTCATCTGGTACGCCACGCCCCGCGCCATTTCCAGCACGCCCAGGGATACGATAAACGACGGAATTCGCCAGGCCACGGTGATCGACCCAGTGATGGTGCCGGCCAACGCGGCGCAGCCCATGCCAAGCACAGCAGCCGGCAACACGCTCCAACCCCAGCCAAGAATCGCCACGCTGACCGCCGACGCCGCCAGCGCCAGCACCGAGCCCACCGACAGGTCAATCCCGCCGATAATCAGAATAAAGGTCATGCCCACCGCCAGTACCATCAGATCCGGGATCTGGTTGGCCAGGGTGCTGAAGGTGTCATAGGACAGGAAGTGATCGCTGAGCACCGAAAACAGCGCGATCATCGCGAGTAAAGCGCCCGCCAACCCCAGGTAAGTACCCAGGCCGTAGAAGTTGCCGCCGGTTTTGCCGGGGGATGTTGTGGTTTTCATGGGGTATTCCTAGGCGCGGCTTCGTTGAGCAGCGCATCACGTTTCTGATAGCCGGCAAACGCGGCGGCGAGCAATTCGTCCTGGGTCCAGCTGTCGCGCTCGAAGGTTTCGATCAGGCGCCCGGCGGACAGCACGCCGATGCGATCACAGATCAGCATGAGCTCACGCAGGTCACTGGACACCACCACCAGCGCTTTGCCCCGGCGGGTCAGCTCGCCGAGCAAGGCATAAATGTCGAACTTGGCCCCGACGTCGATGCCGCGAGTGGGCTCGTCGAACAGCATCACCGAGCAGTCACGCTCCAGCCAGCGGCCGATCACGACTTTCTGCTGGTTGCCGCCCGACAGTTCCGACACCAATTGCGCCGGGCTGGAGCTGCGGATGCGCATGGCGTCGATCTGACGCTTGGCCAGGGCCGTTTCATCGCGACTGTTCACCACGCCGCCGCCGGAAATTTCCGGCATATTGCCCAGGGCGATATTGGCGCTGATGGATTGGGTGAGCAGCAGGCCTTCACCTTTACGGTCCTCGGTGATCAAGGCGATGCCATGCCCTACTGCATCCACCGGCGAGCGAATGCTCACCACCTCGGCCGCAGGCCCCAGGGCCACGGTGCCGCTGTCCGCCAGGTCGGCACCGAAGATCAGGCGCAGTAACTCCGTACGGCCCGCGCCAATCAGGCCGGAGATGCCATAGATCTCACCGGCACGCACTTCAAAGGACACGTCTTGGACTTTATCCGAGCGGCTCAAGCCTTTGACCGTCAGGGCCGGGCCGCCAATCGTGCGGGGGCCCAGGTCGATGTGCTCACCCAGCTCGCGACCGACCATCAAGGTCACCAGTTGCTCGCTGTTGTAGTTGGCCATCGGCTCAACGCAGACCAGCTTGCCGTCACGCAGTACCGCAATGCGCTGGGCGACACGGGCCAGCTCTTCGAGCCGGTGCGAAATATAAATGATCGCCACGCCCCGGGCCTGCAGACGGGTGATTTGCTCAAATAGCATTTCGACTTCACGGGCAGTAAGCATCGCCGTGGGTTCGTCGAGGATCAGCACATGGCAGTCGCCGATCAGGTTGCGGGCAATCTCGACCATCTGCTGGTGGCCGATGCCCAGGCTGCCGACCAGAGTGTCCGGGTCGATGGCATCCAGGCCGACCTGGGCCATGGCCTCGATCGCGGCCTTGCGCAGTTGCTTACGGCTGATCCAGCCACAGTGGCTGGGCAAGTTATCCAGGAACAGGTTTTCGGCAACGGTCAGGGTCGGTAACAGGTTGAGTTCCTGCATGACCATACGCACGCCTAGCGCTTCGGCCTGGGTACGGCTAGCCGGATGATAGTCCTGGCCATTGAATTGCATGTGCCCGGTAGTCGGCGTGACCAGCCCGCCGATGATCTTCGACAAGGTGCTTTTGCCTGCGCCGTTCTCACCGGTCAGCGCCAGCACTTCCCCGCGGTTAAGCGTGAGGGTGATGTCAGAGAGAACCGGCTGGGCATAGGTTTTACCGATACCGCTGACCGAGAGGACAGCGTTCGGGGCGGAAGATGACATAGGAAAATCTCCAGGCGTCCGCTCAGGGCGAGCGGACGCTGTTGGGTGCTGCCAGGATTACTGCTTGATGACGAGTTCGACCGGGGTTTCGATCACGCCGTCGTTGGCATCGACTTTCTCACCCTTGACCAACTTAAGCGCGTTCTGGATACCGAATACGGCTTGTTGCGCAGCCGCCTGGTCGGCGGTGGCCAGCACGCGGCCGTCCTGCAGCATTGGCTTGATGGCTTCGATGTTGTCGTAGCCCACCACCAGCACTTTGCCCGCCTTGCCCGCCGCACGCACGGCGGAGACAGCGCCCAGCGCCATGTTGTCGTTACCCGCCAACAAGGCCTTGAGGTCCGGGTATTCGCTGAGCATGGCCGAGGCAACTTTCTGGCCCTGGTCGATTTCCCAGTTACCGGACTGGGTAGAGACGATCTTCATGCCGGCCGCGTCCATCGCATCCTTGTAGCCTGCGGTGCGCTGCTGGGCGTTGGTGGTGGTCGGAACCCCTTCGATGATGCCGACCTTGTCACCTGCCGCCAGTTGCTTGGCCAGATAATCGCCCACCAGCTTGGAGCCTTTGCGGTTGTCCGGACCGACAAAAGGGATCTCGAGTTTTTTGCTTTTCAGTACGTCCGGGTCCAGGCGGTTGTCGATGTTAACCACCTTGATACCCGCATCGGAGGCTTTCTTCAGCACCGTGACCAGCGCCTTGGAGTCGGCAGGCGCGATGACGATGGCGTTGACCTTGGCGAGGATCATCTGGTTGACGATGTCGATCTGCGCGCTGGTATCGGTCTCGTTCTTGATGCCGTTGGTGATCATGTCGAAATCGGCGGCGTGCTCTTTCTGGTACGCCTTGGCACCGTCCTGCATGGTCACGAAAAATTCGTTGGCGAGGGATTTCATCACCAGGCCGACCTTGGGCTTGGCGGCGGTGTCATCGGCGAATGCCGAGGAAAGAGGTAAAGCGGCGGATGCGGCAGCAAGCACAGCGACAGCAAGAAGACGTGCAGCGAATGGCAGCTTCATGGGTTCACTCCGATCTTATGATTATTGTGAGCAACGCTTGCACCGAAAGACGCTTCGGCAGCCCCCCACCCGGGAGGCTGGTACGAGTGATCACAGGGCTCAGGGAGCATCCAGCGAAACATCTCGCAAACGTTTGCGTTATTCAAACTATGCGAACCTTGTCGAGATTTGTCAACGGTAGAACACAGCCTTTCATGCAAGGCCTCTGGCGCCTGCCTTGGCGCCCCGTGCTGGCCCCCCCTTAAACAGCCAGCGCTCGCCATGATTTTCTGAAACGCCGTTTTTTTCGAGCCTTCCAGGATTTTTTTGTCATATTTTTCGGACAACCGAACGCGACACTTCAGGTTGTTCGGAAAGCCGGACGACGGTTCGGCCAGAAGCCTGTTGAAAACACTGAAAATCCTTACATATCAAATAGTTAATTTATATTCATAAATACCATCAGCCTGGTACAGATCCTGCTCCTAACAGGCGCCTCGTGGCATTCAGCACCGCCCGGGTGTTCTAGATGAACCGGCTACAGCACTCATCAAAAACCAGAGAGAAAAATAATGAAATCTGCATTGAAGAACTTTGTCCCGGGCGCATTAGCCCTTCTGCTGCTGTTCCCCGTTGCCGCCCAGGCAAAGGAAGTTGAAGCCAAGACCAAACTGTCCAACGTAGTGATCCTCGCTACCGGCGGCACCATTGCCGGCGCTGGCGCCAGTGCGGCCAACAGCGCCACCTACCAGGCGGCCAAAGTCGGTATCGAGCAGTTGATCGCCGGTGTGCCTGAACTGAGCCAGATCGCCAACGTGCGCGGCGAACAAGTGATGCAAATTGCATCCGAAAGCATCAACAACGAAAACCTGCTGCAACTGGGTCGCCGCGTCGCCGAACTGGCCGACAGCAAAGACGTTGATGGCATCGTGATCACCCACGGTACCGACACCCTGGAAGAGACCGCCTACTTCCTGAACCTGGTGGAAAAAACCGACAAGCCTATCGTGGTGGTCGGCTCCATGCGCCCGGGCACCGCCATGTCGGCCGACGGCATGCTCAACCTGTACAACGCCGTGGCCGTAGCCGGCAGCAAGGACGCGCGCGGTAAAGGCGTGCTGGTGACCATGAACGACGAGATCCAATCGGGTCGCGACGTCAGCAAGATGATCAACATCAAGACCGAAGCGTTCAAAAGCCCATGGGGCCCATTGGGCATGGTAGTTGAAGGCAAATCCTACTGGTTCCGCCTGCCGGCCAAGCGTCACACCATGGATTCGGAATTCGACATCAAGAACATCAAGAGCCTGCCCGATGTCGAAATCGCCTACGGCTACGGCAACGTGAGCGACACCGCCTACAAGGCCCTGGCCCAGGCTGGCGCCAAAGCCATCATCCACGCCGGTACCGGTAATGGTTCGGTGTCGTCCAAAGTCGTCCCTGCCCTGGTGGAACTGCGCAAGCAAGGCGTGCAGATCATTCGCTCTTCCCACGTAAATGCCGGCGGCATGGTGCTGCGCAATGCCGAACAGCCAGACGACAAATACGACTGGGTTGCAGCCCTTGACCTGAACCCGCAGAAAGCGCGGATTCTGGCAATGGTCGCCCTGACCAAGACCCAGGACAGCAAAGAGCTGCAACGGATGTTCTGGGAGTATTGATTCGCGCTGACACCTCTGTAGAGGCGGGCATGCCCGCCTCTACCTTCCTCGCTTCCCGCCCTATCCCACTCTGCGTCCTACGCCAAGCCTCCCAATTCGCTGTCAGACGAACTTCTTGAGTTTTAAGTAGTTGCGAAATCGCCCGCAGTTAAATACTGTATGTGCGTACAGCTTATTAAGGAATACCCCGTGGCAAAGTCCTCTTCCGCAGCGCCTACCCCGCCTGATGCCTATGAGCGCCTGGCTATTCGTGTGCAAAAGATCATCAACTCCACCAACGCCCAAAAAGCCAAGGCCGCGTTGATTTTCCGTCTACCGGACGAGCCCGAGGATGAGTGGCAGCGTTTGCTGGAGGAAATTGCAGAGAACGACAACGTTACCCTCGCTTATCGCGACGATGGCGGCGTGCAGATTTTCTGGGTTGTGCCGAAGGAAGATTGATTCGATGAGTGCCCGTTTTATTGCTCTGTGCTGCCTGTTTTTTGCCATTACCGCCCACGCGCAGGCGCCCCGAACCTTCAGCGAAGCCAAGAAAGTCGCCTGGAAGCTCTATTCGCCGCAGTCCACCGAGTTCTATTGCGGCTGCAAATACACCGGCAACCGCGTGGACCTGAAGGCCTGCGGTTATATCCCCCGCAAGAACGCCAGCCGCGCCGCGCGCATCGAGTGGGAGCATATTGTTCCGGCCTGGCAAATCGGGCACCAGCGCCAATGCTGGCAGAACGGTGGGCGCAAGAACTGCACGCGCAATGACAATGTGTTCAAGCGCGCCGAAGCCGACTTGCACAACCTGGTGCCGAGCATCGGCGAGGTCAACGGTGACCGTAACAATTTTAGTTTTGGCTGGCTGCCGGTGCAAAGCGGGCAGTACGGCTCCTGTCTGACCCAGGTGGACTTCAAGGCCAAGAAGGTCATGCCGCGCCCGTCCATTCGCGGGATGATTGCGCGCACGTATTTCTACATGAGCAAACAGTATGGCTTGCGCCTGTCGAAACAGGATCGCCAGCTGTATGAGGCCTGGAACAAGACCTACCCGGTACAAGCCTGGGAGCGCCAGCGTAATCAGACCGTGGCGTGTGTGATGGGGCGCGGCAATGAATTTGTCGGCCCGGTGAACCTTAAAGCCTGCGGTTGAACATGGGCGGCGCCGCCGCCCAATCGGCCTGTTACTGCGCGGCCTTGTGCTCGATAATTTCGGAGACGGTGTCGTTTTTCTTGGCGCGGGCCATTTTTTCGTTCAGCAGCGTCTGCTTGGCCTCGGCCTCGGCCCTGGTGGCGAATGGGCCCAGCAAAACCTCATCCTTGCCGTCGACCTTCACGATATAGAAGTTGAAACCGTGTTCGAGCAACCAGGCGGTCAGGTCGGTGATTGCCTGCAACTTATGATCAGGCGGCCCTACCCGCAGGTCCCATTCCTGGGCGGCAATTGCGCCGGTTTGTGGCTGGCTTTCGGTCGCGGCGGGCTTGGCCTTGGGGGTATCGACAGGCTTGCCCTCACCGCATCCGGCCAATGCCAACACCGCCATTGCCATCGCTACTTTACGCACTACCCTGCTCCTTCAACGGATAAAGAGGCGACTTTATCATTCACTGTCTATTCTGGCCGTCATAAACGTTGGCTTAAACAATGCGAATGATGTATCCCAGACCTGTATGATGCCGCCACGGGAATTAATGCCGCCTCTATGCGTCCTAAAAGAGGCAGTCACAGGGACGCGCTTAGCAGTAAGCTACATACATCCGACACCAGCCCTGTCTGAAACATGTGTCCTTAAAAGTAATCAAGGAGAAGTCCATGCTTATACTCACCCGCAAAGTCGGTGAAAGCATAAACATCGGTGATGACATTACTATCACCATCCTGGGCGTCAGCGGCCAGCAAGTACGAATCGGCATCAACGCACCCAAGGATGTTGCCGTGCATCGCGAGGAAATCTATCAGCGCATCCAGGCTGGCCTGACCGCTCCGGACAAAAACCAGACGCCTTGAAGCGCCCTCAGTAGCCAGCCCTTTCGTTCACTGTAACGGCTGGCGAAAACCCCTCCGGACTGTCCTTGTTTGTGTTGCGCGGTTCGCAGCGCCCTTTATTTCATCCGCGCCCCAAGATGAAACTGTCTTCACGCCCGGAACTTGTCGCGCGCTCTACGGCCGAATCCCCTGACTGACATCCTGCCACTCGTGCGCATTCTGGCGCGCGTCGATGAGGCCCACTGCCGTGCAGCCATTTCTCCCCAGATCCTGGGTGATCACCCTGCTGATAGGGCTGGTATTTGTCGGTTTGGAGTATGGCCTGAGGCTCGAAGTAGAAGGCACAGGCGCCGCGCGCTCGCCGCTGGACCTGGCATTGCTGCTGTGCGGCTATTTGTTCATATTCTGCCTCAAGCCCATCCAGAAGGCCGTGCAGCGTAAGCTGTGCCAGCGGCCCGGGCCAAAAAAAGCAGGCCGAGCCCGATAACGCGGCTCGGCCTTTTTGCGTCAGCCCGTCGTGTGTTGCAAACGCAGCAAGCCATCGGCGTCGCGCTGCACCTGCAACTGCCCATACCCCTCAATCGACGGATGACGCGTGACCATAGGCACAGAGTGCGTCGACGTCACGACCATCACATCCGCCCCCGCTGCCTCCCCGGCTCGAATGCCCACCGCAGCGTCTTCAAATACCAGGCAATCTTGCACCGACACCCCCAAGCGTTGCGCACCCAACACATAACAAGCGGGGTTCGGCTTGCCGATAGCCACGTCTTCGGCGGTAACCAGCGCTGCCGGCGCCGCGATCCCCGCCGCTTCGAGCCGACGTAGTGCCAGCTTCCGGGGCGCAGAGGTCACCAACGCCCACTGATCAGCGGGCAAGCGCTTTAAAAATTCGATGGCCCCGGGAATCGCCACGACGCCCCGCACATCCTTGATTTCAGCCTCGGTAATCCATTGCGCCTCAACTTCAGGATCCACGCCGGGCAGGGCCTGGCGCGTGATGGTATCGATTGCGCGGGCACCATGAATGGTCTTCAGGAACGCCGCCACATCCAACCCATGGCGTTCAGCCCAGATGCTCCACACTCGCTCGGCGGCGGCGATGGAGTTGAGCAGGGTTCCATCCATATCGAACAGGAAAGCGCGGTAACGGCGGGCAAAGACGGCTGAACCTCGGATGGACACTGCGGAGCTTCCTCGTGAGCTGAAACGAATAATCGGCCCGATGCAATCTACGGATCACCCCACGACTTGTAAACGCTGCGGGTGTGTCGCGCCGCCAATCATTACGAACTTGTCATCATCCTGTTGGCCGGCTGTTCGGGTGCACTGGTTACCGTGAGCGCACTGCCATGACCTGGCAGCCCCCCTTTTTAAACGAGAGACCGCCATGAAACTGTTAACCCTCGCCATTGCCGCGCTGTTGGCCACCGGCCCGGTATTTGCTGCTGACCAGAACACTGTTATCCACGACAAGACCGGCTTTTTCGTGCATCTGGACGTGGCCAAAGTGCTGTCGAGCAGCGACACCAACGGCCAGTGCGGCATCGTCCCCGCCCGGCTCGACTACCTCGACCACCAGGGCCGCGAACACGTGCTCGACTATCAGGTCCAGGGCACCGGCTGCGCCAGTGACAATTGATCGGGCTACACTGGCGCCACGTATTGAATCAGGGCATCTCCCATGAACATCCTCGTAGTCGAAGACGAACCCAAGGCCGGCAACTACCTGCTCAATGGCTTGCAGGAATTGGGCTACTCCGTAAGCCTCGCCCGGGATGGCGTGGACGGCTTGCACCTGGCCTTGGAAACGCCGTTCGACGTGATCGTGCTGGATGTGATGATGCCGAAAATGGACGGTTGGGAAGTGCTGCGCCGCCTGCGCAAGGAAACCGACACGCCGGTACTTTTCCTGACGGCGCGCGATGATATTGCCGACCGCATCAAAGGCCTGGAACTGGGCGCCGATGATTACCTGATCAAGCCGTTTTCCTTCGCCGAACTGGTGGCGCGCCTACGCACCCTGACCCGTCGCGGCCCGATCCGTGAAGAAGAGCAACTGCACATCGCCGATCTGCAAATCGATGTGCTCAAGCGTCGCGTCACCCGCGCCGGCACGCGCATTACCCTGACCAACAAGGAGTTCGCATTGTTGCACCTGTTCGCCACCCACCAGGACCAAGTGCTCTCACGTTCTCTGATCGCCTCCAGGGTCTGGGACATGAACTTCGACAGCGACACGAACGTGGTGGACGTCGCCGTGCGGCGCCTGCGCCTTAAAGTCGACGACCCGTTCCCGCTCAAGTTGATCCACAGCGTGCGGGGCATCGGCTACCGCTTCGATACCCAGCCATGAGCACTCGTCGGCATTATTCACTGACCCTGCGCCTGGCGCTGATTTTCGCGCTGCTCGCCTTCGCCCTGCTGGCAACACTGGGGGTGGCGTTGTATCGCGAGCTGGAGCGCGAGTTGATCCGCCGCGACGACGCCCAGTTGATCTCCCGTGTGGACCAGTTGCGCAACTTGCTCAATGACAGCAACACGCTGGACCTGATCAAGACCAAGCCGGAATTGTTCCAGAACATGTTGGGCAACCGTGAATCAGTGCTGAGCATCGCCGCGCCCGGCCAAGCGCCGCTGCTACTGGTAAACCCCGCCAATATAGACTTGCCGACAATCAAACCGGTGCCCAAGGATCACGTGCTTGCGCTAAGCGATGTGCAGCATCTGCCAGGCCTGAATGGCGTGCCCTTCTCCACTCTCGCCGCCTCCATCGACTCCGGCGACCTGGGCAGCCTGCAAGTTACCAGCGGGCGCCTGATGACCGAGCGCACCGCCATGCTCGCCAGCTACCGGCTCAGCGTTTATATCCTGGCGAGTATCGCTGCAGTTATTCTCGCGCTGGCAGGCTATCTACTGGTGTATCGCGGCCTGCTGCCGTTGAGGCGCCTGGCACGACATGCCGAGAATATTGGCGTAGGCAACCTCGCAGAACGCCTCGACAGCCACGGCGCGCCGAAAGAACTGCTGCCGATGATTGACTCGTTCAATACCATGCTGGAGCGCCTGGCCAAGGGCTTTGTGCAACTGGGGCAGGTGGCCACCGACATGGCCCACGAACTGCGCACGCCAATCAACAACCTGCTGGGGGAAACCCAGGTCGCCCTGCAACAGCCGCGCAGCATCGAAAACTACCAGCAACTCCTGGCCTCCAACGTCGAGGAGCTGGAGCGCCTGGCGCGAATGCTCGACAACATGTTGTTTCTGGCGCGCACCGACCCGGCCAGCGCCCTGCGCCAACGCCAGGAACTCAGCGCAGCCGATGAAGTGCAACGCATCGCCGATTACTTTGAAGGCTTGGCGAGCGACGTAAACATCAATATTCGCGCCGAAGGGAAAGGTGTGATCTGGGCTGAACCGATGCTGCTGCGTCGGGCCCTGGCAAATTTGTGCGCCAACGCCATCAAATACGGGGCGCCGAACTCCGAACTGGTGATCCAGGCGGTTCCAAACGCTGAAGGCATTCAGTTGTGCGTCAACAACCAGGGTGAAACCATCCCCGCCGAGCATTTATCGCGGCTGTTCGAGCGGTTTTACCGGGTGGACGAATCCAGGGAACGGTCGGCCCACTCCAACGGGTTGGGCCTGTCCATTGTGGCGACCATCATGCAGTTGCATAACGGCCGCTACAGCGTCAGCAGCGACGAAGGCGTGACGCGTTTCGAGCTGTTTTTCCCTGGGCGTAAAGCACAGGAAGCATCGGCTCAATCAAAGGCGCCATTGAGCACTTCGTAGATAATGCCTGTCGCGACAGCCACCAATATCAGGTCGGTGCCCGCCTGCTGCCACTCATACCCGTCGTAACGGGGCAACTGGCCCAATAAACGGCCATCGAGTTTTTTGGCAATACCCGGTGGCAGCGGCTTGCCGCGCGCCAGGTTCTTCTGGATACCCGGCGGTAAAGACGGCCCCGGGCTCCAGTAGTCGCGATACCCCCCCAACACATTCAGCACGCTGCCGCGATCAACACTAGGGCCGTGGCTGCTCGACCCACCTTTGCCTTTGGGCTTGTCATGGCCCTGCCCGCCTTGGCTATTGCCTTTATTGTTACCTTGCCCCTTGCCATTGCCTGGATCAGCCAGCGCCATGCCGCTCCCGGCAAACAGCACAATCGACAGCGCAACAGACACGAACTTCAACGATTTGATCATGACGATAATCCAAGGCCGGGACGTGATTGAACTGTAGTTGAAGTTGATGAGTAATGCGCCACGTCAACTCACCTGGCCGCCACCTTCGACCACATCCACCGGCGTGTTCCACGCCGCCGACACTGCGCTACGCAGCCCATCTACCAAGGTAGGCAACGCCATCGACGATTGACTGGGCACATGGATAAACCCACTGCGCACCTCTGAGCCCGTCAGCACATGTTGCAAACGGTAGAATACCTGATTGCAGACAAAGGTCCCCGCCGTCTGCGACACCGACGCCGCAATGCCTGCCTCGCGCACCGCCCTGACCATGGCCTTGATCGGCAGCGTCGAGAAATAAGCCGCCGGACCACCGGCCACAACCGCCGTGTCGACGGGCTGCTCACCCAGGTTATCGGGGATGCGCGCGTCGTTGATATTGATCGCTACCCGCTCGATGGATATCTCGCTGCGCCCGGTTGCCAGGCCTGTGGCAATCACCATTGCCGGACGCAACTCCTCGATCAGCTTCACCAGGCATTCGCCCGCGGTGGTGAACGCGCAGGGCAACCTACGCGCGACGATTGTCACCTGTTCGTCGATTTTAAAACCATCCAGTCGGCGCGCAGCCTCCCAGGACGGGTTCACCGAGTCTTGGTCAAAGGGCTCGAAGCCCGTCAGCAATACCGTTCGCATCCCGGCCTCACATCAACAGATAAAGCAGCACGATATTGACCACCAGCATCATCAACGCTGTCGGCAACTGCGCCTTGATCACCGCGTTCTTGTCCGGCAACTCCAGCAACGCCGCCGGCACGATATTGAAGTTGGCCGCCATTGGCGTCATCAGGGTACCGCAATAACCGGAAAACATGCCGATGGCGGCCATTACCGCCGGGTTACCGCCGTAGATGCCCACCAACACCGGCACCCCGACCCCGCCGGTCATCACCGGGAATGCCGCGAAGCCATTGCCCATGATCACGGTGAACAGGGCCATGCCCAACACATAGACCATCACGGCCACCAACTTGTAATCCAGGTTGATATAGGTGGTGGTGACGTGCGCAACGGCCGTGCCGACCCCGGCTTCGTTGAACAACAACCCGAGCATCGCCAGCATCTGCGGCAGCACCATGGCCCAGCCCAAGGCCTCAGTGAGGCGACGCGACTCGCGCAAGGCTTGCACCGGTGTGTCGCGGGTCAGCCAACAGGCCAGGCCGAGGGCGATCAGGCAACCGATGCCAAGCGAAACAAACGTGGTGTTTTTCGGGTCCAGCAGCGGCACGCCGCCGATCTCGGTGTGCTTGAGCACTACAGAGCCGATCACCGTGGTCAGCGGGATGGCCAAGGCCGGGATAAACAGTTTGTGCCCCAGGCGCCCGGCACTGGCGCGGGAGGCCTTGTCATGCAACTCGGCATGGCTACCGCGACCGACACCGCCCAATCCTGCGATCAACGCCATCACCACCACGCCCACGCCGATGGCCACCGATGGCAGCCGCTCCCCGACCAGGAACGGGATCGCGAACAACAGCCAGAACAGTGCGCTGGACCAACGTTTAGGATGGGCGCGATCCATCAGGATCATGCCTGCGGTAATGAGCAGCAGCACGCCGGCAAGCCAGTACAGGTATTGAATGGAGATAATCATTGCGCAGCCTCCACGGACGTCGCGGCGGGCGTCAGCTCGCGGGTGAGCCTTCGATCAAAGCGATGCAAGCGGATCGCGTGGATAATAAACGCACAGATCGCCGTGGGAATCCCCCACACCGCGATATGCAGCGGCTCGACATCAATCCCCGAACCCAGAAGAAAGGTGTGCATCAGTGCAATCGCACCAAAGGCCACAAAGATATCTTCGCCAAAAAACAGACCGACGTTGTCCGTCGCCGCGCACATGGCCAAGACCTTGTGGCGCAGCTTGTCGGGCAGTTTGCCGTAGCGCTTTTCAGCGGCGCCTTCGGCCATCGGCGCGAGCAACGGGCGCACCATCTGCGGGTGCCCGCCCAGGCTGGTCAAGCCCATGGCGGCCGTGGATTCGCGCACAAACAGGTAGATGATCAACAGGCGCCCAACCGTGGCGCGCTCAAATCGTGCAATCCAGTTCTGCGCATGCAGGCGCAGCCCATGGCGCTCCAGCAAGCCGATGACCGCCAGGGGCAGTAACAGGATCAATTGCAGGGCACGGGTTTGAAGGAAGCCATCACCCATGGTGGCGAGGATTTTTTCCAGCGGGAAATGGGCGGCAAGCCCGGTGGCGATAGCGGCGGCGGTGACCACCAACAGCGGATTGAAGCGCAAAACAAAGCCAACCACGATCACAAGTACGCCGATCAACGGCCATAAGTTCACAACAGTTTGCATGGCGATGAAGTCCTTAAGTGCGCGCTGCGGCGCCATTACAGCAGGATGTGAACAAAGGGTTCACAGCAGGAAGTGGCGTGCAGTCGGCTCGGTTTTTTATTGTTGACCCGTAAGGGCGAGCGTCAGTGGCGGCAACTTTGCTGCCTGGAAGCGGGAGGTGTCCAACAAGAAAAATTGTTGCTGTGAACCAATAAATTTTGTCGGCGCAAGGCGTCAGCGCTAATTGAACGGTGCCGGCTTGAACAGCAGAGGCCGGGCAAGACTAATGGCACGCCGATCTTGCATCGCACGCGCGCAGTCATCAGGATGGCGCACTGTTTTCAAGATCTGCGAAAGGCCAAGGCATGAAGCTACTGCGTAAATGGCGCGAACATCAGGAACGCAAAGCGTTACGGGCAATGACTGCGCTGGAACGTTCCACCCAGAAATTGCGTAACCGTTACCCGAAGTACAGCTTCGGCCTGGGCACCTATGGTGATGTGAAAGTCCACGACTGGAATGAAGGCACCACCCTGCGCGTAGGCGCCTATACCTCTATCGCAGGCGATGTCGAAGTCTATCTGGGCGGCCACCATCGCACCGATTGGCTCAGCTGCTATCCATTCCCGGCGAAGATCAAGGCGCTTGCTCACATCACCGACTTCGGCGGCAGCAACGGCGACGTCAGCATTGGCAACGATTGCTGGATAAGCTCCCATGCCATCATTTTGTCTGGCATCACCATCGGCAATGGCGCAGTGGTCGCGGCCGGTTCAGTGGTAACAAAAAACGTCGCGCCCTACTCCATCGTCGGAGGCAACCCGGCCAAGCACATCCGCTGGCGTTTCGATGAACCGACTCGCCAAATCCTTGAACAATCCGCCTGGTGGGAGTGGCCCGAGGCGGAGGTTCGCGCAGTGGCCCATCTGCTCTGCAGCAGCGACATCGAGCCTTTCGTCGAGTACCTCAAACAGCGGGCTCGCTGATTTCACTGGGAATACACCGAGCGTCCCTCTTGAACCGGCCTCAGCACGAGGTCGGGTTGGCAAGGAGGATGCAGAGCTGGCGTTCTGAGGTGGGATTAGCAACGTTTTGCAAATCGCAGACAGCAAAAAGGGGTCACCGTTTCCGATGACCCCTCTAGACCGCCCAGCAGAGCGGATTTTGTTTGGTAGGCGCGATTGGACTCGAACCAACGACCCCCACCATGTCAAGAGCCACCATGCTAGGCGCTAGGCCACGCAGCCTATGGCCCTAAGAGAACGCCCATTCACATTATGAGGCGTCAATCATGGCTAACATTCGCTCCCTTCCCTCTGGCAATTGGAACGCTCAGGTTCGGTTGAGAGGAAGTCCCCCGCAATCCAAAACGTTCCCCACTCAGGCATTGGCCCAGGCATGGGCAGATCAGTTAGAGGCTGTCACCAAGACGCATCAGACGCACACCCTTTACACGCTTGGCATGACCTATTGCGAAACCATGCTCAAGGGCAAGGGTAGCTATGACCACGCAATCAAGATTGTTGACCAGCTCTTTGCTGCCTTCCCTCAGTCAATCCATGACATCACCCCTCAGCTAGTCAATGACTTCAAGCTGAAGCGCCTACAAACGGTCAAGCCTGCTACCTGTCGTATACAGCTAGCGTTCATATCTCGTTTCTTCAGGTTCGCTAAGCGTGGCCTGCTGATAGACATACACAATCCTGTAAGTGACATAGCCCTACCCAAGCCCGACAAGTCGAGTGACAAGGTAATCAGTGCTGGCGAGCTTAGGCAGTTGCTGAACAAGCTCTCCCCCACCATGGCCCTCATCGTGGAACTGGCCTATGAGACAGCCATGAGACGCTCAGAAATACTCAAGCTCACAACTCAATGCCTTCACCTGAATGAACGTATTGCGGATGTAGTGGATGGTAAGAACGGCACTAGGTCTGTGCCCTTGACCATGCGTGCCATAGAGCTATTGAAAGAGGCACAGAGGCTGGCTCTAGCCAACAAGGCACAAAGAGGGAGACTGTTTATTGTGACGCCTCATGCTGTGTCACAGGCCGTTAGGCTGGCAAGGAACAAGGCGGGGCTTGACTGTAGCGTTAGACTTCACCAGTTAAGGCATACGCGTATTACTAACGTAGCCAAGAAGGGATTCAACAACGCTCAGATAATGATTGTGTCGGGACATAGGGATACTAGGTCAGTGGCTAGATACTCACATTTGAATGCAAAGGATGTACTCCACCTGATTGATTAAGGCACCTGTAAGCGCACAGGAACGACGACAGGCGATCAACTGCCACCCATATAGCAATATAAGCCTGTAGCCCCCTCACAGGGGCTTACAGTGGCAACGAGTAAAGGAATGGGTGTGCATGGGGGTTACGGATAGACATTAATTTTAAGAATCCGTGTAGGGTTTTCTCTCAGATTTAAGTATATACATATAGGAAATGAAATTATTTTCGCAATCGCTGTCTCCTTTTGCTTTAAAAAACAGTATATAGGATATAGGGCCTGAAAATATTTACGTCACACCTTGTAGACCTTTAACTCGAAAAACCAGTATAGCTTATACCAGCATAAAGATTGCTTCCTCACACTGCTTACACAGAGTCAGTAGGTTGCGGTCTTTTTTATTGCCTAAATAGCGGGCTTTCCACAACAAGAAATTAGAGAAAAACCAAGATGGACATAGATGAAATCATAGAAAGTAAGATCATGCACCTAAACACAGCAGATCGTAAATTGGTATGGCTGATGATCAGGAACAAGAGTGACGATGGGTTACGGTGGTGTGAAATTTCGCTTGAAGAGTTTTCCGCAGCAACTGGTAAAACACCTAGCTCATGTAGCAAGACCATTCAACACCTAGTCGAACATAAACTCATTGCGCTTCGAAAGTCTCGTCTTGGGTCCACAACTTACAATCAATATAAAACAATACCCTTGGAGCAAGACCAATGAAAACAATCACCATGACCGACGTTAACGAACTAGCACGCCGTACAGGTAATACTCCGATGGGGGTTTTAACTGAACTGATTGAGAACGGCTACCAGCTTATTGAGGAAACGGTTCAACCTAAAGGAAACGCACTATCCTCTTCCAAGGATGCCCTAGCCCAATGGAAAGCGTCTAAGCAACAAGTGGCGGACGATATGTATAAATCTGACCCACTCGTCCGACAGCTTATGGATGCTGATAATGTTTACCAAGCCTTCGCACCTCAAGCTAAGAAGAGCGTTCTACAGCGTGATGACCAAGGCAATGTAACAGGCACATCTAAAAGCATGCTCACTGTTGCCACACAGAGGGAGCAGGCTGAACTTATGGCCGCCATCCGTGCCACTTATAACCAAGGAGGTAACTAATGGGAAACACTTACATGAGCGACTCTGACCTAAAGGGCCTGCAAGAGCGTCGCTCCGAGCTAGGGGCAATTGATTGCAGCATTGAGCAAAAGAATAAACTCATCACAGGCATTCGCGACTACAAGTTTGTTGAGTATGGGATGACCCAGTATGGCTACTATCAGGTACTGACCATCAAAGGGAGCAACTCTATACCTGATGAGCTTACAGGCAGCTTCACACACCCAAGCTACATTATCAAACTGGTAAACGACCTAATCAAAGAAGGGAAACTGATTGAGCCTAAGTGAGTCCAAGGTTATACACGTAGCAGAAGCTACACCGGGCACAGGCAAGACAGAGCAATTCATCAGAGAGCTAGACTCAGCCCCTTATAAACGATACCTATACGCTGTGCCTACCAAAGTCCTGTCGAAGGATGTAGTTAGACGTATCCAAGCTATCGGCATTAATCACATTTGCGTAATCAATAGTGACACCCACAAGCATGTCACTGACACCGTAGAATGTACGCTGCTAGAAGATGACCCTAAGATTCTTATCATCACGCATAAAACCTTGTTAGACCTTGACCCTTGCTACTTGCAAGACTGGATTGTGGTCATTGATGAAGTGCCCTCAGTCGCTAATAATCTTACCAGAGATATTGGAGACCACGCCTATACAAACTTCCTAGAAAAATTCATTGAGATTGATAGCGTCTCGACCAAAGCGTCCATCAAACAAGGAATGACAAAGGAAGCACGAGCCATCTACTCAGATGTAATAGACGACAAGGGAATGTCAACTATCACAACTTGTCTAGGGGCATTGCTCAGGGGAAAAGCAGACGTATTCATCAAGGAGTATCTAAGCAAGAAGGAAAGCAAATGGAAATGGCAAGTCAGGGTCATAGATTACTTTGACTTGAGCGGTATCTATGAGTACGCCTTTGAGACACACATCTTAGGGGCTAACGTCACTGGGACCCTCGCCTATCAGCATGCCCTCACCAAGGGGTACACCATCGCAGCGTCTAAATTCACACCAGAGTACAGACGATATAAATTTGAAAGCTACATCTATCCGTTGATTGGTGGTAGTAAGGTTAGCAAGACTATGCTTCTTACGCTTCCTGATGGTGCTGTGGCTGAAGAGTGGAACGATAGGGTCTATGGTCACTCGCTATTACGTGACGCTATAGAATTCGTACAGGGTGAACCCCTCCTTGTACAAGTTCATGAATGGTGCAAGTTTCCTTTTGAGGACTATCCCAATGTATTGCGTATTCCCTTCGACGCTAGGGGACTGAATGGATACTCAGACGTACACCATACGCTGTCATTGATTCATGGCAACCCTAATCCTGTTGATGATCAAAACAACTCTGAAATGTTGGCTAAGATGGCTATCTGCTCAGTGGTAGGCAAGCAAGCCCTGCGCAACGAACGCTACAGAGAGTTAATATTTCAAGCTGCTACACGCAGTAGCATCAGGACATTTACCAATGATAGGCCTACGGTTCACTTTGTACCAACAGAGGAATCAGCAAGACACCTGGCATTCGATCTTAGGGGCAATCATGTAATCCTAAAAGACCTTACTCGACCAGCACCTCACACACGCTCACGAAGTAAGTTAGAAGACAACATCCGAACTGCCAAAGGATTATCATCGAATGGATTGTCTGCAAGGAAGATCGCTAATCTTATGGGAGTCAGCAATAGAACTGTAAGCTTATGGCTGAAGCAGACTGTGTAATTTCCCTTAAAGATACTCTAAGAGATTTTACACACTCTCGCTCACCTATAATCAAGAGCAACGTCGGCACAGCCGACAAAGAGCACGCATTAAAGAAGAATCAAAAGCAGAGCATATACCAGTGTGTCGCTTTTGATCTTTCTTTATGCGTATGCCACTCCGTGGCGTGCTCTTGCTTTTGCTTCTGTCACGCAGTGACGTTAAGATAACTTACCTAGGACAAATACAATGTCAGACAATGATAATATACGAATACCTGATTTAACCTCCTTCGTAATTCATAGCATCACCATACGAAGGGGTTTAGCCAAAGAGATTATTGCTAAGCGTGAGGACCACCAAGCTCTGTATTACATCTCATATAATCACGGCATCTCTCTTCAAGCGGCAGGCTATCTATCAAGGTGTACGCTAGAAGAAATAGAGAGAGCGTCCGCTACTCATCAACTCTAACAACCATAATTAAAAATAGAGACAAGTAATGAACCTAACAGATAAAGACAAGACAGAATACATTGAGACAAATTCACATTGCGTCCTAGCTAAGCGCTTAGGCGTCAGCATGATTACGCTTGACACTTACGCAGAAGAACAAGGATGGAAAGAGGAACACCGTATCTATTGGCATGACAAATCAATTGAGATATTGAAACAAGAGCTAGTCAATGGAAACATCAGTGCCGTTAAGGAGATGCTAAAGGTAACTGGTGGCGGAAGACCTGTAGGACGCCCACGTAAATTAGAGGCTGAGCGTGAAATTGCAATCGACAAGCGCATCAAGGAAGAATATGACGCAGATATTCGACGAATGAAGCTCGTAGACAGCAAACCAAGATAATTATTTATTAAGACAGGAGGGGTGCATTGGCTTTCAGCCCACACGTTCAAATCAACGGTACTTCCTAACCAAGTAGACTTTTAGTAAATACATTACAAAGAACCGAACAACCAGTGCCACGACCACTAAGATTACAGCACCTAAAATCTTGTCTTTAAATACAGCTATGCCCACAGCTGCGATTAGCACCGAAAGCATCAGCCAATTACATATAAATCCCACCGGATGATAGCCTGCTACTGCCTTGATCACTGAAGCCACCCGCGGATCATCACCATCCATCACGCGCACCACTCAATATTTAGACGTTATTTTAGACATCAAATGTTAACTCTAGGCGTACCTAGATGCCCCTCAGGGGTGCTCAATGCGTTACCACACTGGCCGTTCTTCATAGGGGCTAACGCCCTCTATGCCTGATAGTTCAGCTACCAGTCACCTGCCCTTCTAACCACGCCAGAAGGGGTAAGCGTTCCACGTCTGAGCGTGGCTGCTCCCACCGGCCTTTAAACCACCGGCTCGGTCCTCTCAGCGTTCACGCCACCACTACACCATTGAAGGTTCGCTATGACCCTACTGACATTGAGGCGTCTCGCTCTCTGAGACGTACAGTTCAGCATTTGCTAGGCCCGTTTGCCCAATGGACTTATAGCGTAAAGCCACTACAATATCAAGACGAGGCAAGCCCCTCGCATTTGATGCTTTAAAGTGGAGCGCTACAGTGGATAACCCTACGCCTCAAGATTTCACTCACTATGTCCAGGCTCTAAAGCAACTCAAAGAGCTAACAACAGTAAGCAATCCATGGATTCCTGTGTGGTCGGCTGTAATAGGTGGTTTAATTGCGTCAATACCAACGGGTATAGGGGCATTATACAGAGCACGCTCAACACGAAAGTCAGTAGAAACTGCCATATCTGCTGAGATTGCAAATATAGCGTCAATGATTAGAAAGCGAAATTACCTAAACCTACTAAAAGAAATACGCAGCGAACTCATTGAAATCAACAATCAAATTGCAAGCGTTCACGACGACGACGAAACCTCTCCCAACTTCTGCTCTCGAGCGATTACAGTTACAATATCAGCTGACTACTACAAAATATATAAAGCAAACCTAGACAAACTCGGCATTATCAACAACAAAAAGCTACTTAAAATAGTAAACTTTTATAGCCATCTTGAGTCAATAATGCTGGACGTAAAACCAGAAGGAAACCTTGGTAAAGGGGGCTCTGTCGAGGACTACACCGAAGTAATCATTTTTCTAGAAGACGCTTTAAAGTTAGCAGATGAACTTAGCACTCAGACAACCTGAGTTTCCCCTAGAAATTCAGAAGCACCATTGCATATATAAGCACCCCACCCCACACCCCCTGCCCCACCTAGAGAGACGCCCCCGCCAGCCCTACAGCAGCACACAGAGCGTTCAGGATTCACCACAGAGCGTAGGGTGTTGAGCGTGGCCGACAGGCGTACCCGCCTCACAGCAGGCACGTAGCTCAGTTGGTTAGAAGCCTGCCCTTGCGAGGCACGAGCAACGGGCAAGGGAGTGAGCCTGCGAACGTACCACCACCTAGACAAGATAGTGAACGAGCCATGTATATCAATGAGTTAGGTGGAGTCGTTCACAAATATGAGTGTGAACATAGGCAGGCATGAATCCACGTTCACATTGCCTTGTGTGAACGAAGCCTATAATTTGTGAACGTTTTCTTAGGCAAAGAAAAAGGGGAACCCTTTCGGATTCCCCTCTAGACCGCCCAGCAGAGCGGATTTTGTTTGGTAGGCGCGATTGGACTCGAACCAACGACCCCCACCATGTCAAGGTGGTGCTCTAACCAACTGAGCTACGTGCCTGCTGTGAGGCGGC
>Ga0070670_100000682_pt1 | contig 26393 bp, 17 predicted proteins | sample KBSS63metaG_FD_64665 | JGI IMG/M metagenome (GOLD analysis project Ga0070670, IMG submission 64665) | Switchgrass rhizosphere microbial communities from Kellogg Biological Station, Michigan, USA - KBS S6-3 metaG | ecosystem: Host-associated > Plants > Roots > Rhizosphere > Soil ... | reverse complement strand
TTGCCGGGCCGTAAAGGCCCGGCCTACGTCGGGCGGCCCGTTAGGGCCGCTGGTGCCGGGCGGTACACGCCCGGCCTACAGCATCACGGCCGAAGTACGCGAGACGATGCGAGCGCGGCGGCCCGCCTTGTCCTGGTACATCCGCTCGTCGCCGACCGCCAGCAGCTCTTCGAGCGTGGTGCCGTCCTCCGGAAAGCGTGCGGCGCCCGCGCTGATCGACAGTGCGACGCGCACGCCGGTTCGCGGCTCGAAGGGATACGCCGCGACCGCGGTCTGGATTTCCTGCACGCGCCGCGCCTCGTGTTCCGGGCTGCAGTCCCAGAGCACGATGACGAACTCGTCGCCCGCGAACCGCGCACACAGATCGTTCGGCCGCAGGGTAAAGCGGAGCACCGACCCGATCGCGCGGAGCGCGCGGTCGCCAGCCTCGTGGCCGTAGGTGTCGTTGACCTCTTTCAGCCGGTCCATGTCGAGTACCACCACGCCAACGCTGCCCTTCGTCCGCGCCGCGTGCGCCAGGCCGGTTTGCACCTGACGATCGAGCGATCGCCGGTTGGCCAGACCGGTCAGCGGGTCGGTGTGCGATTCGTGCTGCGTCTGCTCGAAGCGTGTCGAGTTGAAGATCACGGCGGCCGCCTGGTCGCTCACTCGGCCCAGAATGCGGCGATGCTCGTCCGTGAAGCCGTGGGCGGCGGTGTCGTACACCACGAGGCCGCCGATGAGGCGATCGTCAAAGCGCAGCGGGCACGGCAGCAACGACATTAACTCGTCACCGTGCGCATCACGACCATCGGCGCACGAGGGCAGCTTCAGCGCGATCTCGCTCCAGGACTTCGGTTCCCACTTGAAGAGCGCCTCCGTCCCGAGCCCGTGGGCGTAGCGGCACTCATAGCCGCCCTCCTCGCTGCCGAGGAACAGCGCGCACGTGACGAACGGCACGAGCCGGCTGACTTTCTCCTGAATGAGCGCCATCGTGTCGGACACGCCGAGGCTGGAGCCAAGCGCCTGCGCGAGCTCGTGCAGCGTCTGTTCTTCGCGGTGCGCTCCGGCGATGTCCTGCAACGCACCCGTGTCTTCGATCCCTGTCCAAGCACCATCGTCGGTCGCCGCCGCAGCCGGCGCGTTTGCCGGCAGATCCAGACGCGCGATGAACAGATCGACGAGCGTCGGATCGAAGGTCGAACCGGCATTTTCGCGCAGGACGGTGAGCGCCTCGCGCTCGGTGCGGGCGGGCCGGTAGGGACGCGCCGCCTGAACGGTGCTGTAGCAGTCCGCGATGGCGAGGATGCGCGCGCCGATCGGAATGTCCTCCCCGCGCAAACCGGCGGGATATCCGTGGCCGTCCCACCGTTCGTGATGGCTCAACACGAGCTCGCTCACCGGCGCGCCGAACGGGACGTCGCGGAGGATCTCCGCGCCGACGCGCGGGTGGATTTTGACCCGTTCGAATTCTTCCGGGGTCAGCGCTTCCGGCTTGGAAAGAATGTGTTCCGGCACCGCCATGTTCCCGACGTCGTGCAGCAGCGCGGCCGTCCGGACTGCCTGCACGTCGCGGTCCGACAATCCCGCGGCCTCGGCCAGCATCGCCGCGTACTGCTGAATCGATCGCACGTGGTCCGGGGTACAACCCGCCTTCGCTTCAATCGCGAGCGCGAGCGCTTCGATGGTGGCGAGCTGCACCTCCATCGCCCGATGCGTTTCGTCCTGCTCTTCGCGCAGCCGTGCGACGACGGTGTGGTAGCTGCGGAACACCAGATAGAGCGGAACCGCGAGCAGCGCCAGCCATCCAAGCCACCCGCGCGAGGGTGCCGCGGTCGCGAACGCGGCGAGCGCCGCGCCGGCGAGGTAGCTCGGTGCGCTCCACAGGAAGTTGCGCTGCCAGATGCGCGCGACCGGCTGCCGCGACGACAAAGCAATCGCGGCGGCGACCATGCCCGTGTTCGTGAAGAAGTAAATCGGGGCAATGATTGCGGCCGTGCGGAAGAGCGACGCAACGCCCGGTGCGCCCCAGTGCAAAAGGAAGCTGACCGGCGCTCCGACCACCCACACCGCCAGCGTCAGCGACGCGATGCTGAAGAGGACCCGGTGCGGCGGATTGCGCACGCCGACGCGCAGCGTGCATTGCCCCCACGCGCTCAGAGTCGCGATGCAGGTGGCCTCGGCTGGTCCGAGCGCCAGCAACGCCCAGAAATTGATCGCGTGCGCGAGCGAGAGGTTCGAGTGCCCGCGGCCGAGCGGCAGCTCGATCTTCGCGGCCGACGTGCCCAGCGCGAGCGCCATCAGCAGCGCAAACTGCCACGGGCGATCGAAACGCAGGTGCATCGCCGCGGCGGCGAGCGAGGCGCCTCCAGCGAGGACGACGGTCGCGACATAGATCTGCGCGACACCCGGGAGCGTCCGGAACGCCGCTGGACCCGGCGTGAGCGGCTTCATACCGCCCTCGCATCGGTGAGCCATCCCGCGCGCACCAGGTCAGGAAACCGCGGTGTCACCGTCCTGTTCGGCTGCGCATTGAAACGTTCGACGAGCGTGACGAACAGCTGCACGATCGCCGGTTCGTAGCCGCGTCCGGCGCGATCCTGCAGCATGCCGATGGCGCGGTCGTGGGGAAACGCGCGCCGATACGGCCGATCGGACGTGAGCGCGTCATAGAAGTCCGCCACCGCGAGAATGCGTGCACCGACCGGAATGGCCTCGCCGGCCAACCCGTCGGGATAGCCGCTGCCGTCCCAGTGTTCGTGGTGATGCCGCACGATCAGCGCAAGCGGACCGGGATACGCGATCGCCGCCAGCATGTCGGCGCCGATCGTGGCGTGCTGCTTCACGTGATCGTATTCGTCGGCGGTGAGCGGACCTGGCTTGTGCAGCAACCAGTCTGGAATGGCGAGCTTGCCGATGTCGTGCAGCAGCGCCGCGTGGTCGAGCGCGTCGATCGTGTGGGCATCGCAGGCCGGCACGGTTTCGGCGAGCGCGAGCGAATAGGCGCGTACACGTTCCGCGTGCTCGTACGTGGCGGCTTCCCGCGCGTTCATGGTCCGCGCAAGCGCTTCGATCAGCTGAAGCCTGGAGTCTTCCGCCGACACCCGAGGGGAGTGGGTCGTCAGGTCACGCAGTCCGCGATGACTGAAAATGACACCAGAAGACAGCACAGACACGATGGGTGGCGAAACGCAAGGGAAGTGCCCGTTCGTGAGGCCGTGTGCGCGCGGTGCCCTGGCGCACACACAGCGCGGTAAGTCGTTTATCCGTAAAGTTTGGAGACACTTGCCGGGAAGTGCGCCGTTTGCCGGTGTGCGGGTGGAACCGGCGGATTGTTTCGTTTCGGACCAGTTGAGCGCAAAACAGGGATCGCCCCTCGGGCCTTTCATTTAATATTTCGACGTGCCCTCCCTTCGCCCCCTGGCGACGAAGTTCGTGTTCGCTGTGTTGTCCGTGTCCGCATTTTCTGTGTCCGTGTTTTCTGTGGGTCAGGACAAGCCGCGGAACGACGCGGCGGTCAGCTTCAACCGGGAGATTCGTCCGATTCTCGCGAACAACTGCTTCGCGTGTCATGGTCCGGACGAAAAACATCGAGAGACGAAGTTTCACTTCGACACGGAGGACGGGGCGTTCGCGAAGAAGGGGGTGATCGTACGGGGCAGTGCCGAGGACAGCCTGCTCATCGAGAAGATCACCGAGCCGAACCCCAAGGACCGGATGCCGCCGCCGGATTCCGGTCATGTGCTCACGGATCGCCAAATCGACTTGCTGCGCCGGTGGATCGATCAAGGCGCCAAATGGGATACCCACTGGGCTTACGTTCCTCCCACACGTCCGCAGCTGCCGCCCCTCCGCGATACCTCGTGGGTGAGAAATCCGATCGATCAGTTCATCCTCGCGCGGCTCGAGCGGGAAGGGTTGAAGCCATCGGCGGAAGCGGACCGCGTCACTCTTCTGCGCCGGGTCACGCTCGACCTCACGGGGCTGCCGCCCACGCCAGCTGACATCGACGCGTTTGTTGCCGACACGGCGCCGGACGCCTACGAGAAGCGGGTCGATGCCCTTTTGCAGTCGCCGCATTACGGGGAACGTATGGCGATGCCGTGGCTCGATGCGTCGCGCTACGCCGATTCCCATGGCTACCACATCGACAGCCATCGCGACATGTGGCCCTGGCGCGACTGGGTGATCGGCGCGTTCAATCGCAACCTGCCGTTCGATCAGTTCACGGTCGAGCAGATTGCGGGCGATCTGCTGCCCAACGCCACACGCGACCAGATGATCGCTTCGGGGTTCAACCGCAATCACATGATCAATTTCGAGGGAGGCGCCATCGCCGACGAGTACCAGGTCGAGTACGTCGTCGATCGCGTCGAAGCCACGTCGTCGGCGTTCATGGGGCTGACGATGGGGTGCGCGAGATGCCACTCGCACAAGTTCGATCCGATTACCCACAAGGAGTTCTATCAGTTCTTCGCGTTCTTCAATTCCGTCCCCGAGCAGGGTCTCGATGGACGCACCGGCAACGCCGTCCCGGTGCTGCCGCTGCCGACTGCGGAGCAGCAGTTGAAGCTCGACGAGATCAACGGCGCGATCAAAGCGAGGCAGACGGCGCTCGCCGAGGCTGCGGTGGCGCCGCTCCAGCGCGAATGGGAGCGGACCGTTGCCGACAGGGGGCCGTCGCGCGATGGCGAGGGCCTGACCGCGCACTACGAGCTCGATGGCAATTTCTCCGATGTCTCGGGCCGCTACCAGCACGGCCGCACGATCGTCGGAGAGCCGACCTTCGATCCCGGGCAGGTCGGCCGGGGGGCGTCGTTCGACGGCGACACCGAGGTGAGCTTTGGCGATGTCGGCAGCTTCGACCGTTCGGATTCGTTCAGCATCGCCGTCTGGGTGAAGGGACGCGGCAATCTGCCGATGTCCGGATTCCAGAAGCTCGACCCCGATCGTCGCCGCGGGTACGAGTGGATGTTCGACGACATCGCGCTGGTGGGGATCCAGCGCTGGGCGGCGAAGCTCTCGATCCGGCTGGCGTCGAGTGCGGGCGACGACGCGATTCAGGTGCGCACGCGCGAGCGGCTCCGGCTGGGCGACTGGTATCACGTGGCGGCGACGTACGACGGCTCCGGCAAGGCGGCAGGGCTTGGTCTCTACGTCGACGGGAAGGCGGCCGACGTCGAGGTGGTACGCGACTCGCTGACCGGTCCGATCAAGACCGATGCGGCGCTTCGTGTCGGCAGTAAGACCCTGGGCAAGCCGTTCGTCGGGCAGATCGACGACCTTCGTCTGTACAACTGCGTCCTGAAGCCGGCGGACATCGAAGATCTCGCCCTGCATCATCCGGTCCGGGTGCTCCTGTCGGGGGTGACCGGGAAGTCGTCAAAAGAGGAAAGCGATCGCATCCGCGATTACTTCCTGACCTATGCCGCGCCCGATGCGCTGCGCACCGCGTACGCGGAGCTGAAGACATTGCGCCTGCAACGCGACGACTTCACGAAGACGATTCCGACCACCATGGTGATGGCCGAGATGAAGAAACCGCGCGACACGTTCGTGCTCGCGCGCGGCGACTATCGCAATCAGACCGACAAAGTGGAGCCCGGCGTTCCGGCGATCCTGCCGAAGCTGCCGGAAGGGTCCCCGCTCAACCGGCTGACGCTGGCGAAATGGCTCGTCGACCCCGGTCATCCGCTGACCTCCCGCGTGGCCGTCAACCGGTTCTGGCAGATGTACTTCGGCTACGGGATCGTCAAGACGCAGGAGGATTTCGGCGTGCAGGGGGAACCCCCGGTTCATCCTGAACTCCTCGACTGGCTGGCGACGGAGTTCGTCAAGAGCGGGTGGGACGTCCGCGCGATGCAGCGGCTGATCGTGACCTCAGCCACGTATCGGCAATCGTCGAAAGTGACGCCGCTGATCCTCGAGAAGGATCCGGAGAATCGCCTTCTCGCGCGCGGGCCGCGCGGCAGGATGCCCGCCGAAATGATCCGCGACAACGCGCTTGCCGCGAGCGGACTGCTCAACGCGGCGATCGGCGGTCCGAGCGTGTTCCCGTACCAGCCGAAGGGGATTTGGGAGGAGCTGGCGTTCGGCGACGGCTTCTCTGCGCAGTCGTATCAACAGAGCCACGGCCTCGATCTGTATCGCCGCGGCATGTACACGTTCTGGAAACGCACCGCGCCGGCGGCGTCGCTCGCGACGTTCGACGCACCCGATCGGGAGAAGTGCACGGCCCGCCGCGCCCAGACGAACACGCCGCTGCAGGCGCTCGTGCTGTTGAACGATCCAACCTACGTCGAAGCCTCGCGAGCGCTCGCCCAACGGGCGATGATCGAGGGGGGGCGCGATCCGAACGCCCGCATTCGCTACGCCTTCCGGCTGGTGACCGCGCGGCCGCCGGCGGATAAGGAAGTCAAGGTGCTGCGGACGCTGCTCGCCGGACGGCTGAAGGCGTTCCGCGAAGACCGCCAGTCGGCGCTGAAGCTGCTCTCCGTGGGCGAATCCCGCCGCGACAGACGCCTTGATGCCACCGAGCTCGCGGCCTACACCACGGTCGCGAGCGTGATCCTCAACCTGGACGAGACGATCAGTAAACAGTAAGCATGGACATCAAGCACGCCCTCGAACTTCAGCTGACGCGCCGGCAGCTCTTCGGCGCCTGCGCCCAGGGCATCGGGATTGGTGCGCTGGCCTCGCTGCTCGGCCCGGAGCTGGTGGCTGCCGCCGAAGCTCGCGATCCGAAGACCGGCGGATTAATCGGTCTGCCGCACTTCGCGCCGACGGCGAAGCGCGTCATCTTTCTCCATCAGTCCGGCGGTCCCTCGCAGCTCGAGACGTTCGACTACAAGCCGGGGCTCGCGCAGTTCCAAGGCACGCAGATTCCCGACTCGATCCGCCAGGGGCAGCGGGTGGCCCAGACGATGGGACAGTCGCTGCTGCCGGTCGCCAAATCGACCTTCGGGTTTGCGCGCCACGGGGAGTCCGGCACGTGGGTGAGCGATCTTTTGCCGCACACCGCGAAGATCGTCGACGACATCACCGTCATCAAGACGATGAACACCGAGGCGATCAATCATGACCCGGCGATCACGTTCATCCAGACCGGTTTCCAGCAGCCCGGACGCCCCAGCATGGGGGCGTGGCTCAGTTACGGATTGGGCAGCGAGAACCAGAATCTTCCGGCGTTCGTGGTCCTGCTTTCGCAAGCGCACGCGATCAACACGGATCAGCCCTTGTTCTCGCGTCTCTGGGCGAGCGGGTTCCTGCCTTCGAGCTTCCAGGGGGTCCGCTTCCGTGCCGGGACCGCGCCCGTGCTCTTCCTCGAAGACCCACCGGGCGTGAGCAAGAGCACGCGCCGGCAAATGCTGGATGCGATCGCCAAGCTGAACACGGTGACGCACAACACGTACGGCGACCCCGAGATCGAAACGCGCATCCTGCAGTACGAGATGGCGTATCGAATGCAGACTTCGGTGCCGGACCTGATGGACCTGTCGAAGGAGCCCGACTCGGTATTCGAGATGTACGGCCCCGAATCGCGAAAACCTGGCACCTACGCCGCCAACTGTCTGCTGGCCCGGCGGCTGGCGGAGCGGAACGTCCGATTCATCCAGCTCTATCACCGCGGCTGGGACCAGCACAAAGATCTGCCGCGCGATCTCGCGCTGCAGTGCAAGGGCACCGATCAGCCGACCGCGGCGCTCATCACCGATCTGAAGCAGCGGGGCTTGCTCGACGACACGCTGGTGATCTGGGGTGGCGAATTCGGACGGACGGTGTTCAGCCAGGGCAAGCTCACCGAGGCGAACTACGGCCGCGATCACCATCCGCGCAACTTCTGCATGTGGGTGGCCGGGGGCGGGATGAAGCGCGGATCGGTGATCGGCGAGACGGATGACTTCAGCTACAACATCGTTTCGGATCCGGTGTCCGTGTACGACCTGCAGGCGACGATCCTGCACGCGCTGGGGATCGATCACAAGAAGCTGACCTACCGCTTCCAGGGACGCGACTTCCGCTTGACCGACGTCCACGGCGAGGTCGTTCAGAAGCTGCTGGCAGGCGGGGCATAAAGCCCCGCCCTACTCTCGCGCTTACTTTTTCTCGGCAGCCGGCATCTCGATCTTCGACACCGTCAGCGTATCGTCCTTGGCGGTGGCAGTGACGATCACCTCGTGTCCCGCGTGAGCCTTCAAGGCGGCGAAGTCCTGGTTCGCGATCTTGTAGATCTTGTCCCCTTCGCCAACGAACACATACTTTGCGCCGCCGCTGACGCACTTCTCCGTGCATTCGCGGTCGGTTGTCTTCTTCCCGTCGTGCTCGCCGGCCATGTGCTTGGCGTTGCACATCGAGTCGCTGATCTTTCCTTTCAACGTATCGGCGCCGAGCGCTGGAGCGGCCATGATGACCGCGGCCGCCAGACATACCATTACCTTGCGCATACGCGAACCTCCTCTGACAAACATGCGGTCCGAGTCTAGCTCAAATCGACCGCCATCATGCTGCGGCGATCGCGAATGTATAACCGCGTCCCGACGAGCGCGGGCGGCGTCCAGGACAATTGTGTCAGCAGCGGCGCTTTCGCGCTGATCGCGAATCCCTGCGGCGAAGGATGCGCAATCATCAGGTTCCCGTCCTGATCGAGGGTGATCAGTTTGTTGTCCGCCCACACGAACGTCGCTTTTTCGATGCTGCGCTCCTGCCAATGGATTTTTCCGCTGCGCGCGTCCACGGCGCTCAAGATGGCCTGGCTGCCTTTGCCGCCGCTCGAGAAATAGATCGCGCCGCCGACGCGCATCGCATTGCCATGATGGAGTCGCAGCCGGTTCGAGCTCCACAACTCGGTGGCGGTCGTCTGATCTCCCTTGCGTGTCAGCTCGATGACCTTCGCTCCGCCGTTGTACTCCGACGACACGAACAGGAGGTTGTCGGGGCCCCACAGCGGGGTCGCAACCGCGATGGAGTAGTCTGCGTGGAACGGCACCTGCCACTGCGGATCTCCGTTGTGCGGGTTGACGGCGAACACCGCGCCGTCCATCAACACCGCCAGCTGTTCCAATCCGTCGACGTTGATGAGCACCGGCGACGAATAGGCGTTCGGATAATCGTTCCTCGACCACGCGACGCTGCCATCGGATTGCTTGAAGGCCATCAAGGCCTTGCCGCGGCCCCCGACCGGCACGACGACGGTGTCGCGAAACGCAATCGGGCTGGACGAGTAGCCGTACATCATTTGGGAGCCGCCGTGCTTCGACCAGAGCTCCTGCGTCCACAGGACGCTGCCCGACCGCTTGTCCAGGCACTGTAGACGCCCGGCGACTCCGGTCGTGAACAACCGATCGCCGACGATCAAGGGCGTCGCGTACGGGCCGTTGCCCATTTCGGGCGCGGCGCTCTGAAATGTCATCGCGTTGGACTGTTCCCACACCGTCTGCCCTGTCTCGGTGCTTGCGGCAAGGACGATCTCCCGGCGCGATTGGCCGTACATCGTGTACAGAGTGCCGTGCTCCACAGCGGGCGACGAATAGCCCTCCCCGATCGGCCGTTTCCACACCACACGCGGGCCCGCCGCCGGCCAGCTGTCCTTCAACCCGCTGGCTTCCGTTTGAAAGTTCCGGTGAGGCCCGCCCCACTGCGTCCACGGCACGCCAGGCGGCGTGCCGTTCGGCACAAGCTTCGTCACTGGACTGGTAGCACTCTTCGTCCCCGGTTTCCTGGCCTGGTGAAGAACCGGGCCCGCGATCGCAAGCGAGAGGAACGTTCGACGATCCATGGCGACGCCTTTCGTCAGTCCGCCTCGAGGCGGACGTTACCGCAGAGGTTTGTATCCGAGCAGCAGCTGCGGCAGAACGACAGTAAAGAACGGGAAGGCCGCGATCAAGATCAAACCAATGAGCAGCGCGATCAAGTACGGCACGTAGCTGCGGCTCACGTCGTCCATGTCGACGCGGCCGATGCCGGCGGCGATTGACAGTCCGACGCCGACCGGCGGAAGGAAGAACGCAATGCCGGTGGCGGCGACGACGACGATGCCGTAGTGGACCGGATCGACGCCGGCCGTACGGGCGATGGGGAAGAGGATCGGTCCGAAGATGAGGAGCGCGGGCAGCCCCTCGAGCAGGGCGCCGATGGTGACAAAGAGCACCAGGCTCAGCGCCAGGAAACCGACGCGGCCGACGCCCGCCGCCGCAATCCACTCGCCGAGCGTCTGCGGCACCCATTCGCGGACGAGAATCCACGCGAACGCCGAGGCCGCGGCCAGCACCCAGAGCGTTGTCGCCGTGACGGTGCCGCTCTGGGCGAGCTGCGCGCCAATCTCGCTGCGGCGGATGCCGGCGATCAGCACACCGGCGATCAGCGCGTAGACCACCGCGATCAGCGCCGCCTCGGTGACGGTGGTGGCCCCCGAGAAGATGCCGCCGAAGAGCAGCACCGGCAGCCCGAGCGGAACGACCGCGCGGCGAGTGGCCCGCCAGAGATCCGCGGCGGAGGTAGGTCCGCTGACCGGCCATCCCTGCCGCCGCGCGCGTATCGCGATCAGGATCAGGAGCACGCCGGCGAGCAGGAACGCCGGAATGAACCCGGCGAGAAACAGCGTGACGATCGAGAGGTTGACCAGCGATCCAAGCACCACCATCGTCAGGCACGGCGGCACGAGGATCCCCATCGCCGAGGCCGCCGCCACGATGCTGACCGATTCGGGGCCAGAGTAGCCGGCGCGGCGCATCGACGGGACGAGCAGCGAGCTGATCGCGGACACGTCCGCGGCGGTGGATCCGGAAATCCCCGAAAACAGGATCTCAGCGACCACCGTGACCATCGCCAGGCCGCCGCGCACGCGCCCCACGATAGCCATCGCCAGATCGACGATACGCTCCGAGATGCCCCCCGATTCCATCAGCGCGCCGCCGAGGATGAACAGCGGGATTGCCAGCAGCACGAACGAGTCCACGCCGCCCAGAATCTTGATCGGGAGGATGATCAGGCTGACGCCGCCGATCCCCACCAGGTAGGTGAGCGAGGTGAGCGCGAGCGTAAACGCCAGCGGCATGCCGAGCGCCGCGGTAACCAGGAATCCGGCGATGAGCACGACCAGCGGCGCCGCGCCGGCCAGCAGCGGCACCAGGACCGACGCGATCACGATTGCGGCGGCACCCAGCGACCACGTGAGCGTCTCGCGGTCGCGCCAGATCGCGGCGCCGCCGATGCGCAGCCGATCGACGAGCACGATCGACATCAACAGCAGCGATGCCGGCAGTACCGCTGAAATCCATGCGCCCGAGAGGCCGCTCGCCGGGAGCCGTTCCGCCGCGCTGACCGCGGCGAGCCGGTACGCCGGCACAATCAGGTAGAGGAAGAACGCGAGCAGCACGAGCTGCAGGCCACGATCGATCGCCATCCGTCGAGACACGGAGAAGATCCGCACGAGCGCGGTGACGCGGGGATGCTGCGCGTGGCGAAGCGCCGCGATACCTCCCACGCACATGAGCCACACGAGGAGTAGGCGCGCGACTTCCTCCGTCCATGGAATCGGCTGACGCCAGATGTGGCGCCCGACCACCTGCAGACCGACGATCGAGGCCTGCGCGACCACGAGGAGCCCGGTCGCGCCCTGGAGGAGCCGGTCGACGGCCGACGCATGCCGCGGAGCTTCTTCGGCGGTCCTCGTCATCCGCGAATCATCTCCAGCCATGTCGCGGCGTCCAACGCATGAGCCTCGCGCTGCCACAAGTCCGCCGCCGGCTGGCGGAAGGGCCGGCCGTCGATATCGCGGATCGTCATGCCGCGTTCGGCGAGGCGCTGCATCGCATCCGTGTCTTCGCCGGCGCCCATCGATCGCTGGTGTTCGGCTGCCCGGCGTGCCGCGTCCTCGAGCGCTTCGCGAAGTCCCGATGGCATCCGGCTCAGCGTCGCGGCCGAGGCCCAGAGCCCGATGACGCCGGCGATGTGCCGCGTTCGCGCCATGTGCGTGGCGACCTCGTAGAAGCGCTGCTGCAGCGTCGTGCTGGCGTCGTGTTCGTATCCGTCGATCACGCCCGTCTGCAAGGACGTGTACACCTCGCCGAAGGCCATCGGCGTCGGGCTGGCACCCATCAACTCGATGGCCTTCACGTAAATCGGCGATTGGATTGTCCGGATCTTGAGTCCGGCAAGCTGCGATGGATCGCTGACGTCGCGCGCCCGTGTGATGACCTGGCGGAATCCGAACGAGTCCCCCCAGGCGAACGGACGCATGCGCACGCTGCGCTCGAGATAGTCGGCCGCCTCGCGCCCGAGGCCGCCGTCAATCGCCCCGTGCACATGATCCCAGTCGCGCCAGAGGAACGGGAAGTCGAATACCTGGATCTTCGGCGCGACGCTGCCCCAGATGGCGGTGCCGGACACCATGAAGTCGACGAGCCCCTCCTGCAGCTGCTGCACGACCTCGCGCTCCTGCCCGAGGGTCCCGCTGGGGAAGATACGGATCTTCACCGCGCCGTTCGTGGCCTGCTCGGCGTACTCGCGGAAGGTGTCGGCGAGGACGTGCAGCGCGGTTCGTCCGGCGGTCATCGAGTGCGACAGCCGCAGGATGGTGACGCCGCGCTCGGCCTGCGAGCGGCATCCCCCGCCGCCTAGCGCGAGCGCACCGATGCCCGCGATGAATTCACGTCGATTGAGCATGGCGCTCGGGCAATGTAGCATTCTTGCGGCTTCCAGCTTCCAGCTTCCAGCTTCCAGCTGCCAGCTGCCAGCTGCCAGCTGCCAGCATTGATACACTTCACAGCTATGCACCGGCTTCTCGATCTCACCGGCCGCGTCGCGCTCGTGACCGGCGCCTCCTCGGGTATCGGCGCCGCCACGGCTGAAACGCTCGCGGGCCTGGGAGCGAGCGTGGCGATCGGCTACCACCGCAACGCCGCAGGGGCCGAAGCGACGCGCGATCGGATCGTCGCTGCCGGCGGCCGTGCTGCCGCCATCCAGGCTGACGTCCGGCATGCGGCGGACGTGACCGGGCTGGTCGAGCGGGCCGTCTCGACGTTCGGGCCGATTGACCTTCTGGTCAACAATGCCGGGTCGCTGGTGGCGCGACGCGGTCTGCGCGACGTGTCGGAGGATCACCTCGATGAGATCTTCGCCTTGAATCTCAAGAGCGCGGTGCTCGCATCGCAGGCGGTCGCGCCGGCGATGATCGAGCGGCGTCGTGGCGCGATCGTCAACGTGGTGTCGATTGCGGGACACACGGGGGGCGGCCCTGGCGCCGGCGTCTACGCGTCCGCGAAAGCTGCGCTGACCGCCTACACGAAGTCGCTCGCGAAGGAGCTGGCGCCGCACGGCATCCGGGTGAACGCGGTATCGCCTGGCGTGATCGATACGCCCTTTCACGAGGCGTTCTCGACCCCGGAGATGATGAAAGCGTTCGTGAGTATGATCCCGCTCGGCCGGGTCGGCACGTCGCAGGAGTGCGCCAATGTCATTGCGTTCCTCGCCTCCGACGCCGCCAGCTTTGTCGTCGGCGAAACGATTGAAGTGAACGGTGGACAATTGATGCGATAGTTGCTGGCGGGCGAACCGCGAGCCGCGAATCGCGAGACATCATGACCCCCGAAGAACAGCGGCAGCTCGACGAACATGGATACGTGGTGCTCGAATCGCTGATCGATGGCGATTTGCTCGCCGCGTTGCGAACGCGGGTCCTGGCCGTCTTCGATGAAGAAGGGGAGCGCGCCGGACGGGAGTTCCGTACCGAGGAACACGCGCACCGGCTCGCCAATCTCGTCGACAAAGGCGACGTGTTCCGCCGCGCGATTGTTCTGCCGCGGTTGCTCGAATACGTGCGCCACGTGCTCGGCCCCGCCATCAAGTTGAGCAGCCTCAATGCGCGGTCGGCCGATCCGAACACCGACATCGGTCAGCCGTTGCACGTCGACATGGGCGCGATTGCGGACGAGCGCGGCTACTGGGTGTGCAATACCGTCTGGATGCTCGACGACTTCACCCTCGACAACGGGCCGACGCGAATGGTGCCTGGGTCGCATACCTGGAAACAGCGGCCGCAGGATGTGCTCGCCGATCCGTTCGCGCCGCATCCCGACGAGGTCCTGCTCACCGGGAAAGCAGGAACGATCGCCGTCATGAATGCCCACCTGTGGCATGGCGGCACGGCCAACCGAACCTCGCGCCCGCGTCTCGCCATGCACGCCTTCTACTGCCGCCGCGACAAGCCGCAGCAGCAGTATCAGAAGAAACTGCTCCGCCCCGAGGTGCAGGCGTCGCTTCCGCCGGAGCTAAGGGACATCCTGGCGCTGGACGATGCCGCGAACGACGACTTGAGCGCGAACGTCTCCGTCCGGAGCGGCTTCTTGAAGTGATCTCTCCCCTTGCGCTTCGTCAGGAGAAGCAGTACTCTCCTGTCGAAGTAGAAGGGGAGCGGATGACCGACCTCAAGCGCATCGACCTGCCCACTCGGCACGGATCAAGCCGCGGCGCTCGAGCCGGTGCAGCGCCGGATAGAGGGATCCCTGCTGCACCTGGACGCCGGCACCACAGCGTGGCGGACGCTGTCCCGCACGATTGACGTCATTCTCGGGAGCGCGTGAAGGGCGAGCGATGTGGAGCGACTTCAGATACCGGCTGCGTGCGCTCTTCCGGCGCGACGCTGTGGAACGCGAACTCGCCGACGAGCTGCAGTTTCATCATGAGCGGCAGGTAGCAAAACTCGTCGTGCAGGGTATGCCTCGCGGAGACGCCGAACGCCATGCGCGCTACGCCATGGGCGGCCTCGAACGGGTGAAGGAGGAGTGCCGCGACGCACGGGGTACGTCGACCGTCGAATCCTGGCTGCGCGATTTACAGTACGGCGCGCGACAGCTGCGAAAGCGTCCCGGCTTTGCCGCCGTCGTGATTCTGTCGCTGGGTCTCGGCATCGGTGCGAATACCGCGATCTTCACGCTGATCAACGCGGTGCTGCTCCGTTCGCTGCCGGTCGAGGATCCCTCGCGCCTCGTGTTCGTCGCCAGATATCAGCCGGCGTTCAGCCCGCTTCCGTACTACGGCCATGGCTACGAGGAATTCCGGCGGTTGCGGGCGGCGAACCCCGTGTTCACGGACGTTGCCGCGTACTCCGCGACGCGCATCAACGTGAGCGTCGACGGCAGCCTCGAGCCGACGGCGGAAGGACATCTCGTGACCGGCGCCTACTTCCCGGTGCTCGGCGTGCACGCGATACTCGGACGCACCATCGGCCCGGAAGACGACGAGCGGCCGGGCGGGCACCCCGTGGCCGTGCTCGGCTACAACTACTGGAAGCAGCGGTTTGCGCGGGATCCGGGAGTCGTCGGCAGGACGATTGCCCTGTCGGGGCAGCCATTCACCGTGGTCGGCGTCGCCCCGCCCGAGTTCTACGGCCTCGAGGTGGGACGCGCGGCGGACATCTTCGTGCCGGTGATGATGCAGCCGGTCGTGATGCCGGCGGCGGAGAACTGGCTGCAGGCGTCGATCGCGCGGAGCGAATGGCTGACCGTCGTCGCCCGGCTGCGACGCGACGTGAGTCCCCAGCAGGCGTCGGCGGCGGTATCGGGTCTGGACGTGCTCGACCCGCTCATGACGAAACCGCGGACTCCGGGCGAAGCGCCGCAGCGCATCGCCGAGCGCCTTGGCCTGACCTCCGCCGCGACCGGCCTGTCGACGCTGCGCGAGCAATACTCGCAGCCGCTCTTCATCCTGTTCGTCGTCGTCGCGCTCGTCCAGCTGATTGCGTGTGCCAACGTCGCCACGCTGATTCTCGCGCGCGGGAGCGCACGCTGGCCCGAGTTCTCGATGCGTCTTGCGCTTGGCGCGGGGCGTGCGCGTCTCGTGCGCCAGCTGCTGATCGAGAACGTGGTGCTGGCGGTTGCCGGCGGCCTCTGCGGCCTCCTCCTTGCGCGCTGGGCCACGACGCTGCTCCTCAAGCTGATGTCGGCCGGCCAGGCGCCCGTCATGCTCGACCTCGCGCCCGACCCGCGGGTGCTCGGGTTCACCGCCGCCGTAGCGATCGTCACGGGCTTGCTGTGCGGCGCGATTCCGGCGCTCCGTGCCACGCGCGTCGACATCATCGCGGGATTGAAGCACCAGGGCCGCCAACATGACGGGAGCGGAAACTCGGCCGGATCGGGACGGATGCTGGTGATGTCGCAGGTCGCGCTGTGCGTCGTGTTGCTGTTCGCCGCGGGCCTCTTCGTGCGCAGCCTTCAAAACATCGACGCACAGGACGGCGGCTTCGACCGCGACCGTGTGTACGTCATGCGCGTAGAACCGCGCGGTAGCGATCAGCGCGGCATTCCCGGGGCCTCCGATCGTCTCGACGCCATCTATCGCGATCTGATCAGACGGGTGCGGGCTCTCGACGGCGTGCGCTCGGCCAGCCTCGCCTACTTCGCTCCGACCACGCCCGTTTACTATTCGGAACCGCTGCAGCTGCCGTCGGGCGAGACGCCGCGGATCGCGCGGATGATGGTGTATCCGGGCTATTTCGAGACGATGGGGCTCGCGATGGTCGCGGGGCGCGACATCAATGACCGCGATCTGGCGCCGGGAGCGCAGGATCCGATCGTCGTCAACGAGACGTTCGTTCGTCAAATCATGAACGGTGAGAATCCCCTGGGACACCGCTTTGCCTACCGCGGCCGCAGGGGCCCCGCGAACCCGCTCGGCGCCGAGCGATTCCGTGAAGTTGTCGGCGTTGTCCGGGACTCGCGGTACGCGAGTCTCAAGGAAGCGCCCGTGCCGGTGATATACCAGCCGTTTCTCCAGACGCAGACCGGGCGAGGTCAGATGACGCTCCACGTTAGAACGTCGCGCGACGATGGTGCGCTCGTGTCACGCATTCGTGAAGAGGTCCAGCGCATCGACCGCAGCATGCCGCTCTTCCCGTTGGAGACGCTGGCGGCAGAGGTCAACGCGGCGCTGAGCCGCGAGCGGCTCGTCGCGGTGCTCTCGACGCTCTTCAGCATGCTGGCGCTGCTGCTCGCGGCGATCGGTCTCTACGGGCTCATGGCCTTCAACGTCGTGCGGCGCACGACCGAAATGGGAATCCGGATGGCGCTGGGCGCGGCACGGGGCCGCGTGGTGCAGCTCGTGATGCGCGAGGCGCTGCGGCTCGTCGCGGCAGGGCTGGCCATCGGCGTGCCCGCCGCCTTCGTCGTCGGCCGGCTGGCCGGGAGCAAGGTGTCCGGTCTTCTCTTCGGACTGCGCGCCACGGACCCGCTGACGATGGCAGCGGCGGTGGCTGTGCTCGTCGCCGTCGCCGCGGGCGCGGCCTACCTGCCTGCCGCACGCGCCGCGCGCGTCGACCCGCTGCAGGCGCTCAGAACCGAGTAGGCACCAATCCCAAATCCGGACGCGAATCGCGAACCGCGAACCGCGAGTCGCGACTCGCTATCAGTTCTACGCCGACGCGCCGGCGGCGCGCAACAGCGCGACGAGTTCGTGCGCACGCCGTGCTTCCTCCTCGGTGCCCTCTGACGACAGATTGCCAAGCGCCCATTGAAGCGGCGTCCGTCCATTCCCGTCCTTCACGTTCACGTCCGCACCGTGATGCAGCAGCAGCTTGGCCACGGCCACGTGCGGTCCGTAGGCGACCCAATGCAGCGGGGTTTGTCCCTGGGAATTCATGACGTTTGGGTCGACGCCCTTCGCGAGCAGAAACTCGGCAACCTCCGTCCGTCCATAACCGCAGGCGTACAGGAATCCCGATTCCAACTGATTCTGTGTCGCGCCGTTGCGCAGTCTTCCATTTTCATCGAAGTAGCCCTTCACGAGGTCGAGTCGCCCTACGCCGGCGGCATCCTCGAAATCGAGCGCCGCACCGCGGCTTGCCAGAAGTCGCGCCGCGGGTCCCTGTCCGTTCGCGAGACAGGCCTTCACGAGGGGATAGCCTGGCTGCTCGAGCGACGCGCCACGCTTCAGCAGCAGTTCGAGCAGTTCCATCTGTACTCCGGCCTGCTCCGGGTGAACGCTCGTGCCGGCGAGGCCGAGCGTCGTGCTGCCGCCTCCATACGCATCAGACGTCGCGTTCACGTCGGCGCCCGCGTCGAGCAGCAGTCGGGTGATCTCGACGATGTTCGGCGGAGTCTTCTGACGGTAGTCTTCCACGCCGTTCGCCGATACGTAGTGCAGCAGCGTCGACCGGTGCTGGCGGGTAGAGCGCGCGCGCACGAGATCGGGGTGGACACGCAGGAGGCTCGCCAGCACTGCGATGTCGCCTGCGACGATGGCATCGACGGCTGCCTCGAAGTTCGCGACCGGCGATCCCGGACGCATCAGCTGAGCGATGTGCGCGGCGAATTTCGGCCAGCTCGCGAATTCATGCTCGCGGGCGACGAACAGCTGGGCATCTGTTACTCGAATCGGTCGGGTTTCCGGTGCCCCGCCGGGCGCACTTCGCGCCGTTCGCGTTCGCGTTCTGCTACGACCGCGACCGAGCAGCTTCTGCCAGCGCTGCTCCATGCGGTGGGCCTCGCGCTCGATCCGCGCGCGGATCTCAGCCGTGAGCTCGACCTGACGGGCGTGCGCGAGTGCTTCGAGCCAGCGAACCGCGCAGTGCCGGAATGCGTCCGCGTCCGTTGCCGTGCCGGCGCGCTGCAAGTCCTTCGCGAGTTTCTTGTACTGATCGAGATCGGGCCGGGCGGGTAGAGGCTGGGCGTCAGACATACGAATCTCCTCTCAAGCGCCTGGAGTTCGCACGGTCAGGCAAGGAAATTCGTCGAACGAGTCAGCGGGTGACAAGGCGGACGGGCACGGCCCTTTGCGCGAACTGCGAGCGTACCGCGCGCTCGACGTCCATTATAAACACAAGGCCCGTACCGCCTGCTCGGTTGGTCTACTTGACATCCAAGTGCGACAGTGACATCTTCACTTGAATGGCTAGTAAAGAAACGGTGGAGCTGCTGCAGGGCACGCTCGACCTCATCGTCCTGCGGGCCTTGATGACCATGGGGCCGCTCCACGCGTATTTGCTGGCCGAACGCCTGGAGCAGGTCTCGGAACACCCGTTGCTCCTCAATCAAGGCACGCTCTATCCGGCGCTGGTCCGCCTCGAGCAGAAGGGGTGGATCCGCGGCGCGTGGCAGAAGACCGAGAACAACCGCGACGCGAAGTTCTATTCGATCACCAAGCCGGGGGAGCGCGCGCTGGCCAGCCAGACGGAGCGATGGCGCCGCCTGAGCGGGCTCGTCAACACCCTTCTGCTGGAATCCTGAGGTGTCGGACGCGCGCCGGTTCCTGCTTCGGTTGCGCGCGTTCTTTCGCAATGGCCGCGCCGAGCGGGATCTCGGCCGCGAAATCAGCGCGCATCTCCAGCTGCTCGAGGACAGGTTCGTCGCCGAGGGCATGAGCGCGGAAGAAGCGCGATACGCCGCGCGGCGCCGTTTCGGCAACATCGCTCATCACCAGGATCTCACCCGCGACATGTGGACATTCCCCTCTCTCGACAGTGTGCGCCAGGACGTGCGGTATGCGGTGCGGACGCTGCGGCGCGCTCCGGCGTTCAGCGCGATCGCGATCGGCGTCCTCGCGCTGGGCATCGCCGGGAACACCGCGATGTTCAGCCTCATGGATGCGGTACGGCTGCGCGCGCTGCCATACGCGGACTCGGAGCAGCTCGTGGTGTTGTGGGGCAACGTGATGCGCGCGAAGGTCGAGCGGCGGGGCGGCTCGTATCCAGACTTCCTCGACTGGCGCGCGCAGGCGACGAGCTTCGAGGATATGGCGGTCTTCGACGAAACGCGCATGACCCTCTCGGGCAGCGGCGACGCGTCGCGCATCCTCGTCGAAATGGTCTCGGCGTCCTATTTTCCTTTACTCCGCGCGACGCCATCTGTCGGTCGCACCTTCGCGGCCGACGAGGACGTCGTGCCTCAGAAGGTGGCGGTCGCCGTTCTGTCGGAAGCCTTCTGGCGGCAGCAACTCGGCGCCGACCCGCAGATCGTGGGCCGCGCGGTCGTGCTCGACGCGCGACCCTACACCGTGGTCGGCGTCATGCCGGCGGGATTCCGCGGGTTGGGCGACCGCGCGGATGCGTGGATCCCGTTCGTCATGAGTGATTCCGCCCGAGCGCTGGCGCAGCGCGGCAGTCGCGGATTTCAAGTGCTCGCGCGACTGAAGCCGGGCACGTCACGCAGTCAGGCGCAAGCGGAGCTGGACGCGATCTCGCGGCGTCTCGAGCAGGCGTACCCGGACACGAACGAAAAGCGCGCCGTGGAAGTGGCGCCCCTCGACGAGGAGCTGCTCGGCGGCTTCCGGCCGGCGCTGCGCGCGCTGATGATCGCGGTCGCCTTCGTACTGCTGATCGCGTGCGCGAACGTCGCGAACCTCCTGCTGGCCCGGTCGGAGGCGCGGCAGCGCGAGATCGCGGTTCGGACCGCGATCGGGGCAGGCTGGCTGCGGTTGCTGCGCCAGCTCATCACCGAGAGCTGCGTGTTCACCGGGATTGCCGCGTTGCTTGGACTGGGGCTCGCGGCCGCCGGGCTGCGTGGGCTGCTGCGCACATCGCCGGTATCGTTTCCCAGCTTCGTGCACCCGCACGTGGACCTGCGTGCGGCACTGTTTACCATCGCGATCTCCTTCATCGTCGGGATGCTGCTCGGGCTCGCGCCCGCCATGCACAGCCGCATCTCGCGGTTGTCCGATGCGCTGAAGGAGTCCGCGCGCGGCAGTGTCGGCCGGCGCGCGCGCGCCGTTCGATCCGCACTCGTCGTCGCCGAAGTGTCGATTGCCGTCCTGCTGCTCGTCGGCGCGGCGCTGATGATCCGCACGGTGCAACATCTCGTCGCGATCGATCCCGGTTTCAACCCGGATCGGGTGCTTACCGCGCGCGTCAGCATTCCGCTCCGCGCGCAGGACGCATCTTCCGACTCGCCCGCGCCCCTGGTGGTCGGCGCCCGGACGCTGCTCGATCGCGTCCGCGCGCTGCCCGGCGTCACGAACGCGAGCCTCGTCTCTGATCCGCCACTCTCCGGTCTCGGTTCCGCGGTGTTCTACTCGGCGGAGGGCCAGGGCGTGACCAACGCGCAAACGATGCCGCGGGCGTATGTCCATCGGGCGCTGCCGGAGTTCTTCGCCACGGTGGGGATTCCGTTCGTCCACGGCCGCACCTTCGTCGACGCGGACCTGACCCCCTCGTCGCGTGTCGTCATCGCGAGCGAGCACGTCGTGACGCGCTTCTGGCCCGGGCAGGATCCGATCGGGAAACGCATCAAGCTCGGCCCGCTGACGTCGTCGAATCCCTGGCTCACCATCGTCGGTGTGGTTGGCGAGGTCAAATACCGCGGGTTGCCCGAGAACCCCACTGCGGACCCCGACCTCTATTTTCCGTTCATCGATCGCGCGCAGCAGGTGTCGCTGGTGATCCGCACCGCGCGCGATCCAGGCCCGCTCGTCCCTTCGGTGCGGCAAGCGATTCGCGAGGTCGATCCGGGAATACCCGTCTTCGGCGTGTTCACGATGACGGACCGGATTGCGGACCAGACGGCCCAATCGCGTTTCACGACATGGGTCATGGGCGTGTTCGCCGGGATCGCACTGCTGCTGGCGGCGATCGGAATCTATGGGGTGATGTCGTATCTCGTCGCGCAGCGCACGCGCGAAGTGGGGATCCGGATGGCACTCGGCGCAAGCCGTCGGGAAATCGTCCGGCTGATCGTCGGACGCGGCGCGCGTCTGATCGTCGTCGGCATCGTCATAGGCGCCGCCGGTTCCATCGCGTTGCAGCGGCTGATGGCGACGCTGACCTTCAAGGCGTCGATCCTCGACGGCGCCACCGTTGCGGCGGTCGGGATCCTCGCCGGCGCCGGGCTCTTGGCGTGCTACCTGCCGGCGCTGCGTGCCGCCCGAGTCGATCCGCTCGTTGCGTTGCGGGCGGAATAGCCCACCCGAGAGTCGCGCTGGCGGCGACCTTTAGTACCGCCGCCAGCAGCACTTCGTCTCGACGCGATCATCGTCCTTCTATACGAGCAGACGATTGCAGTTCTGCTGAGCTCGGTCCCGCCTTTGCATGCGGCACAGGTAGCGGACTCCGCTCAAAAATGAGATGATGTGGGCCGGCGTTTTTACGCCGCTCCGACTCCCCACACGTCAAAAGGCAGGTTTGCATGATCCGGGTGTGCCCACTGGCAGCTCTTTGTGTAGTTATGTCGTTCGCCGGCGCCGCATCAGCTGCGCCACCGCAGGCGCCGCCTTCACAGGCGGCCGAGCATAGACCGGTCGTGTTCGGACCGCAGCACCACGATGTGACCCCCCCGCTGCGGGATATGAAACTGATCGCCCCCGAAAACGAAAAAGAGGAAACTCCACACGCGCCGCACCCCATCCATGGCGGGCCGCGGGTTTTTGGAGAACGTCGCGATGCGGCGCTGCAAACGGCTCCTGCCCTGACCTCCGCCATTACGCCTCGGGCGAGTTTTGATGGCATCGGCAACTCCGCCGGTGTGCTGCCGCCGGACACCAATGGTGATGTGGGCCCGAATCATTACATTCAGTGGGTCAACCTCTCCTTCGCGATTTTCCGAAAGAGCGATGGAGCAGTGCTGTATGGACCGGCGGACGGGAAAACGCTCTGGCAGGGATTCGGCGGGCCCTGCGAAACGAGCAACGACGGCGACCCGATCGTCCTGTACGACGAGATTTCGGACCGGTGGCTGATGTCCCAGTTCGCGCTGCCGAACTATCCACGTGGACCGTACTATCAGTGCCTCGCGGTCTCTTCCACCGGCGATCCGCAGGGCACCTGGAACCGGAATTCGTACAGCTTCAGCAAGCTCAACGACTATCCGAAGTTCGGCGTCTGGCCGGACGGCTACTACATGACGATCAACCAGTTCTCGTGCAATATTCTGGGCCAGTGTACGTGGGCCGGTCAGGGCGTCGCGGCGTTCGAGCGCAGCCAGATGCTCGCCGGCGGCGCCGCTCGCATGCAGTACCTCGATATGGCTGCTGATGCGACGCTCGGCGGCATGCTGCCTGCGGACCTGGACGGAGGGTCATCGTTGCCCCCGGCGGGCGCGCCTGCGTATTTCGTTCAGGTCGACGATCAACCGGACCAGCTGCAAGTCTGGCACTTCCATGTTGACTGGGACAACACCGCAAACTCCGCCTTCACCCGCAAGGCGCTCCTGCCGACCGCCGCCTTCGATTCCAACATGTGCAACGGGTCGCGCAACTGCATTCCGCAGCCGGGCACGAACGTGCCGAAGATCGACGCGATCGCTGATCGGTTGATGTACCGGCTGCAGTATCGGAACTTCGGAACTCACGAGTCGCTCGTCACCAACCACACGGTGGATGTCGGTGCCGATCGCGGCGGCGTGCGGTGGTATGAAGTGCGAAACCCTGGAACGGCCCCCGAGATTTACCAGCAGGGGACGTTTGCGCCGGCTGACACACTGAACCGTTGGCTCGGCAGTGCCGCGATGGATGCAGCCGGCAACATCGGCATTGGCTATAGCGTGTCGAATACCACGACGTTCCCGTCGATCCGCTTCAGCGGCCGTCTCGCCGGTGACCCGCTCGGCACGTTGACGGTCGCGGAGAGCGATCTGCGCGTGGGCACGGGATCGCAGACGCATTCCTCGGGCCGATGGGGCGACTACGCCATGCTCGCGGTCGATCCGAGCGACGGCTGCACGTTCTGGTACACGAGCGAGTACTACCAGGGGACGAGCAGCGCTGGATGGAAGACCAGTGTCGGTTCGTTCCGCGTCGGCAACTGCGGCGGCGGGCCGCCCCCACCGACGCCGCCCGCGGCTCCATCAGCGCTGAGCGCGACCGCAACCTCGACCTCCAATATCAATCTCGCGTGGACCGACAACTCGTCGGACGAAACGGGATTTGCGATCGAACGTTGCGCCGGTGTCGGCTGCACGAATTTCGCGCCGCGGACGACCACGGCGGCGAATGTGACGACCTTCGCGGATAGCGGACTTGCCGCGTCGACGAGCTACACGTATCGAGTGAAGGCGGTCAATGCCACGCTGAACCTGTCATCTGGATACTCGAATACCGCCTCGGCGACGACGGCCGGCGATCAGCAGGGTGATACGACGACGCACGTCCACGCGCTGACTCCCTCGGCCTCAGCCAATGGGAAGGCGGGGTGGAAGGCGTCGGTGACGATCACGATCAGGAGCAACAACAACGCGCCGGTAGCGAATGCGACCGTGAGCGCGGCGTGGAGCAACGGATATAGCGGTGGGGATTCTTGTGTGACGAACACGGCAGGCCAGTGTTCCGTCGCGACGGGTCGCATCGCCAACACCGTCGGCAGCGTCGACCTGACGGTCTCGAACGTCACGCACGCGACCTTGACGTACGATTCGGCCGGTAACGTCGTGAGCTCGGTGAGGGTGAACAAGCCCTAAGGTTCGGCCCGCACGCAAAACATGAGTCGCCGGTCATGGCTCCCTCGCTTGGGCGTGATCGGCGACTCGACTTCTAGTTCCGCACCTCGCTCGACATCTCGGCTGACAAACCTTGATAGCTCGCCGTGATGCTCGCAGCTCCAGCGCGGAGCGCATCAACGGCGCGATCCGCGCCGTCGCCCGTCACGCCTGATAGCGCCGCGACCGTAGCACTCGAGGACTGCCAGGTCGCGGCCGAGGAGACGCGGGCGACCGTTCCATCTGCCAGCACAGCGAACGCGCCGAATGTGGCGCGTTGTTGAACCGACATCACCGGGGCACCATAGATCCGCAGACGCATCTGGATCGCCGGCCCAGGTTGCGGCAGATTCCCACCAACAATCACCAGAGCCTGCTGGGTCATGTTTCCGTAGGTCGCTTGCACCACGGCCGGGCCTCGCGCGACGCCGGTGAGCGTATCTGCGTTCACGGACGCGACCGCGGGATCCAGTGATTGCCATGGGACCACGGCGGGATCCAGCGCCAGGTACATGGGACGGCAGTGTTCGAGGAAGGCAGACAGCCGAACCGTCTGGCCGATGTCGAGCGTGCGCGGAACGATCACACCCAGGATGGCGCAGTCCGTCAGCGGCTCGGGTTGCGTAGGGGTGTCGTCGCACGCGAGCGCGAGGATCAAGACGAGCAGAGCAGCGAGTCTCTTCACGTGCCGACGCCGCGTTCCGAGAGTACGCCTCGAAACATGCAGCGTCAACAGGACCGGATCGACTCGGTGTTGGGCATTGGTCGAGCTCTGTTGCGCGTGTGCGGCATGTTATACTTTGATGTTCGCCGCCGCGCCGCACGCGCGGACGTAGGTGGCGATCATCCCAAGCGCATCGCGCCTCGTGGGGCCGCTAGCTCAATTGGCAGAGCAGCAGACTCTTAATCTGCGGGTTGAAGGTTCGATTCCTTCGCGGCTCACCAAACTTTGGTAAGGATTCATCGTCAAAAAACATGACTCGGCACTGCGGACCCAATGGCCAGCGCACGTCCGAAATGCCGAACTGATCCCGTGTTTTTAACCTGTTCCTCGCGTAAGGTTCGCGATCGTCGCGTGCCGTCACGCCAGCGACAATTGCTCTCGACCGGCGATCGCGAACCCCGGTGGATCTGAAATCCGAGAGGCGGTCAGCCTGCGTGCCAATCTCTGCTGTTCCGCCGCGGGGTTACCACGTCAGCGCACCGAGAACATAGCGAAGTGGATTGTCGGATCTCCGGATGCAGTGAATAGTAGGCGGTACGTCCCCTGGGTCAACCCAATTGTGCTCAGATTAAAACGTAGCCGCTGAGAGCCGGATCAAAGCGGAAATTACCGTCAGGCGCGGAGTTGCCGGCATCCTCGGCCGTGCCGACCACCGCTGTGCCGGTCTTCTCAATTCCTGCGGCGGTGACGCTGATGTCACTGCTGGAGACATTTGTCCGGGCTGCGTCACAGAGCTGCACGCGCATGGGAACTACCGCACCGCTTCGAACGGTGCGCTCCTCGCCGATCACGCACACGCCATAGCTTACGGTATACGGTTGGCGTGCCTCTGAGCTGTTGCCCACGGCATCGCTCGCTTGCACCGCGAAGGTCTTGGTCCCGACCGCGTTCGTAGGGAAAGCAGCGCCATTTTGTGTCGTCCCGTCGCATGAGGCCAATCCCGAGCCCCCGTCATGACATGTGAACGAGGCGTTGATCGTTGCGTTGAGGGTGTATGTCTGTGCAGAGGGCGTAGAAATCACAATCGAGGTAGCCTTTCGGTCTACGCGAATACCGGTAAATGGTCCGGCAAGCTCAGTATTCCCCGCAACATCGCTGATCACACGCGAATTCGTGCTGCCATTCGCTGTCTCCTCGTTCATGGCTACGGTGGTCGTAAAAGTAAATGAAGCTTGCGCAGCGTGGTCGACGATCGACCGGACGACCCAGTGCGAGACGACGGCGGCCCCTAAAGCGCGCATTGGGACGTGATCACCGCGTCAAGGTCTACGCCGACGGTTGCGACCTTTCCGATATTCGGA
>Ga0070670_100000679_pt1 | contig 26426 bp, 25 predicted proteins | sample KBSS63metaG_FD_64665 | JGI IMG/M metagenome (GOLD analysis project Ga0070670, IMG submission 64665) | Switchgrass rhizosphere microbial communities from Kellogg Biological Station, Michigan, USA - KBS S6-3 metaG | ecosystem: Host-associated > Plants > Roots > Rhizosphere > Soil ... | reverse complement strand
GAGACTCTGATTGAATCGGAATTGTTTGGTCACGAAAAAGGCGCGTTCACTTCAGCCGCCAATGCGCGGATGGGACGTTTTGAGTTGGCCGATGGCGGCACGCTCTTTCTCGATGAGATCGTCGAACTGTCGCCCAGCGTGCAGGTAAAGCTGCTGCGCGTGTTGCAGGAGCGCGCGTTTGAACGCGTGGGCGGCACGAAGACGTTGACAGTTAACATCCGCTTGATCGCCGCGAGTAATCGCGATCTGGAAGCAGAAGTCGAAGCCGGTAGGTTCCGAAGAGATTTGTTTCACCGTTTGAGCGTAATACCGCTGGAGTTGCCCCCGTTGCGCGTGCGTCGCGAGGATACTCCCGACCTCGCCGCGCACTTTGCAGCGAAGGCTGCCGAGAAACACGGACGCGTGACCCCGCAACTGAGCGCGGAATTGATCGACTCGCTCAACGAATACGACTGGCCGGGCAATGTTCGCGAGATTGAAAATCTGATGGAGCGACTAGTGCTATTAGATCGGCAACCAACTCTCGGGCTCGAATTTCTTCCGGAAAAGATGTTGAAAGTTTTGCCGTGTTCCGACGTGCGCAACGAAACTACTTTCGAGGGCGCGGTGATGGCTTTGAAGAAGCGACTGGTGATTGAGGCGCTCGAGGCTGAAGCCGGCAACAAGGTCGCAGCCGCCAGGCGACTCTGCATCAGCCGATCGTATCTTCACAAACTGGTCGCGGAGTTTGGGCTCTAGTTTGCAGGTCTTCATCTGGAAGTAAGAGTTTCGAGTTCCGAGTTTCGGGTTTCGAGTTAAGACAGAGTTGACTTGAAACTCGGAACTCGAAACTCGAAACTCAAAAATTCGAAGTATGGCAAACATTCAACTGCGCCTGCCCCAAAACGTTCCCGGTGATTTCTTCGTTGACTCTACCTGCATCGACTGCGACACCTGCAGCCAACTGGCCCCGACGATTTTTCGCGACCACGGCGAGCAATGCAGCGTCTATCACCAGCCTGAAACGGAAGCCGAGACGCGTCTGGCCCTAATGTCCCTGGTTGCTTGTCCCACCGGTTCCATCGGCACTGTAGAAAAACACGACGCGCACATCGGCATCGACGCGTTCCCCTGGCACATCGACGAGGATGTTTATTTCTGCGGCTTTACCTCCGAGTCAAGTTTCGGAGCCTGGAGCTATTTGATCGTGCGGCCCGAAAGCGAAGGCGGCAACATTTTGATCGACTCGCCCCGCTTCGCCACGCAACTGGTGAAGCGCATTGACAGTCTGGGCGGCGTCAGGCAAATGCTCTTAACGCATCGCGACGATGTTGCCGACCATCAGTTGTTCAGAAATAAATTTGGCTGCGAGCGGGTGATGCACGCCGCGGATGGCGCCGCGCGAATAGGCGTTGAACGAATTATCGACGACGAGGAGCCGGTTCCACTCGACGACGATTTGCTCATCATCCCGACGCCCGGACACACGCGCGGCCACGTTGTTTTTCTGTATCGCGAAAAATTTCTCTTCACCGGAGATCACCTGGCCTGGTCGCCGTCTCGCGAAACGTTGACAGCTTTTCCCAGCGTGGCCTGGTATTCGTGGTCCAAACAGACGGAGTCGATGACAAAGCTTGCGCCCTTTGATTTCCAGTGGGTTTTGCCGGGCCATGGCTCAATGCATCACGACACAAACGAAAACATGCGGTATCATCTGCAATCCTGCATTGACTGGATGAAAACTCGTGGTTAACTCAAACTCGGCACTGAGGCCGGCAGTTTAGAGTTCAGCCTTTAGGCTGCGGCTTTGGCTGACAACGCGCATGGCGCCATTAGGCCGCGGAGCGGCGGTGAGAAGGTAGCCAGAGGTGAAACCTCTGGGATCATTTAGGCAGTTGACATGCGCGCTGGAGGCGCGCGGAGTTCCGAGCGAATCTAAAGAGCTGTGGGCTCCAGAGGTTTTACCTCTGGCTACCCTCTGAGCGCATCTTCGATGCGCGCCCGGAAACCTAATCCCCCGATTGAGGTGAATGATGACTCGAAACACAAAGATTGCGCTTGGCTGTGGTGGTGCCGGTTGTCTCGGCTTGATTCTGATCGTGATTGTTTGCGCGGTGCTGATAGTTACCGGCGTGATAAAAGCGCCCGGTATTTACGACGCCAACCGGAATTCGAATTACAACTACAATTCAAACTCGAACTTCAACTCAAACACCAACGACAACCTGAACTCGAATTCGAATTCAGAGTCCTCCGACGACTCGTCGTCAATGTCGGAAGACGACAAGCACAAGCTCTATCAAGCCGTGAGCATGACTAACGACAGGCAACTGACGATAAGAGTCATCAGGAGGATTGGGCTTGGTGATGGCAGCGGCGCCGATCACCAGGAATTTGTTAAGGCCCACTTTGCCTGGGCCATGAAAAATCTTGACTTTATCCGCTCTGTCAATACTCCGGAGAAGGCCACGGCTTACGTAGAAGAGCACATCGACGATTGACGCCCAGGCGCATAAGATCAAATGTTATTCGGCAAAGGGCGCGCGTGCGGTTTCGCGTGCCTTTTGTTATGTTGACTGTAAGTCCAACATTGGACTTTTTGTTGAATGAATCCTGAACGCATCCGCAACTTTTCCATCATCGCGCACATCGACCACGGCAAATCAACCCTGGCTGATCGACTGCTCGAACTCACCGGCGCGGTTACCGGTCGCGATATGGAAGCCCAGGTGCTCGACGACATGGACCTCGAGCGCGAGCGCGGCATCACCATCAAGGCCCACGCCGTCAGGCTTGATTACAAAGCGCAGGATGGGCAGGCGTACGTTTTAAATCTGATCGACACACCCGGACACGTCGATTTCTCTTACGAAGTTTCGCGTTCGCTTTCCGCATGTGAAGGCGCACTGCTCATCGTCGATGCGTCGCAGGGCGTCGAAGCCCAGACACTCGCCAACACTTACCTGGCAATCGAAAACAATCTCGAGCTGATTCCGGTTATCAATAAGATCGACTTGCCAGGCGCCGAACCGGAAAGAGCGATTGAACAAATCGAACACTTCATCGGCCTGGAAACTCATAACGCGATTCTTACCAGCGCCAAAACTGGCCAGGGCGTGGCCGAGGTGCTCGAAGCGATCGTGCGCGAAGTGCCGCCGCCGAAAGGGGATCCTGATGCGCCGTTGAAGGCGCTAATCTTCGACTCCTGGTACGACTCGTATCGCGGCGTCATCGTGCTCTTCCGCGTGATCGACGGCACCATTCGTCCCGGAATGAAGATTCGTTTCTTCAACGCCGGGCGCGATTACCAGGTTGAAACTCTCGGTGTGAATCGCCCGCGGCCCACTCCCATCGATCAGCTCAGCGTTGGCGAGGTTGGTTTTCTGACTGCGTCGATCAAGGCAGTTGCCGACGTGCAAATCGGCGACACTGTGACGGAGTCTGCCCGGCCGACGAAAGAACCGTTTCCGGGTTACCAGGAAATCAAGCCGATGGTTTTCGCCGGTCTTTATCCGATCGACACTAACCAGTACGAAGAGCTCCGCGACGCGATGGACAAACTGCGTTTGAACGACGCGTCTTTTTTTTACGAACCGGAATCGTCGACCGCGCTTGGCTTTGGATTTCGTTGCGGGTTTCTTGGTTTGTTGCACATGGAAATCGTGCAGGAGCGTTTGGAGCGCGAGTTTAATCTTGACTTGATCACCACCGCGCCGGGCGTGCGTTATCTGGTGACTACCACCGACGGTAAGGAGACTGAGATCGACTCGCCGGCAAAAATGCCTGACCCCGGTCGGATAATGAAGATCGAAGAGCCGGCGATTCGCGCGACCATCCTTACGCCGGAAGAACACCTCGGCGGCATTCTGGCGCTGCTCGAAGAAAAGCGCGGGGTGCAAAAAGGATTTGAATACATCACGTCCAATCGCGTGATGCTGACGTATGAGTTGCCGCTGAACGAAATCGTGCTCGACTTTTACGATCGCTTGAAATCAACTTCGCGCGGCTACGCGTCGCTCGACTACCATCTCGCCGGCTACTGGGAAAGCGATCTTGTGAAGCTCGACGTACTCGTGTCTGGCGAACCGGTCGACGCGTTGTCCCTCGTGTTGCATCGCGACACAGCCGCGGCCAAAGGGCGGGCGCTCGCGAGCAAGATGAAAGAGTTGATCCCGCGCCAGCTTTTTGAAGTGCCGATTCAAGCCGCGATTGGCGCCAAAATTATTGCGCGCGAGACAGTGAAAGCAATGGGCAAGAACGTGATCGCGAAGTGTTACGGCGGCGACATCTCACGCAAACGCAAACTGCTGGAGAAACAGAAGGAAGGCAAGAAGCGCATGAAGAAAGTCGGGCGTGTGGAGATTCCGCAAGACGCGTTTCTAGCTGTGTTGAAGGTGAATGACTGACGATAAACTTTTCTGATTGTTGGGAATAAATAATACCAAGTCCCCGGGAACCGGCTTGTGAAATCATGGCGACTTTTACCCGAAAAGAGATTGCTGAGGGCATTGAGCGCCTGGGCCGATTAGCCATCGAAGCCGGGATCCGGATAGAACTCGTACTCATCAGTGGAGCGTTGATGGTTTTACGGTTTCGCGCACGCGATTCCACGCGCGATGTTGATGTAGCTATCCTGGCTCAGTTGACTTTAGAACGCTTGCGGCCGCAGCTGCTCTAATCGAACTGTTTGCCGAACGGTTGCATCAGGAACCACCATCTTGGGCACGGCAAGTAGGCGCTTTGTCGGAACCGATCCATCTGCTGAAAGCAGCTGAGACTATGGGACGCCTCAGGGAATTATGCGAGCGGCAAGCTCCGGAACCATTGCGCAAGAGAGGGTTCTACGCACCCCCCAATTTCCTTGAGAGCGCATAAGTCGGCCACGAAAACCGTCAAGACGAAACCACGCTCGATCTTTTCTAACTATTACTTCTGCTGGCGCCGTGTTACGGTCGTTAGGTAAGAATGTCGACTGCAAATAACAACTCAACGGCGTCCCGTCTTAAGCAAGTAACCATCGTTTGCGACGGCTCGAGTCTCGGCAACGGCCAGAAAGCCTCGCGCGCGGCCGCGGTGGCGTTGCTGGGTTATCAGGGATTATGGCGCGCCGTCGGGACGTATCTCGGTTGCGCCACGAACCAGCAAGCGGAGGTGGCGGCTGCGGCCCTCGGCCTCGAATCGTTGCGGCAACCCTGCCGCGTACATTTGTTTACCGATTCGCGTTATGTAGTCGAAACCATGAGCGGTCGCTTTCGCCGCAAGACGAATCACGAATGGTGGGCGCGTTTGGACCAGGCGGCGGCGCGACATCAGGTGAAGTGGGAATGGACGCGCGGACACGACGGCAACCTGGTGCAGGAAGCGGCTGACAAAGCAGCACGCAAAATCGCGGCGAGTGGCAGCGTGGATAAAGACATCCTGCAGGCTGCGATTGATAAGGTTGGCACCGCGGGAGCGCTTAGTGCAGGGGAAGTCGAAATTAATTGAGCTTAATGGACGAATCAAAAGCACTCCAAAGACTACGATTCTTCACGGGCCAGGCCCTCACCATTGAAGGTCTCAAACTCGAACAGGACTACTTCCGCGAAAAACTAAAAAGACATAACCGCACGCTGCACGGCTTCGGCATAGTCTCCGGTCTGGGCGTGAATGTTAAGCGCGGAGCGATCATTGTCGCGCCCGGGCTCGCTTTGGACTGCGAAGGTAATGAGCTGGTGGTTTCAAGTGCGCAGTATTTACTCATCCCTGGTGGTATCGAAAGTCTCTCGTCGGCGTTTGTGAGTCTCGACTATGTGGAAGAAGAAACTGATTTCGCTTCCCTGGCAACGATAGTCGAGTCTGTGGCTCTGGAAGTTGCGCACGAAAATTACAATCGCGGCCATCAGCACTTGCGTGCGCGTTGGCTGGCTTGCGAGCAAGCACACCCGCTCACTATCGCGAAACTAAAGCGCAGCTCGCAGGGCTGGCGCGTCGAACGCGGCTATCGCCCACCAACGATCAAATAGCCTCTGTGTCACCTTTGTGTTCTCTGTGCCTTTGTGGTGGATTTGCCGGGGGCTAAAAACTCACCACAGAGACACAGAGGGCACAGAGGACGCACAGAGATTTTCAAATGCGACATTCCTCAATTTCCGCAAACTCGCTTTCACCCCGATTGATCTCTATAATTCCGCATTCTGTTAACCTGACGTCTCCCCGGGAACAATCATCGTCATTACTGTCATAATGCTCCCCTAATTGCAGTTCGCATGTCCTTGCCGTCCCGAAAAACAGTCCTGGTTTTCAATACCACTCGCAGGCGCGTCGCGAGTTTGCTGAGCTGCATTTTGCTGCTCGGGCTGGTTGCGCCGTCGCCACATGCGCAGCAACCGCAGCCCTCCGGTTGGGAATGGCAGAACCCGCTGCCGCAGGGAAACACGATCAACTCGGTGAGGTTTGCTGCCGACAAGAGACACGGCTGGGCGGTGGGCAGCGACGGCGCCATCCTGCGCACCAGCAACGGCGGCTTCGAGTGGGACGCGCAGCTCTCGCCAGCCAGCACCACGCTTTATGGTCTCTACGTGAAAGACAAATCGCGGGCGGTGATCTCGGGTGCGCGCGGCGTGATCATGACCACTTCAAACGGCGGGCACAAATGGGTGACCCGGGCCACCGGCACGCGCGATCATTTGTTTACCGTTACCTTCGCTCCCAACGATCCATTGCTCGGTTGGGCCGCGGGGACGTTTGGCGCGCTCGTTGCCACTACTGACGGCGGCCTCACCTGGAAGCCGCAGAACACACACACCACCTCGCATCTATTCGCCTTAGCTTTTCTGGACGCGAAGAATGGCATCGCGGTCGGCTCGCATGGCACGCTGCTCACCACGAACAACGGTGGCGCTGACTGGAAGTCTCACAGCGGCGCCGGCAACGTGATGTTAACCGGCGTCTCCTTTGTCTCCGCCAAACGCGCAATCGTCGTCGGCTATAAAGGCACGATACTGCAAACAAACGACGGCGGCGCCACCTGGCAGAATTTAGATGCCCTGGTAACGACGGACTTGCTCTCCGTTTTCTTCACCGACGAACTGCACGGCTGGGCCGCGGGCGACGGCGGCGTGGTTTTGACGACCGGCGATGGCGGAACAATTTGGCTGCCGGTCAACGTGCGCACTAACCCCAAACTCACCACGCTGTTTTTCGTCGACGAGTCGCTGGGTTGGGCCGCGGGTGCTGACGGCCTCGTCGTGCGCACTGATGATGGTGGTCTATCGTGGCGGCGCTTGACGGAAGGCGGCCGGGAAGACCTGTCGCACATTTTCTTTTTGGACAATTCGCACGGCTGGGCCGTCGGGTCACGCGGGAAAATTCTCTTCACCAGCTCGGGCGGGAAAAACTGGACCGTGCGCCCGTCAGGAACCAACAACCGCTTGAATGCCGTCACCTTCGTTAGCACGAAAGTTGGGTTTGCCGTTGGCGACGCCGGCACGATCATTCGTTCGCTCAACAGCGGCGTCAGTTGGGAACCGATCGCGATTGAAGCGAAAGAAGATCTGTTCAGCGTTCATTTTGTTTCGCCGACTTCCGGCTGGGTCGTCGGCGCGCGCGGCGTGGTGCTGCACACGGAAGATGCGGGACAAACCTGGCAGTTCCAAAGGAGCAACACTCTCAGCTGGCTTGAAGACGTTGACTTCACTGACGCGCAGCATGGCATCGCGGTGGGTTCGAACGGCACAATTCTGCGCACTGAAGATGCCGGCGAAAATTGGAAGCGGGTTGATAAAAACCTGCGTGAGTGGCTCTATGCCCTGGCGTTTGCGGACGGCCAGCGCGGCTACGCTGTCGGCGGCCGGGGAATTATTCTGCGAACCGACGACGGCGGCGCCAACTGGAAAGACGTGGAAAGCGGCATGACCACGAACTTCTTCGCGGTCGCGGTAGGTGGGCCGGACAACGTCATCGTCACCGGCGAGCAGGGACGAATCATCTTAACTAACGACGGTGGCGTGACCTGGGAAGTTCAACCGACCATTACCAGTGCGCCGTTGTTTTCCGTCGCTTATCGCGGCGGCTACAACATCTGGGTGGCGGGCCGCGGCGGCGCGATACTGCGTCGCATCGATCCCATCGCCACCGTCAGTATTCCCAGTCCGAAACTGCCGCCGGGACTGCGAAACACGCCGCCTAAGTTGCAACAACAGAACGCGCAAAACCCTCCCGACGACGGCGACATCCCCCGCGCAACTCCGCCAAACAAAAAACCCGATCGACCCAACAAGTAGAACACGCGTCGTTAGCGGCAAGCTCAGCAATAACCACTACTGGCACCGGTTCTTCGGATCGCCCTTCCAGAAACACGAACACCCGCATGCTCCTGGATCGCGTGCGAGTGTTTGTGCGGCAGCCCGAAAAGGCAAACTTAAAAGTTACGGGGTTCTCAACAGGAACACGTCCCAGGCCCAACGGCCAAGTTGCGCGCCATTTGTGTCGTTAACCTTTGCGCGATAGCGAAACTGGTTGCCGTATTGATCAGTTTGTTTCGATTCCTTGTATTTCAGGTCCAACGTTGCCAGTCCAAGTTCAGCCAGCGCGTGCAACTCGGAGGGTTCAGATAGGCCGTGATTCGTATCTTGCCACAGTCTCAGGCTCGAGAAGATAGCATCGAGATTACTGATTATCCCGTCGCTATTGCCACCGTTCTGCGGATTATCATATTCGGCCAGCGCCAGGAAGCCGTTCTTCTTCTCACCAGCCGGCGGTGAAGGCTGCGACGTGACTATTCTCTTGCAGCCCTTCGGGTGACGGAAGCCTGTAGCACTCACTAAATCATCTTGAACGATCAATCATCTTGGCGGCGACGGCTAAGGCTTCCAGGTAGATTTGATCGTTGCAGAGAATCTCCATTTCGCGGCTGAGCAGTTGTGCGGTGCTGCGGTTTCTGACCGGCAGCACGCGGCCGCGGTGAGTGTCAGTGCCAAGTTTGGCTTCGGCAAGCAGGTGAAGATTGTCGTCGCTGCGAGCGACGGTAAACGCAGTCGCTTCATTGACAGTTGATCGCAGTTCGACGCGCACCAGACGGCCTGGCTTGCACTCGCCTTGCTTGACGCGGTTGAGCCTCACCGTGATTTTTCCTGCATCGTCTTGCGGTTGACGGGAAAAGTGGAAAGTGAGCGTCGCCGACTTTTCCTGTGCTTCTGGCGATTGCTCGTCCGCGAAGTTCCAGCCGAGTCGGCTGCTCAACCATCCGGCAAATAACAACGCTTGCGGCGCAACGGAGTTTTCATCCTGCTCTGGAGCGACGTAATCGATCTCGACCAGATCGATTTCGTCGAGCGTCGCGCGATAGGCGCCGACGTCGTAAAAATCCGCCAGCAGCTCGCGCCAGAAAGTCAGCCGCGCCCAGTTGAGGTCGCTGATGCCGACGTGATCGTAGTTCTCAGCGCCATAGAGTTTGTTTGACTCGAGTAGATCGTCTTCGGGATTTGCGAACGACGCGGAATCGATAATCAAACGATCCGTGGCGCGCAGGAGAGTGTCGAGCACCTTGTCGGAAACACGCGGCTCATTTTGCCACCAGAGGAAAGTCGATAAGTCGGAAACCAACAATGGCAACGAAGCACTGGGAAGCTCGGCGACGTACTTTCCGTAAGCCTTCAAAGTGATCTCTTCACAGCTCACTCGCTTGTTGCCGCCGCGCTTGTCGCTCTGGCAAATCGATTCGACAAACATCTCGATGTCTCGATCGGCAGCGTCGCGCGCGCCCAGCATCAGCATGACGCGGCTGGGATGCCGGGCCGTCAGCTCTTGTAACATCTCGTGGACGCTAGCGAGCGCCTCCTCGGCCGAAACAAAGACAAGCAGATTCGCAACACGCGCGCGTAACACGGCGTCGTCTCCGTCAGCTTTCGGCTCGGCCTTCGGGTCGTGAGTCGCGTCCGACCACAACTGCGCAAGCTCCCGCTCAACCACCGCGACGTCCAGAGTTTTCTCAAGCTGAATTTGCATCTTCGTTGGTAGACAGTAGACAGTAGACAGTAGTCAGTAGTCAGTAGTTCGTTCGTTACAACTACTGACTACTGTCTACTGACTACTGACTACTTTCTTTCACAGCTTCCGCCATTCTCTTCCGTCTCTTTCGATGAGTTCAAACGCCGCTTGTGGACCCCAGGAGCCCGCTTCGTAGTTAGGAAAATCCGACGCCGGTGTCTGCCACGATTTCAGTATCGGGTCGACGATCTCCCAGCCGCGTTCCACCATATCGCGGCGCGCGTAGAGCGTGGAATCTCCCAACATACAATCGAGCAGCAGTCGCTCGTAGGCCTCCGGCGCCTTGACTCCAAACGACGAGCCATAACGGAAATCCATGTTGACGGCGCGGATGCGCATCGACTGGCCCGGCAGCTTGGCGCCGAAGCGCAAGCTGATGCCCTCGTTCGGTTGAATGCGGATCACGAGCACGTTTGGCTGCAGCGGCGAATCCAAATCGTTGAACAGCCGGTGCGGCACTTCCTTAAAATTTATCGCAATCTCAGTGACCTGTTTTTGCAGCCGCTTGCCCGAGCGCAGGTAAAAAGGCACGCCGGCCCAACGCCAATTGTCGAACTGTAATTTGAGCGCCGCAAAGGTTTCCACTGCGGAATCAGGAGCGACCGCTGGCTCTTCCCGATAAGCCGGAACTGTGTCGCCAAGCACGGTGCCGGCTCCATACTGGCCCCGCACCGCAAACTCGTCGATCCGATCCGCAGGCAACGGACGCACTGACTGCATCGCTTTGATCTTTTCGTCGCGCACTCCATTTGCCGACAACGATGCCGGCGGCTCCATCGCAATAAGCGACGTTACCTGAAACACGTGGTTCTGGATCATGTCCCGCAGCGCGCCCGCCGTTTCGTAGTAACCACCGCGGCCCTCGACGCCGAGCGGCTCCGCATTCGTAATCTGAATGTGATCGATGTATTGCCGGTTCCAGAGCGGCTCGAAAATGCTGTTGGCAAAACGAAAGACCAGCAGGTTCTGCACAGTCTCCTTACCGAGATAATGATCGATTCGATAAATCTGACTCTCGTCAAAAACCGCCGCCAGCGTTTTGTTGAGCGCCTGCGCGCTGGCCAGGTCCCGACCAAAAGGTTTCTCGACAATGATGCGCGTCCAGGGTTTGGTTTTGGTCGTCTTGGAAGTCTTGCCAGGCTTGGCGATTCCCGCATCGCCTAATTGTTTGGCAACAACGGCGAAATAATCCGGAGCGGTGGCGAGGTAGAAAATGCGATTGCCGGCAGTGTCGAATTCTTTGTCAAGTTCTTCGAGTTTGGTTTTCAACTGCTGAAACAATGCGGCGTCGTTGAAGTCCCCGCCGATGTAAAAAATTCTTTTGGCGAAACTCTGCCAGGCGTTCTCATCCAGCGTTTCTTCGTCGCCAAACTCGGTCACCGCTGCTTTCATCAGCTCGCGGAATTCATCGTCGTTGTGAGGTTGGCGTGCGGTTCCGAGGATCGCAAACTCGCTGGGCACGAGGCGTTGTTGCACCAGGCGATAGAGCGCAGGCAAAAGTTTGCGGCGCGTCAAATCCCCGGTGGCGCCGAAGATAACGACACAACACGGCGGCGCGGTGGGCTCAAGACGCATACCGGCGCGCAGTGGATTTTCAGTGGACGCCGTAGTCGATTCTGCTTTTTCGTTGGTAGCGATGCGGAAAGAATAACATCAAACGCGCACAGGATGATCTTTCGCGTAGGAGTAAGCGGTGTAAGCGGCGATGATGTGACAGATCCAACCCAGCGTGCCGCCGGAGCCAATCCAGAAACCAGGTGTGATGATGAGCCAGAGGATGCCGGCAAGAATGCGGCCGTTGTAAAGCTGGCCCACACCCGGAATGATGAAACTCAGTAGCCCTGCTGTAAATGGATCGCGCATCGTCGTAACCCCCGTCAGTGAACTGCAAAACCCCATACGACGCGACGCGCGATTTTGTTCGGCGCTAGTTTCTGTGCGCAGTTAGCGGCGGCGATATTGATGCAGGGCTGTAGCGGCAGCGGCAGCAGTGTTGGCCCCGCTGATAGCGGCAGCGGTGTTGGTGCCGCGGTCGCGGTGTTGATGCCGCAGAGCGGCAGCGGGAAGGTAGCCAGACGTGAAACGTCTGGGTTCTACGCCATCATTTTGCAATTGCGCGCTGGAGGCGCGCACAGACGTTCGCTGCGCACCTTCAGTGCGCGAATGTTTTCCGCTGATCTTTTCCAAAGGTTTCACCTCTGGCTACCTTCGACGCGCGCTTTCAGCGCTTCCTCGATGCGCTCTGACCAATAAATCGCCAACCTTTAAGTTTGATGTCACGTTGGACACACCACGCCCTGCCGCCGCAACAGGCGGCTAGTGAAATTGAATTGTCGGAAACCTAACTAAGAAATAGAGACACGATAACTACCAAAGCGGATGAGCAGCTAAAGTGGGGCACTCATGAGGGTAGCTATCATGTTACCTACTTCAAACAATTAGGAATCCTAGTGATCCAAGTAACGTACTGAGCGCTTCACTTGAGAGTTGTTCCGCGATGCCATCAGAGGGAATGTCGGCGGGCGCGGTTTTTGTTGAAGGCTGAGGTTCAGGGCCCGGGACGCTTGGTATCTGCCCAGCGAATGCACTCACCGTGAGGACACACGTCAACACTATGCTTTTGAAAAACCGATCCATTTCTTATTTCTCCTTTGGAGTTTTGGGGATGCAAGATTTCTTACATCAGAAAGAATAGAGCAACTTCCAGAAGTTCTTGCAAGGCTTGACTGAGGCCAGCTAATATCCTCGCGTTTTAGCAAGCTTTCTTCCACTCACTGCGAAAGGTTGGGCTCCCATGAGGATAACCTCACCCAAGTTACATACGTCGCACCTAACGGCGAATGAAGAGGCATTATTAAGGTGTGAAAAGGCGCTTGAACTAAAGGATAAAGGTGATCATGCGGGAGCACAGGCGGTTCTGCGGCCTTTGTGGAACGGCGTTGGAGAGTTCCCAAACACGACGGGACTCCATTCGGCAGTAGCGGCTGAGCTGCTGTTATGCGTCGGCGTCCTAACGTGCTGGATTAGTGGTAAGAGCCAAGTCAAAGGGGCGCTAGAAACCGCGAAGGATCTTCTGGAAAAGAGTATTGAATTCTTTGAATCGATTGGAGACTCGAAGAAGATCGCCGCTGTTCGCTCGGAACTCGCCTATTGTTACTGGTACCAAGGAGCTTTGAATGAAGCACGCATCATGTTTTCGGAATCGCTTCAAAAATTGGTTACAGAAGGAAACACGCGGGCGCGCGCAGTGTTAGGATCCGCTGTAGTTGAATGGTCGGATTCCAGATTGGCGGAATCTTTGAAAATCCTGACCACTAATACTTCGTTGTTTAATAAGATTACAAATCACGCTACGAAGGGCGCTTTCCATTCGCACTTTGCAAATGTGTTAACAAATCTAGCCGAAACTGGGAACAAATCAGATTATTTTCAAAAAGCCATTAACGAGTATGAGAAAGCAGACGACGAATTCAAACTTGCGCGTAATTTGGTGTTCCGTGCGGATGTCAAGAACAACGTAGGTTATCTGCTTTTCAAAATGGCAAGGTTTCAAAAGGCTCATACATACCTAGTACAAGCGCGCCGGTTGAGATCAAGCGTTCGTGACAAAATCGGTACCGCGCAGATCGACGACACGCGGGCGCAAGTCTTCATCGCTGAAAAGAAATTCAAAGAGGCCGAAGCTGTCTCGCGCAACGCCGTTCGCATTCTGGAAAAGAGTGGCCACCAATGTCTCTTAGCGGACGCGCTGGTCACGCACGGCATAGCGTTGGCGAGACTAAACCGCGCTGAGTCTGCGCAGTTTGCTTTTCAACGGGCGATAGAGGTAGCGCACCAGGTGGGCGCGCTTAACAAAGCCGGCATCGCGGCCCTCACGATGATTGAAGAGTTAGAAGAATTATCCAGCGATGCGCTCTACGCTGCTTACGATCGTGCCGGAGAATGGCTGGCCACTTCGCAAAGTCAGGATTTATTAATCAGACTCAACGCCGCTGCCAGAAAAGTGGTCGCGAAGGTGCGGGCCAGTGCGAGCCTGCCGGAAGCAGTGCCCGAGGATCCGATTGACGCGATTCTCAACAAGCCCTGCGATCTGCAGCGGGAAGTGTTGAAGTACGAAGGAACTGTCATTCAACGCGCGCTGGCAAAAGCGAATGGCAGCCTGACGCGCGCCGCCGCGATGTTGTCGATGAGTTACCAGGCGCTGGCTTATATCATCGAGTCGCGCCAGCCGGATTTGTTGAAAGAGCGCACGCCGATTCGCCGGCGCGCGCGACGGGAGTCCGCTGTTCCAAAGAGTGCGGAACAAATCCCGGAACAGTCTTGATGGCCGCGGGGGCACGAAAAGCGGCGTGCTCCCGGGTCCGCGACCGCTTTCGTTCCGACGGGAACAAGGGTCGCGTTAGTGCCACGTCAAAGGGTGAGCGTGGCACTGTGAGATCGGCACACGGCGCCGTGTGCCGGTCTCTTTTTATGCGGCTGTACTGTTCAGTTCTGAGGAAGGGTGGTTCGGGCTACAGGCTAGCTTTTGCGGTCGACTCGCTTCACGTCGGCAATCTCGCCGCGGAACGTTTTCAGCATTTGTTGGACGGTAGGATCCTGCTCGGCTTTCTCGCGCAGACTTAGCTTTTCACGACGCTCGTTTTCCTCTTTCGACGGCGGAGCGTCTGCCGCCTCACCGTCGCTGACAACAAAGCGCACGCCCAGATCGCGATCGGTTATCTCGCGACATACCTCGCGCAGGATTTTTACGTTGTCGCTTTTGGCGAGCGTATCGCGAAGATGGCGAGTGTCCGGTGTAAACTCGAGACACAATTCGTTTCCCTCAAATCTCGCCACGCGCGCGCCTTCCAACGCAGTTACCAGTAACATCTTTCGGCGACGTCCAAGCGCCTCCTTGATCTGATCGATCTCGGACGCGGGTGCCGAAGAACTAATCTCCGCACCGGCAGCGCCGCCGGTTTCCAGCGCGGTTTGGGTTGCGGCGCCGGCGTACGATGCAGGCGAAGCGCTCGCAGATGTGGCCAGCTCATCGGTTGAGAGACTCAGCGGCGACGCCGTAGCCTGTGTTGGACCACCAGCAGCCGTTGCTGATCGCGACCAGGCCGGTTCGGTTAACGGCTTCGTTGCAGTCGCGTTTGCCGAGCCTCCAGGCTGGCTGCGTGTCGTCTGGCTGGAGGTCGCCTGACTTCGTGTGTTTGCTGCCGGAGGCTTGCCGGTTCGGAAGGATTCTTCGAGTGCCGAGAGACGCTGCAGCAGTTGATTCACTGGCTCCAGTCGCCGCATTTCCATCAGCTTCACCAGTCCGATCTCTAACTGGTAACGCGGATGCGCAGCAGTTTTCAACAGCGTTTCTGTTTCCGCGAGCGAATGAAAAAACCGCACCAGGTCAGCTTCCGAAAACAAGTCTGACTGCCGCTTCAGCTCGGCCGCTTCGCAGATAGCAGATTCGAGCAGTTCTTCGCTTCCGGAAACTTTGCTGACCAGCAGATCGCGAAAGTGGGCCAACAAATCGCGGCAGAAATTTCTGAGGTCATGGCCGCGCATCACCACGTCGTCCACGACCGCGAGCGCTTCAGCAGGCTCGTGGTTGGCAATAGCGTTGACCACCTTCACCAAAATTTCTACGCCGACCACCCCCAACGCCATTTCCACGTCATCTTTTTTGATCGCATTGCCGGCGAAGCTGATCACCTGATCAAAAGCCGATTGCGCATCACGCATTGAGCCCTCTCCAACGCGGGCAATTTCGCGTAACGCATCGTTCGGGATAGAAATTTCTTCCGCGTCGGCGATCACTCTCAATCGTTCAAGAATTTTCGCTGTAGCAATGGTACGAAAGTCAAATTGTTGACAGCGTGAAAGAATTGTCTCCGGAACCTTATGGAGCTCGGTTGTGGCCATAATGAAAACTACGTGAGGCGGAGGTTCTTCTATAGTTTTCAACAATGCGTTGAAGCTCGCGTTAGAAAGCATGTGCACTTCGTCAATGATAAAGATTTTATAGCGATTCCTAACGCCCTCCCACATCGATGCTGAGTAGGCAACAGTGTCGATAATCACGTTGCGAACATTGTCGATGCCGGTATTTGATGCAGCATCAATCTCCTGCACGTCGATCGATCCGCATTCTGAGATCTCGCGACAAGAAGGGCAGGCGTCGGGGTCATCCGTGCGGCAAGGCGTGGCAGTAGGCACCGGAGACTTGTGGCAGTTCAGCGCCTTCGCCAACAAACGCGCAGTGGTAGTCTTGCCGACACCGCGGGCGCCGGAGAAAAGATAGGCGTGATGCAGCCGCTGATGCTCGATTGCGTTTCGCAGCGTGCGCGTGATTGGTTCTTGTCCGGTGACTTCGTCAAAAGTCTGCGGCCGCCACTTGCGTGCGATCACTTGATAAGTCATACGGGTTACTGTTCGCTCATATTTCGCGCCAGGACAGGTTTCTCAAAGTTCTTCAGCAATTTCCAGGCAATGATTAGGCTGCCGTCAGTGTCCTTGCGAATTACCCGGAAAGCGACCAGCACATCTGAGGTGTCGTAATTAATCGAGCGGAGCAAATAGGCTGTTTTGATCTCAGCCGGCACACGCGCCTGATAAAGCTCATTATCGACGGTGATCCCTGGGCCGCCGAAACGTCGCTGCTCCACACGGGCTTTGGCAAGTTCGCCCGGCGGCAGGTACGTTGCCATGAAATGCGCGCCCAGATGTTCCAGAGTGATCTCCTCGAGCCGCAAGTCACCCAATTTGGTTAAGATTCCGAAGTCGGCCCCAGCAAAACCCACGGACAAATAACCCTGCTGCAACTCGATATCCGAGCCATAACCGTATTCGTGAGTGAACCGCGAAAATGAATAGTAAGCGCCACCACCGCGAATCGTGAGACTCTTTTTGTTTTTGTAGTTGTTATCACCGTAAGTCTCACGCGGTAAAAGCCGGATCAAGCCAGTGTCGGGTTGTCGCAGCAACTCAGAATAGGCGGCGAGGTCCTCGGTCGAGGGAGCAAGAAATTTTTTTTCGAGTGCGGCCAATTCGATCCGCTTCGTTTCGATTTCCCTCAACAAGTCGCCGCGCGTTTCGGATTGAGCGACAACGTTCATGGATGCGATTGCAAGGGACATGAGGAAAACAACGGTGACGAATATCTTTGTCATGGTTCTGACTCCTTGTTCCGGCGCAATACCGGCTGAACCGGAAACGACGAGGAGACTGACAAATCCGGGTGGAGTGTTGCATGCCCAACACGAAGTGATCGCCGGCCACAATCACAGTTCCACCTACCTGATTTGGCCAGACTCCGGACTTACCCGCAACACACGCGCGCGTGGCTACCGTTGCTCCGTTCCCGGCCTGGCGGGGTTCACCGGCGCAGCGTTGTGCGGAGCCCGAAGTCTGATAACTTGTCAAGACATTGCCGAATGCCGGTTGCCAATTGCCGATTGGCTTCTGCTACGAAAATGCTGGAAACGATTTTGATCTAATCTTCCGCCAATGGCAAATTGGCAATCGGCATTTGGAATTCGGCAATTTCAAATCTGCGTTTTGCGATGCGCCAACATGCGCAGCAAGCCGTTGATGGCCAGATGCAACAGCACATACGCGATGATCGCAATCACGATCGGCAGCAGCAGCGTGTGACCCTGGTCGGTGCTGGGACTGGCGACGATGCCCCGGAAAGGCGCGTAGAAAGGGTTCGTCACCGTGACGATAAACTGGACGAACCCCGCCGTGCTGCGAGCCGCCATCAGCGCCAGCAGAAATCTCATGCCGAGCAACGCGTAAATCACATAGAAAATGTAATCGACAATCTGCGACACACGCGCCGCGCCGCGGCCACGTTCGACTTCGCGTTCGGTGTCGATTACTTCGTTGACCGCCTTTGAGCGAAACTCACCCGCAACCTCGCGGATTTTTTGTGACTCGCCCGCCACTGGCGCCTGAGCATGGTCCGCAATCTCCGCCTGCACTTCGCCTTCAACATTTGCTTTGACTGACTCGTGTTGTACCGAGCGTCTTGCTTCGTCTGCCGCTAGCTTGTCGTCCATAAAAATCCCCCATTCGAAAAAATACTGGACCTGCGCGTGGTCGCGTTCGTCCTTTGTGATCCGGTTCGCTCCGGGTTCTGACTTGTCGTGAGTAAGGGGGAAAGTTTTGCTACGTGCCGTTGAAGCCGGTGCGCATTCGCCGGACATATGCGCCCGGAAACTTGCCGGTGTTCTTTACTGCCTCGAGCGCGTGCTTCGAGTCGGCCAGGGTGGTGCCGGCGTAAACGGCCATGATGCGATGCTTGTCGCTGATGTTTGTATAAAACAAGTAGGGGGCTTCGACGCAGCGGGAAGTGAACACTTTACGATCGGGAAACAACGCCTGCGCCGCCAGCCGTTCGCGTTCGGGCACGAACGTTTCGCAATCATTGTCGCCGACGGCCACGCTTTTCAGTATCACTGCATAAAACTGTTCGGTATCGAAGATGACAGAATTCTTCGGCACCCGGAACGGCAAATCAAACGGCTCGAATTGCACGCTGGTGTTGCAGCGCACTTGCGGGTTGCCGCAAATTGACGTCGCTTTCGCACGCCGCAGCCGCGCATGTGACTGCGCGGAGACGCCGATTCCTGCGACCGCGATTAGCAGCGTCAGAAAAAGTAATTTGCGAAAACTGAAACCAGGCATTGTTGCTGAACTCTAATCGTTAGTTAATCAAAAACAGTCTGAAGTGAAAAGCATAGTGGCGTTGGCCTGACTCTTCACTCGTCATTTGTCACTCGTCACTGTAGTTCTGGCGGAGAGGGTGGGATTCGAACCCACGGAACGGTTTCCCGCTCACAGCATTTCCAGTGCTGCCAATTCAACCACTCTTGCACCTCTCCAGGGGAATTTCGGATTGCGGAATTCGGATTTCGGATTTAGAAATCACTGCGCAACTTGATTTCAAATCGAGACGATTCCAAATCCGCAATTCGCAATCCGAAATCCGAAATTTTCTGGCGGAGAGGGTGGGATTTGAACCCACGGTGGAGTTTCCCCCACTCCGGTTTTCGAGACCGGTGCACTAAGCCACTATGCGACCTCTCCGAGGAGATGCTGGATGTTAGATGCTAGATGCTGGTAAACGACCGACTTGCATCACGCCCCACATCCAGCATCTAGCATCTTTCTTCGTCGTGCGCGGAAAAACTCCTGCATCACTTCCCGGCATTCTGCTTCGAGCACGCCGGCTGTAACTTCAATGCGATGATTCAAGAAGTCGGTGTCGCAAACCCGAAATCTTGATTCAACCGCCCCGGCTCGTTCATCTCGTGCGCCAAACACCAATCGCTTCACTCGCGCCTGGATCAAAGCACCGGCACACATCACGCACGGCTCGATGGTCGAATAGACCACCGCTTCCGCCAGTCGATAATTGCCGGCATTCCTCGCGGCCTGTCTCAGCGCGACAATTTCCGCATGCGCCGTGGGGTCGCCATCGGTGCGCGTCCGGTTGCCGGCAACTGCCAGTACCGTTTCGCCGACTACGATGCAGGTGCCCACCGGCACTTCATCGCGCGCGCGCGCCTCGTGCGCCGCGGCCAGCGCCTGCCGCATCCAATGCGCGTCTGATTCACTTTCCGCAGCCGCAGTCATCACAGAAACAGTTGGGTCAAATAACGGAAATTTCACTATAGGTGTCGCGCTCAAAGAGTGTCAAGCGAGTCGAATTATTGATAGCGTGCTAAGTTGCACTGCTCGATGAGTTGGCGACCGGGGCAGTTAGCCCGACCATCAGAGAGGGCTTAGGTTGCAACACTGACGCCCTCCCTGACAGTCAGGCTACTGCCCCGACATGTCAGCGCGTGCTATATTATTTTCGGAGTCGGGCTACACGTTATCAGTTCTTCAGAACTCTCCGTTCCGGTCTAATTAATGACCACCGAAGCTCAGCAAAAAAGCAGTGGATCAATGTCGGCGGAACGCGCACCCGCGCGCCTGAGACCGGCCGCAACAACTGACGCCCCAATTAGCGAAAGACCCGCCCACACAGCCGCGGTCCATATGCGCCGCATCGCACCGGCGGAATTCAACACCGCGATGATCCACTTCTATCGCGGCGAGGTGCAACGTTCCAATACCTGGCGCACTCGACTCGATACGACAACATACTGGGCCGTGTTGACGGCCGGCGCCACTTTGTCGTTCGCTTTCAGCTCCGCCAGCAATCCGCATTTTGTGATCCCAATTAATTCCGTTCTGATCTCAATCTTCCTGCTGATGGAAGCGCGTCGTTATCGTTACTATGAAATCTGGTCCAGCCGCGTGCGCATTATTGAGACCGGGTATTTTGCGCAATTGTTGGCTCCGGAAGGCGCGACGCCCGATGAGAGTTGGGCTGAGCACCTGGCGGCGGATTTGATCACACCACACTTCACCATCACTGAATGGGAAGCGGTCGGACGGCGGCTGCGGCGCAATTATCTTTGGATATTTGCTCTGCTCGCTTTGAGCTGGAATTTGAAAGTCTACCTGCACCCGTTTCCGGCGCGCGACTTCAACGCCTTCATCGATCGCGCGACCGTGGGCGTCGTTCCCGGTTGGGCAGTTTTTGTCGTCGGCGTGTTATTCAACGCGGCCATTGCAATCTTCGCGATCGGCACAGTGCGTTTGCGTGAAGCCACTGGCGAAGTTTTGCCGCAGCACCAGTTTTCACTGCGACCCTTGAAGCGGATGACGAGCTGGACGCGCGTCGCCACCGGCAAACCGCGCACCTCTGTTCGTGCGAAGCGGGCGCGCCAGCGCGTGCGCAGCGGCGCGGCCACCGGCGAGTTCCGCAAAGTAGACATTACCGAAACACCCGACAAAGAGCAGCAGAAGTCAGAACTCAGAAGACAGAAGTCAGAAGTCCGCGAATCAGAACTGCCGGCGATCTAAGGATCGCCAGACTTCGTTTGCCTCCTTTGAAGAGCAAAGGCGTACTCTTGGCTCCTGACTTCTGAATTCTGACTTCTGACTCCTGTTTTTTATGCTTGAACTCCGCGGACAACCACTTACGCTTGAACAAATCGTAGCTGTCGCAAATGGACAGGAACAAGTGACGCTCGCCGCCGGCGCGCGCGCGCGCGCGGAAGCTTCGCGAGCCGTTGTCGATCGCATCGTCGCTGAGAACCAGACGGTCTACGGCGTCAACACCGGCTTCGGCAAGCTTTCCGACGTTCGCATTGAGCGCGAGCGGCTGGGCGAGTTGCAGTTGAACCTGGTCCGCAGCCATTCGTGCGGAGTTGGCGATCCACTTTCGGTCGCTGAAGCGCGCGCGATGTTGTTGCTGCGCGCAAACGTCCTGGCTTCGGGCTTCAGCGGCGCGCGTCCGGTAATTATCAAAACCCTCGTCGACATGCTGGCGCGCGGAGTGACTCCAGTGATTCCTGAAAAGGGATCGGTGGGGGCGAGCGGCGATCTGGCGCCGCTGGCTCATCTCGCCCTGGCCGCGATCGGCGAAGGGGAAGCCTTTTACGAAGGTGAGAGATTGGCGGGCAACGAGGCTCTACAGCGCGCCGGAATTTCGCCGCTGCAGTTGGAAGTCAAGGAAGGTCTGGCGCTTTTGAACGGCACCCAGGCGATGGGCGCGGTCGGCGGCCTGGCGCTTTACCGGGCCGAACGCGTCACGCGGCTTGCCGATGTTGCCGGCGCGATGTCGCTCGAAGCGTTGAAGGGAACGCCGGTAGCATTCGATGAACGCATCCACGCGGCGCGACCACATGCGGGTCAGAGTGCAGTTGCAACTCATCTGCGTTCGTTGCTGGAAGGCAGCGAGATTCGGCAGTCTCACTTGCAAAACGATCCGCGCGTGCAGGACGCCTACAGTTTGCGTTGCATGCCGCAGGTCCACGGCGCGGTCCGCGACGCCCTGAAACACGCGCGCGGAATTGTTGAAACGGAAACCGGGAGCGCCACCGACAACCCGCTCGTCTTCTCGGAAAGCGGCGACGTCCTATCCGGCGGAAATTTTCATGGGGCGCCGCTCGCGCTGGCTTTTGACTACGCAGCGATTGCGCTCACCGATCTGATTAGCATCACCGAACGACGCATCGATCGTACAGTAAATCCCGACGCCAATGAGGACCTGCCTCCTTTCTTAACGCTTCAGGCGGGAACGTCGTCCGGATTTATGATGTTGCAGGTAACCGCCGTCGCGCTCTTGAACGAAGCAAAGATCCTGGCGCACCCGGCGAGTATCGATAACGTTCCCACGGACGGCGGCAAAGAAGATCACGTTTCAATGGGCATGACTGCCGCTACCAAGCTGCGCGCCCTTGTGAATCTGGCGGAGATCACAACCGCGATAGAACTAATCACGGCTGCTGAGGCACTTGAGTTTCGCAAACCACTAGCGCCGGGACGCGGAGTCAAGGCCGCTTACGATGTAGTGCGAGCGCACGTAACGCCGTTGACGGTTGACCGTTCAATGTCGCGCGAGATTGAAAGCCTTGCGGAAGCAATTCGTAGTGATCAGTTCGATTCGGTTGGCTAAAGAGATTAAGAACCCGACGACTAAAATACACTAAGCAGTACCCACGAAATTACACTAGAGGATTCATAAGGAGGCGAGCCGATGTCTGACGCGTTTGACGAACGAAGAAGAGGTTTGGAAGAGGAATATTTTCATCGCAAAAATAAGGAAGCGATCGAGAAGCTGCGTGAGAAAATGAAGGTGGGCCAGCAGGCGAAAGCGGCGGGAACATCCACGATGGGCTGCCCGCGCTGCGACGGGACGCTCAAGGAGACTGAGTTTCAGGGATTGGAAATCAACACTTGCGACAAGTGCGGCGGCGTTTGGCTCGATGCCGGTGAGCTGGAGCAGTTAACAAAACATGAAAAGGGCGGCTGGCTCAGCGGGCTGTTCGGCGGCGGCGACGATTAATCTAGCAGTGCGCGAAAGCCAGGGAACCGGCAAGTTGGTACTTACTGAACGGGCCGCTCAACCAGCCGAGCCGTTCCGCTCATTAACCTTACTGGGTTGTGGTTCAAACGTTTCCTAGCCGCGCTTGATCGTTTGCGAATCGACAGTCACTTTTGATTTGTCCTTGATCCATTTGTCTTCAAGCGGATTCATCTTCTGTATTTCAAGCGACCCTTGTTCCTTCTGCATGTACAAGACTTCGCCCCTGCCCTTCCAAAAACCTGGCTTGATATCAATCCGGAAGTAGTATTGCTCTCCGGCTTTCATGTCAATCTCAGCCCCGGAATGACCTTTGTTCACCTCTAACCTGTGCTTGCCTGGCTCGAGTTTGATCGCGAAAAATTTGCCGTCGTCCATCCGCGCCACTTCCTCGCCATCGAGATAAACCGAAGGCTGCATGTTGCGGGTATTGAAATTCTTTTTGCGATACACATACACGGTTGCTTTCGGGTCTCCGCTATTAGTGACAGCCGTACTTTCGGCGGAGGTATTCGCCGCAGTACCTGTGGGAGCTTGCACCATCGCCAGAATTACAGCGTCCGGGACCTCCGCAACCTTCAATTCCTGCAAAGCAGTAGCAGACGTATCAAAATTCGTCCTGGAAGCTTTAATCTTCGCGACAATGATATCTGCTGTCAGTCCTGCTTTCACCAGAGTCACCACATCTTTATTGTTCAGTGGTGCAGGTACGTCTTGCCCGGGCTGCTGGCTATTCGAGGTTACGTGCAGCATTACTCTGGTCGCGTTTGCATGAATAGCTAAACCAGACAACATAAGACACAGAGTTAAGACTGTTGAGAATTTCATGGGCACTCCTGTTAGATAATTGAATTGTGAGCGTATACCAAATCCAGCTTAGGCTGCCTGTTTGGTTATGGAAAAGCTGACGGACTGAGGCAGTTCTCCATATCTGCCAGGCCAAGTCTAAGTCGCCGAAGAATAAATATGCGTAACTCATAAGTCAATGGGCTCATCGTAAAGATTTTGGTAGTTGGTGAAGATGTGATCGCGGCGACCGATCACGGCCTGACACGCTACGACTTCGCCATTGACAGGCGTCGCCGGATTTCGCTATTTTGAAATTGCATCGCTTCTTGCTCGCCCGTTGAACTCACTGAACAATCAATTTGAAAGTAGGACAGACAATCTTTTCTGTCCGGGTTTGTTGTTCGTCCTATTGACTAGGACAGGCAGGAATGTCCGTCCTACGAGGTGGCTATGAAGAAGCATATATTTGTTCTTGCGATACTGGTGTTGTCTGCTGTGGTGACTCAACTGACGGGAAAACCTGCGACGTTCAGTGGGGGAGCAGTATCGGGTTCTGGCCGCGACGATCACCAGGTGCAGCATGGGGGACAAATCTTTTCCAGATACGACGGGTTCAATCATGAGACCCTGGTGACTTTGAAAAAGATGAAGGTCACCTGTACCGGCACGCGCGGGAATTTCAAAGATGCTTGCATCAGCATCGTGGCCACGCTGCATTGTCCCGGAGTGCAGCTCGACTACGTTCGCTATGCGACGCTGCAACTGGTGTTTGAAACTAAAGATTGGGACCAGCGGCATGCGCTCGATCAGCGTGAGTTGTCGGTAGTGGCAAATGGCGAGACGTTGCGGTTGGGAAGAATGGACCTGTTGGCGCAGAACGTGGATACGCTGATGACCGAAACACTGCAGATCAGTTTGCCGTACGCGGCGTTCAAGAAGATCGCGCTGGCAGAGACTGTGGAGCTAAGTGTCGGGCCGAGCAGTTTTGCGCTGCGGGACAAGAACATCCTGGCCTTGCGCGACCTGCACAACCGCGTGAAGTTTGCTAAAGGAATTTAGATTAGAAATCGATAAGATTAAAAACCTTAGGGTCAGGAAGGGCGGCTTGCCCCCGCTTTTGATTGAATGGCATTCAACATCAGCGGGGGCAAGCCACCCTTCCTAACCCTGAGCCGATAAGTCTTGAGCTTAGTATCGTGCGCAGGTTTACTTCCCGGCGGCGCGAGATTTCTTCTCCACCGAATCGCGATCGATCAGTTTTGAAAACCTGCTCTCCGAGCCGTCCTTCTTTTCCTCCTGATAAAGAAACGCCAGGTTGTTGTCTTCAAAGGCGGTGAAAAACTCTTCCCAGGTTATGGTCTCGAGGGTGTCTTCGCCGGAAAATCCGGGATAGTCGATCCGCAATAAGCCCGCGCCCCGTTTGCCCGCGGTGCCCTTCACGCGCGCGGGGTGGCCGCCTCGTTCCTCAACCCAACGTTGAATCTCCTCATGATCGGTGGTTACCAATGACTCTGCTGATCCTTCTGCCATGACTTTCCTCCTTCTTCGGTTGTTTGGCCGCGGATTTACGCGAATGAACGCGGATTAGAAATAAACATCAGCCTTATGTCGCAATCGTTTCTGATCCGATGTGCGTTCATCTGCGTAAATCCGCGGCTAAGACTTAATGCCCGATGCCGTTGCCGTCATTGCCGTTTCCGTTCGACCGAATTCCTGGTTAGTGGGAATCTCACCAGCTTCGAGCAGCTGCTTGAGTCGCTTCAAATTACTTTCGACGAGCTGGCCGGGTTCGCTGCCGAAGAGTTTGGCAAACAACTGCGCCGCTTTGCCGCCGGGAGGGTTGTAATTGAGAACAACTTTTAGATACGTGCCGCGGCCGCCGGGCGCCTCCTCAAAATGCACGGAACCGGCATTTGTGATATCGGCTTCAGGTAGCGAGCGCCAGGCAATCAACTCGCCTTCCTTTTCGTTGTAAATTTCGGCGTCCCATTCAACCTTTGTTCCCGCGGGTCCCTTCGCCACCCAATGTGAACGATTGCCGTCGAGCTGTGTAACCGACTCGAGGTCTTCCATGAAGCGCGGCAGGTTTTCGAAGTTTCGCCAGAAGCTGTAAAGCTCCGCCGGCGTGGCGCCGATCGTGATCGATTTCTCGATGTGTACATCACGCGCTACATCTTCGCCGGTGCTGGCGGTGTTCACGCCAAGCGCGCGGTAAGCCTCACACTGACCGGTGGCGCCGCGGTAAAGAAGCCCGGCCCCGAGCACGCCGAGCGCGATGCCAGTGGGCGTGCGACTCTTCAATGCGTATCCAACGAGGGCGCCACCGCCAATCGCGCTTGCCATGCGCTCATATTTGCCGACGTTGACGCCGTTACTTTCGTGTCCGTTGTTTTCTTGTACTGATTCGTTATTTTCGTCGAAGGTTACTTCCCAGGTGTCCATAATTCTCCCTTTGTTTTGAATGCGTGACGACGGAAAAAACACGCGCTGGTAGCTGTAGCCTTCCGGTACAAACGTACCGGGCGACCGTTCACTTTCCAGATTTGTGCGCGCGATCTTCGCGTCAAAAATTAATGAATGCGCTTACGAGAGAGTGTCAGTGCAAGGTGAGTGCCGGAAGGGCAGTGAAAAGTGACGAGTGACAGGTGACGAGTAAGAAGGTGCCAGCCTGCGGAGCAGGCGAAAGCATAAAGCCTGGGGTGGAGCGCAGCGAAACCCCAGGATT
>Ga0070670_100000677_pt1 | contig 26484 bp, 21 predicted proteins | sample KBSS63metaG_FD_64665 | JGI IMG/M metagenome (GOLD analysis project Ga0070670, IMG submission 64665) | Switchgrass rhizosphere microbial communities from Kellogg Biological Station, Michigan, USA - KBS S6-3 metaG | ecosystem: Host-associated > Plants > Roots > Rhizosphere > Soil ... | reverse complement strand
CCACCGTGCAATTCGGTCAGGCCCTTTACCAGCGCCAACCCGATACCGAGACCGCCATCAGACAAGCCAGATCCGACATCGATCTGCGCGAACATTTCGAAAACTCGTGGAATCGCCTCGGGAGCGATGCCAATTCCCTCATCCTTCACGGAAAGCACGAATGACCCATCTTCCACCGTGGCCGCGATTCGGATTCGGCTACCGGGCTCACTATACTTGCCCGCGTTTGTCAGAAGGTTCGTGAGGATCTGCGATAGACGCAGTGGGTCGGCATGAAGCAACACAGGCTCTGGTGGCAAAGTCCACGATAGCTGGTGATTCTTGCCGTTTAAAGTGGGACGAACGGCTTCGATGGCGGTATTGACGACGTCGACGAGCGACACGACCGTCTTCTTGATCCGGAGCTTCCCTTGAGTGATCCTCGCCATGTCAAGCAGGTCATCGAGAAGAAGTGACATCTGCGTCACCTGTCGCTCGATGATGGCCTGTGCTTGATGCAACTGTGCGGAGCTCGCGTTCGGTGAGGCAATCAATCTGGCGGCGGCGCGGATTGGCGCGAGCGGATTTCGCAGTTCATGGGACAACGTCGCAATGAACTGATCCTTCAACCGGTCCTGCTCCAGCAGCTGCTCATTCAGAGCAGCCAGTCTTTGCTGATCGAGCTTCTGCGCGGAAACATCGACCGTCACCCCATCGAAGTGCGTCGGCGTGCCGTCGCTGGCATAGTCGGTACCGCCCAGGGCGCGTATCCATTTGACGGCACCGGTCGTCGGGTTAACGGTCCGGTAGACAATGTCGTAAGGATCTCCGCTAGCCACCGATGCTTCGATTGCGTCGCGGGTCGCCACACGGTCTTCTTCATGAATCCGGGCATAGAAATCGTCGATAGTGATGCGCGCGTTGGGTGAGAAAAAGAAATGCTCTTTGACCCTGTCGTCCCACTCGAGCACATCGAAAGGCAGATCGCAGTACCAGAAGCCGACACCCGAAAGGCGCGTTGCATAGTCAAGGCGAGACCGGTTCAATGCCAGGGCGCGGTCCGATGCGACCCGGGCGGTGATGTCAACGCACGCGCCAGTCATGGACACCGGACGGCCTGCAGCGTCCCTGAACGTTAGGCCGCGGTCGTAAAGCCATCGGATGCGCCCATCAGGCAACACGACGCGGTACTCGAGGTCAAAGTCTGCGCCGTCCGTCCGACAACGTTCACAGGCTCCCGCGACTTGCGCTCGATCGTCCGGATGCACGAGAGATATAAACTGATCCAACGACCGGACTGTGCGGCCAGGCTCCAAACCAAACAGGCGGTCGAGCTCGTCGTCCCATGTCAGCGAGTTGTTAACGATGTTCCATTGGAACGTCCCGGTACGACTTGCGCTGAGAGCGGCATGCAGCGCCATCGCCGTCTGCTTGAGAGCCGTGATATCTCCAATCGTGCCCACGACCGACACCGGCGTTCCGTCGCTCGCGTAGCCGGCGCGGCCGCGGTTAGTCACCCAGGCCACCTCGCCAGTGGGTTTGACGATCCGAAACTCGCTGACATAGGGAGCGTGCGCCGCAATCGCCGCTTGAACTGCGGTCAAGACACGTTCGCGGTCCTCCGGGTGAACCAGGTCGGCGAAAGCCTCCACTGTTCCGGCGAATTGTCCCTTCTCGACCCCATGAATGCGGTAGCACTCTTCGGACCACGAGACTCGCCCGCTGACGACGTCCCAGGTCCATATGCCTAGCCCGGAAGACTCGACGGCCAAGGACAGTCGCTCTTGAGACTCCACATAGCGCTGCTCGACGCGCTTTTGACGTGAAATGTCCTGGACCGAACCCAACATCTTGAGTGGACGTCCCTCCTCCGAATACAAGGCCCTGCCGTGATTGAGCAGCCATCGCACGCTGCCGTCAGGATGGACCACGCGAAAGCTGTGCTCGAAGACACCGCCGTTGTCCAGAGACGCGGCCACTGCCGTTTTCAGCGGGCCACGGTCGTCTTCATGCACCCGTTCCAGGAAAGTCAGGAAGGTCAGCGGTTCTCCATTCGGGTCGGCACCAACGAGCACGTAGCAGACGGGACTCCAGGTAACCTCGTCGGTGGCGATATCCCAGGTCCACAAGCCAGTGCCGGATGCCTCGAGCGCGAGTTGCTGCTGCTCGAAGAGGTTTTCACGGTCAAGAGATGACTCAGGCAAATGAAAACCTGGCATGGAAGTCTCCAGATGGCAGTGGACGAAGCGACGTGAACCCGCCGATTCTGCGTCGCTGGCGATGGCGCTCAAGAAAATATACCGGAAGCGTTCAGAGCACGCTACGCAAACCGCCTACAACCGGTGAGCTAGCGGGACGCGCCGTCGTCTCTGTACGCGCACGCGCCCTTCGACCCTTGCGGTGCTCGCCGGAAAGGACGTGTCACTACTGTTGCCGCGTCAGCGGCCGCGTGAGCACCCGGGCCCGCAGAACGCCTATGCCTGCATGACTGCGCCACCCGCAGTTCGCTAGGGACCGCGCATCGGCGATCGCCGCGAACACTCCATAGCAGTCACTGGCGCGCAGCAGAAGTGACAGCAACGGGTCGAAAGCCACCTTACGCTAGCGTCGTCGGTTCGGGAGCAACCCAATAACTGATTGGGCGGGAAGGAACGACTCCAACACTGCTCGCACCATAATTGCACATGCAAACGGACCTGACGCCCATCAAGACCACGCTCGACGATCTCACCTACACCGAACTCCACGCGCTGATCGCCGCATCGAATGGCGCACCGCCCATCGCATACGGCTTGCTCGTTTGGATCGAGGGTGCGTGCGACTGGGAGCTTAATCGCCGCGCCGGCCACGACTACGAGCTGCTGCCGCAGGAAGCAGCAATTGACCCATCCGAGGATGCAGTAAGCATCGATGCAGCAATCGCCCTGCGAGGGACGTTCGCCCGAGCCTCGCCAGCAGGATTCGCGTTCTTCGATGTGCTGGTCGCGCTGACAACCGGCGCCGGCGAATGACATCACCGAAGCGCCGGTCCAGGCCCACGTTGCCGTTGTCGTTCGCTCTCTTCCAGTTCTTCTCGTACGGCTCGCATGAACGCCGTCACGTCCATCCGAGTTGTCCGGCTCCGGGTTGTCGCGCATCCAGGCCTGCATTTCTGGCGAACTCATTAGGTCAGCGTTCGTTTTCGCATTACCTCGGCCGTAGCAACCTGCGCTCAGTAGCCGGCGTTTGCCAGCGTATAACCGACAAGCGTATTGCAGAACATCACGCCGGGCGCCAATACCGAGCGGCGTACACTTCGACCCACAGCGACTACCCCGAGCAGGCCACCTGCCGGCCGGGATTGAATGGGCTCTGCGTCCACTGATCCAGTTGCCTTTAATGATTCGCTACGATCACGGGGAGTCGGATGAACAGGCGTGACACGGTATTTGCACTGTTTGCGCTTGGGGCCGCGCCGCTCGCCTCGGAGGCGCAGCAGGCGGCGATGCCCGTGATCGGAGTGCTACATGGGGTGTCTGCGAAGCAATGGACGGACCGCATGGTCGGGTTTCACCGTGGCCTGGCAGAGGCGGGCTTCGCCGAAGGTCGGAACGTAGGCATCGAATACCGCTGGGCGGAGGGCCATTTCGACCGGCTGCCTGCAATGGCCACCGACCTTGTTCGCCGAGGAGTGACAGTCATCAGTGCGGGCGCGCCCGATGTCGCTATCCGGAGCGCAATGGGGGCAACGAACACTATTCCAATCGTGTTTATGACCGCCTCCGATCCGGTCCGCGCGGGATTCGTGTCCAACCTCGGCCGTCCGGAAGGAAACGTCACGGGTGTGACCCTCATTGCGGCCGAGCTTTCCGCCAAGCGAGTGGAACTATTGCATGAGATTGCTCCCAGCGTCACCCGGGTTGCCCTCCTAGTGAATCCCAACAATCCCGACCTGATGCAAGATAACATCCAACAGCACACGGCAGCGTGCCATCGGCTTGGGCTAGAGCTGTTAATCGTCAAGGCGGGAAGCGATAGCGAGATCGAAAGTGCTTTTGCCACAGCCGTGCAGCAGCGGGCCCAAGCAATGCACATCGGCGCTGACGCCTATCTAAGTTCCCGCAGCCAACAAGTATCACCCTTGGCCTTACGCTATGCGCTGCCCACTTCCTCGGAATCTCGGGAGGGCGTCGCGGATGGATTATTAATGAGCTACGGCCAGAGTCACGCGGACGTCTTTCGGCAACTCGGCCTGTACGTGGGCCGCATCCTCAAGGGTGCGAAGCCGACTGAACTGCCGGTCCTGCGACCGACCAAGTTCGAGCTGGTGATTAATCTGAGAACCGCGAAGATACTCGGCCTCACGATCCCTCAGTTCGTGCTGGCGCACGCGGACGAGGTGATTCAGTAGAGTAGCAATCGACGCGGTGCTTTCGTGTTGGTGGTAACTCGCGGCCACAACGGCCACACAGTCAAGCCGCGGATAGCGGTCGTGGATCGTTCCGCGGTGTCCGAGGCCTTCCGCACTCGGGGTAATTTCTCGATGCGCTGTTGGAACTGCTCACTGGCGGCGCACGAATGCACTAGGCGTCGGCTAGACCGCAATCGGCCAAAAGCTGCCCATAGCGACTCGCCTTCTAAAGCAGCCGTTCGCCGGAAAACGGGCCCGTGAGCCATCCTCGATAGAGTCCGCGGTTGGCGGGTAGTATGTATGACCTCCAACCGTCTATGGAGCGTCTATTTGGTGGATCAGCGAACGTTCCTTTGCGCTGTCATCGGTGGCATTCCGACGCCCCCAGTTTGCCTTGGCACAGTGGGCTGGCAAGATGCCGTTGGTGGTTATCCTCAACCTGCGTGCGGATGAGGTGATCCAGTGAAACGGCGAACGTTCGTCGCCCTCATCGGAAGCGCTGCGATCGTGCGGCCTCTCGACGTTCGCGCGCAGCCGAAGGCAAGTCGGGTGATTGGGTTTCTGTCTCTCGCATCATCGGAACCCTGGGCTCCGTTTGTCGCCGCATTCCGTCAAGGCCTGAATGAAACCGGCTATGTGGAGGGCAAGAACGTCGAGATCCAGTTTCGATCGGCCGACTTCGTAGACGATCGCCTTGCGGCGCTGGCGACGGACCTGGTGCGGCGTAACGTCGCGGTCCTGGTTGTGACGGGGGGGCCCGGCCCCGCGCTCGCGGCGAAGGCCGCGACGGCGACGACCCCGATCGTCTTTACGCTGGGTACGGATCCCGTTAGGCTTGGCCTCGTTGCCAACCTCGGCCGACCCGGCGGCAACGCCACGGGCGTGACGTTCATCACCACGCCGCTGCACGCCAAGCGGCTGGAGCTGCTGCACGAGCTGGTGCCCAAGGCTAGCGTGGTTGCTCTCCTGGTCAATCCGGATAACCCGCTTGTCGAGTCCAATGTGAAAGCGGTGCAGGGGGCGGCACGCGCACTCGGGCAACAAGTGCAGATCTTGAAGGCCCACGCGGCGCAGGAGATCGACGCGGCCTTTGCAGCCGCTGCCCAAATGCACGCGGGCGCATTCTTTGTCGCAAGCGATGCGTTCTTCTTCGACCGGCGCGAGCAATTCGCCGCGCTGGCGGCACGCCACGCAATTCCCGCGAGCTTCGACGTGCGCGAGTTCGCCACCGCGGGTGGACTGATGAGTTACGGCCCCAGCCTCTCCGAAGTCTATCGCCAGGCAGGTGTCTACGTCGGACGAATCCTCAACGGCGCCAAGCCAGCCGATTTGCCGGTTCTGCAGCCGACGAAAGTGGAGCTGGTGATCAACCTCAAAACGGCGAAGGCGCTTGGGCTCACGATCCCGCAGTCGTTGCTGCTGCGCGCCGACGAGGTGATTCAGTGATGGATCGACGAGCGTTCATTGGATGCGCTGCGCGTAGCCTTCTCGCCGTGCCTCTTGCCGCCAGGGCGCAACCAGCTAAATCTCATAAGATCGGCTTTCTCGGTAACGGGAGTCCCACAACGCTGTCCTCGCAATACAAGGCATTCCGGCGAAGTCTCCGCGAACTGGGGTGGATTGAAGGCCAGAATGTGACGATCGAGAATCGCTGGGCAGAGGGAAACCCCGATCGCCTCCCGGCTCTTGTTGCCGAGCTCGTGCAAGTCAACGTCGATGTCATCGTAGTGTCCGGCACTCCCGCGATTCGGGCGGCGCAGAACGCCACTCGAACGATCCCCATTGTCTTCGTGGTCTTGACAGACCCGGTCACCATGGGATTCGTCCCGAGTCTCGCGCGCCCCGGCGGAAACATTACGGGGGTGGCGTCTCAATTCGAGGAGCTGATTGCCAAGCAGCTTCAGCTTTTGAAGGAAGGCATCCCTAACCTTTCTCGCGTCGCGCTGCTCCGCCAAGCTGGGCTTCCGACCCCGGTCCTGACAGCGGCGGAGCGCGCGGCGCGGAGTCTCGGCCTTACGGCCCACACGCTTAATGTCGCTGGACCGGCCGAGCTCGAGAACGCCTTTAGCGTGGCGCGGGGCGAACGTGCTGGCGCCATCCTCGTGCTGCCGTCGCCTTACTTTGAAGTGCAACACGCCCGGCTGATCGAGCTCGCGGCACGGTACGGTCTGCCTGCGTGCTACGAATTGGGGAACTACGTCCGGGATGGCGGGCTCATGTCCTACGGCCCGAGCATCGATGCGATGTACGCGCGCTCGGCGAGCTACGTCGATCGGATTCTGAAGGGGGCCAATCCCGGCGATCTGGCTGTCGAGCAGCCCACAAAGTTCGAGCTGGTGATCAATCTCAAGACTGCGCAAGCACTCGGCCTCAGGATTCCGCAGTCGCTGCTCCTGCGCGCGGACGAGGTGATTCAGTAGCCGAACGCCGCGAGTTGATCGCGGTCGAATGTCCGCTTCTTGTATGACGCGACGACCGCTTCGGGTCGAAAGCACTGGTTCGCGTTGTTAAACAGCGGCCGTTCGCTCGGGCTTTCGTTGCGGCGTCACTGAACTCTACGCGTCGGCTTCCGGGAATTCCTCGTTGCGACAATGGAGTCCGCCGCGACGTCCGTTGTACCCCGAGACCGGCCGTTCCCGACGCGATAATTTCCGCCGGCGAACTTCCGGAGATGGCCGATCGCCGCCATTCCCCGCGACGCCAGGCTGGGCTAATGACGTTGGCCGATGCCGGTGATTAGTTCCAACAGCGCATCGAAGAACGGGAGGGTGGCGGGCGAGCCTTGGCCGAATGTTCCCCGCGTCGCGATTGCAGCATCGATGCTGACGGCATCCTCGCTCGGATCTATCGCTGCCTCGGGTGGAAGCGGTTCGTATTGTGGCTAGCGCGTCGGTTGAGTGCCAGTCGCACGCGCCTTCAATCCATACAAGCAAGCCATATGCGATGGGCGGTACGCCGTTCGATGCCGCGATCAGCGCGTGTAGTTCTGCGTCGGTGAGACTGGCGAGGCAGGTCTCATCCCCTCCAGATTTGTGTCGATGCGCAGATTATGGCGCGGACCGCATCGGTCCTTTGCCACACCACTCGAGCACGTTTGAGCGTTTGATGCCCTGCTTTATGCTGAATGCACGCACCGACGTGTGCGCGGCACCGTGCGCTTGGCAGGGTCGGGGCCGCTTCTCTTCCGATGTCGGGGGTTCTTACAAACCTGTGAAGCACGCTCGCTGCGGCGCCCACGCGAGAGCTACGAATCAGCGAGTTACGGTGATGGCCCATATAGTGCTTGATGCCACCACCGGCTTGCCGATTTAACGAGAATCTAAAGGCAAGGGGTTGCTACCGTCACGTTGGAAGAGGCGAGCATTCGTATTCGCCAGGGCTTCCTTCTGCCAATCCGCTCAATTCGCTCCAACCAACGGAGACTAGTCATGATGACTTTGCCTAAGATACATACATCAATCGTCGTTTGCCTGTTCATCGTCGGCCTCGTTAGTGGGCGGTCGATTGCGGCGGGCCCACCGACGGGACTCGATGTCACGGTCACTAACACGCCTGCGAACCCGGTCCCAGTCACGCTACAGGGCAGCGGCAGCGTGACGGGCAGCGTCGCCATCACTAATACGAGCGCGAATCCCGTCCCAGTCACCGGTACCGTAGGCATCAATCCCGCCGCCAATGCCGTCAGCATCAGCGGAACGCCATCGGTAAGCATCTCGTCGATGCCTGCCACTTCGTCGGGCGATCGGACTTCTGTCGTGTCCAGCGGCAGCACCACATTCAACGGCGTAGTCAGCCAGCCCGTAGAAAACAAGGACCTCACTCAGTTCAAGATGGTGAAGCTGGTCATTACTGCGCCCACGAGCTTCGGATCGTCACACATGGAAGCGCGCGTATACGAGGCGCGCTCCTCGACTTTCATCCTGATTGACAAATTCGCCATTCCCGACAACAACACAGGCGCGGTGCGATTTTATGAACTGCCAGGCAACAGGTTCTCGGTAGAAATCATCAACAACACGCCGGGTGCGGATCAGACCTTCGATTACCTGTTGCTTGGACGAACAAATTGAAAGAAGACTCTTGTGCCGCCGACGAGCGGTCTTTCGGACCGGGTTTCTTTCCGCTAGAGGGCCGAGCGCTATTCGCCATGAGCAGATCTTGAATCTCTGCTGCAGTCCACCTCTTGCCGCCACATTAAGCTTGTCCAACAGTGGACCGAAGTGCTGTCGGGCGTCCATAGCGGATGGCGAATTAAAGCGCGACGCCAGCTGTCGACCCTCACCTGCCGTTGCGGATCTTCCTGGTGACTGGCAGGTGTACCTTGGTAGCGGCCATTCGATGGATTCGTCGGAAAAAGCAGAAATCGGCGAGAGCGTTCATCGGCGGTCGCCCAGCCGCGATGCACGCGAAGTCGCCGCTGAGAGTCGCGCCGCTGGCCCTTGACATAGAGAGTATGCTTTCCAGTGCGTCGGAGGGCCAACCACCCAACGGCAGGAGGGATAGCATCCGATCGCTCAGCCGAATGGGGAGGAGACGAAAAATGAACTGGTGTCGGAAAGCATCGAATCTCTGCGACCGAGGCAGTCGGAGACACCCACAAAGGCTGCGACCTGGGAACGGGTGCTGGCGCCGCTGGGTCATCGCGCTCGGAGTGCTTTGCTTGCTGAGCGCCCTGGACCGGGACGCCGGCGCCCAGACATGTCCCTACAACCAGACGACCGCGAGTGCCTCGTTCAATTTCACCCAATACACTGGAAGCCAGCCTTTCACGTTGAACACGTGCAATACGACGACGTATGGCCCGGCATGGGCGAACATAGTCACCAACACCGCGTCGAACTTTTTGCCTTGCCAAACCCCCGCGACCACGTCGATCGCGCTGTGCTACTACTCCGGACCAGATTCAGGAACCGTGCCCTGCGAGCTCGCGCCTGACGGGGCAACCGCAAGCTGCACGTGTTACGTGATTCCCGGTGGCCAAAAGTACTCCGTCGACATCAATGCCATCTCGAACCTGGACGAGTACATCGCCACCACCGACGCCACCGCGTGCGGGGTGGACGGCAGCACGTGCACAGGCGTAAACACGGCACCGGTGTGCACTGCCATCAACGAAGGCACGCTCATTCCCGGCGCCACCTTGATCTCGGCGTTCAGCACTTACCTCCACGACAACGACGCGGCCCTGTTCCCCACGGGCCAGACGCAGTGCACGACGACCCCCACCCCCCTCTACGCCGGATGCATGACCGCGCCCTGCATACTGACGGGCACCAACGATATCGCCCCACCGAACGGCACCGGCCTTCCCCTCGCGCAGTGCACGTGCCCCACCTATTCTGGCCCCTTTCAGGCGGGGGTACCCAACCAGCCGGAGTGCGCACTAGGCGACACCGTGGGCGGGACTCCTCTGGTCTGGTCTGCTTCATATACCCCGGGCACGACCCAACAGATCGCGGCAATCCAGATTAAGCTCGACTCCTTGGTCTCGTCCGGACACTTGACCACCGGCGAGGCCCACAGTCTCGGCGCGAAGGTGGAAGCGGCCTTTGAGAGTATTCAGAAACACGACAACGCTGCCGGGAAGAACATCCTGAAAGCGATGCTCAATGAGGTGAGTGCGCTATTGAAGTCGAAGCGCATGTCCAGCAATACGGCCAGCAGCCTTTCCGGCACGATCTCCAACGCAATTGCGTCTCTCTGATGAGTGCCGACATCCCGGGAAAGGGGTGTTACGTGTAGATGACTGCTCTTGCGTAACGCGCACCGTCCCAATTGCGGACGCTCGTGCGCGTTGAAGCGGACGTTCCACGAACCAACATTACCGTCTGCATCGCGCGCCGATGGAGGGATTCGGCGGCAACCTGATCCGCGGCGCTGCGCGAGCATCTGTTTGGATTCATGAAGTGGCCTCCGCTGTCTGGAGGCACCGCGTCGGCGGACCTAACACCAGACTGGCGCAAGCGGGCGGACGAAGCTACCGCGGTTGCCGCGATGTCGCGGAAACCGGCCGCGCGTCGGGCAGTGTGACGTCTTCGACGTCAGTGCTCCCACTGGCCCAAGGGCGCGGAGGACTGCTCTGGGAAATTGCCAGCCATTGTCTGTGCACGACACGCCCCGCGGCTTCCCATTGCAGCTCCCAGCTCGTCGGCGTACGCAATGCAAGCTGTCCGCATTCGCCCGCGCGTCGGAGCAGCGCGAATCCGTACTGCGCTTCGCCGGGGACCCCACAGAAATCGATGCAGGGGTCCCACGCGACGAGATGCGCGTTGGCAACGTCCAATGCGTCATCGAGGCTACGGGACCCGTCGTCGTTTATCTTGATCGACCCTCGCGGCACATTGGGGAACAGCGCGTCGAACTCGCTCCACGCTGCCTCCGCCGCCGTGTCCCAGTCAGCAAACGTCACATCGCAGCACTGGACGCGATTTGGTCGGTCGAAGTTGCGATGGGCAATGACACGGCCTTTGAATGTTGCGAGCCGGAGTACGGCCGCAGAGTCATGGCGGTATAGGCTTCGGCGCAACAACGGACGCGCTTTCTCGTCGCGGCCGATCGTCAGGTAATCGCAGGATTCCTGGTCGGGCAGCATTTCGTAGCCAAACACGCCTTGCTCGACGATGGGAATGAGGTCAAGCAAGAATCCATCGGGCAACGTGTGGCGACCGGATGCGGCGGCCAGCGCTGCGCGAAGAAAAGGCAGAAAATCTCTCGCCTCCGAAAGGCGGGGGAAGAAGGCCTTGTTCATCGCGTCCGCCATCGCGCGGGCCGAATGTCGAGGACTCGTGCCTTGATGTAACAGCGGATCTATCCTGACTGTGCGGTGGCTCGGCTAAGGGAGACGCCATTGACGAGATGACCTCGCGCGAACGTGGTTGGCGGGCCGCCCGCAAACGCGATGCTCAGATTGGCAGCGATCGGCACGACCTGACCAAACGAATACGAGCTGCGGCCGCCGTCGCGGAGAGCCAGCGTCCCCGTCCGGGTGGTGCCCTGCCATGCCGTCAGCTTCCACATCAGGCAGCCGGGACCGGGGACGTTTGCGAACGATGTTTGCGCGCTGATCCCAATGGCAAACGAAAACACAAGCACCGCACACCACGCGGAGTTTCGTTTCATTTTTTGTTCCCCCTGGGAGACGGCACCCCCCGTCTGGGAATATGCGTTATCTGTCCGACGTATGCAACTATCCCGTGCGACTCGCGAAAAGTAGTGGTCTAAACACGCGTCAACGGAATGACAAACGCATAGCTTGGATGCCCGCGATGCCCTGTACATGCCCGATGATCCCGACGCCGAGCGCCTGTTGTCGGCAGCGGACGTCCTGGGTTGATAAACGGCTGTTTACCGATTGGCAGGAGTCGGGCGGCCGGCATGGCGGCCCCGACCCTTTCCGGACGTTCGGCCTTTGACAAAGCGGTCGTTTCCGATGGAGCTGATGGCGCCCGACCCTGAGCCGTCATTATCTAGAAAAGCGGTCACTCAACGACTTCATCTGCCCGCAGCAGCAGTGACTGCGGGATCGTGACGCCAAGCGCTTTGGCAGTTTTCAGGTTGATCACCAGCTCGTATTTCGTTGGTTGCTCGATGGGCAGATCGGCGGGCTTCGCGCCTTTGAGGATCTTGTCGACGTAGGTAGCGGCACTCCGATGCAACTCAACCTGGTTCGCCCCATAGGACATCAGGCCGCCGGCATCGACAAATTCCCTCGATCCATACACCGCCGTCAGCCGGTTCTTGGCCGCCAGGTCCACGAGGCGTCTATGCTCTCTCAGGAACATGTTGCTTGGTAGCAAAGTCAGACCATCCGCGCGCGCCCTGTTCATGTCCGAGAAGGCTCGGTCGAAGTCCTCCGGACTTCGCGCCTCAACGAATTGAAGTTGCACCCCCAGCGCCCGTGACGCGACGTCTGCTCCGGCCCGCATATCTTTCTCCGTGCGTTCGCCGAGCGCACCTGGAAGCCAGAGGACCGCGACCCGACTAACCCCCGGTACGGCCTGTTTCAGCAGTTCCAGACGCTTGCCGACAAGTTCCGAGCCAAGGCTGGCCAACCCTGTCGCATTGCCGCCCGGCCGCGCCAGACTGTTGATGATTCCGGCCGCCACCGGATCGGCAACAGCTGTGAAGACAATGGGGACGGTCCGGGTCGCTTGCTTGGCCGCCAGGGCGGTTGTGTTGCTTACGGTCACGATGACATCAACCTTGAGCGCAACCAGTTCAGCCGCAAGACCCGGGAGCCGCTCGACCTTCCCTTCGCCATCTCGGAATTCGATCGCGATGTTGCGACCCTCGACGTAACCGAGGTCACGCAGTCCCTGACGGAAGGCCTCTTGCAAGTGGCGATTAACGGCCAGGTTGTGCGAAAGGTAGCCTATGCGAGCGACCTTGGCCGCCTGCTGGGCCTCGGCGCCGAACGGTGCAGCAAGAAGCACGGTGGCGGCGATCAGGAAGTCCCTGCGCTGCACTGGGTCCATCCTCTTTCCTCCCCTTCGAGACGACGCGGGGGAGTCTACGCCTGATCGATTCTGTGAGCAGACGGCGTCATCGAACGTCCGGCATCGGCGACTTCTGTACCGGATCAGCGGGGGCCACGGCCGCAAAACACCGTCGCGTCAAGGTGCAAGGCACCGGAGCAGTGATCCGGTTCGCGACAGGCAACGTATCACGTTCATGCAAACCGCCGTCCCGAGCATCAGGGTCGCACTCGCTTTCGCGTTCTCCGCAGTGCTCGCGACGTTTGCGCCGGCTGCGTCAGCCGCACCGTATCTCCCTGATAGCGACGATGCGGTGCTCGAGCGCCTTCCGGAGAAGGGCGATCCCGCGCTCGCCGAGCTTAAGCGCATGCGCGCGACGCTAAGAGCGCAACCGCGCGATCTCGAAACTGCTGTCGCGGTTGCGCGCCGTGCGCTCGATGCCGGCCGGACCCTTGGCGATCCGCGATTCTTCGGCGAGGCGCAGGCCGCGCTCGCACCGTGGTGGAAGGCGGACGACGTTCCGCCGGCGGCGATGCTGCTTCGCGCCACGCTGAAGCAAAGTCAGCACGATTTCAAGGGTTCGCTCGCGGACCTCGACCGGCTTGTCGTGCTTCATCCGGAGCTCCCGCAAGCGAGGCTCACGCGCGCCACCGTGCTGAGCGTCGTGGGAAGTTACGAGGCGGCGCTGCGCGATTGCGACTCACTGGTGCGCCACGTCGCCTCGGTGGTGGTGGTTGGTTGCCAGGCGACACCGGCAAGCCTCGCGGGCAACGCGCGCACGGCGTACGAAGGGCTGGTTCAGGCGCTCTACTACCCCAGTCGCAATGCCGACGTACGCGAATGGGCGTCGACCCTCGCGGGAGAGATTGCGGCGCGTCTCGGCGATTTCGTCGCTGCCGAGCGCCATTTCCTAAATGCGCTCGCCCTCGATCCGCGAGACGCCTACCTCAAGGGCGCGTATGCCGATCTGCTGCTCGACCTCGATCGGCCGCGCGAAATCCTGAAGCTGATCGCAGACGACACCCGCAACGATGTACTTCTGCTGCGCCTCGTCCTCGCGGAGCAGCGGTTGCCGGATCAGCGAGGAGTGTTCGATGCGCATCGGGACGAGCTTGCCGCACGCTTCGACGCTGCCCGGCGTCGGGGCGACAGCATGCACCGCCGCGAAGAGTCGCGCTTTCGGCTCGGCATTCAAAACGATCCGAAAGGCGCGCTCCAGCTCGCGCGCGACAACTGGGCGGTGCAGCGCGAGCCGGCCGACCTGCGTGTCCTGATCGAAGCGGCGCGAGCCGCCGGCGACGCCGACGCGGAGAAGATCGCGACCGACTGGGCGAACGCGCACAACCTGCAATCGTTCGTCGCGACCACCCGGGGCACCACCCGATGAAGATCCCGCAGCGCGCGGTCGCCTTCCTCGCATCGGCCCTTCTCGGGATGCCGGCGTTCGCGCACAAGGCGAGCGACGCGTATCTTACGATCGAACGCGACGGTCGGTCCTTGACGGGCCAGTGGGACATCGCGCTTCGCGATCTCGACAATGCGCTCGGCCTCGACGTCAACGGCGATGGCGACATCACCTGGGGCGAAGTGCGGACGAGGCTCGCCGACATCTCGGCGTACGCGTTGCCCCGGCTGCAGGTCTCCTCGGGCGGCGAGCGCTGCCTTTTGGCGCCCACCGCTAGCCTGATCGACACCCACACCGACGGCGCCTATATCGTCATCAAGATCCGTGGGACGTGTCCGGCCCCCGGTCCTACGCTCGTCGTCGACTACCGTTTGTTCGAGGGTCTCGATCCGCAACATCGCGGCCTGCTCAATTTCATCGAGAACGGGCGAAGCGACAGCACCGCGCTCAGCGCCGATACGTCGCCTCGCATCGTCGGAGGCGACAGCGGCGGGGCCGTACGCCAGTTCGCCACCTATTTCAACGAAGGCATCTGGCACATCTGGACGGGCTTCGATCACATCCTGTTCCTGGTCTCGTTGCTCCTGCCCGCCGTGCTCGTGCGCCGGTCAACAGGATGGATAGCGAGCCACTCGTTTCGCCAATCGTTCTGGGACGTTGCGAAGGTCGTAACCGCATTCACGCTCGCGCACTCGATCACGCTTTCGCTCGCCGCGCTATCGATCGTGGTCCTGCCGTCGCGCCTGGTCGAAACGGGAATTGCGCTGTCGGTGGTGCTCGCAGCGCTGAACAACGTATTTCCCGTCGTCAAAGACGGCCGGTGGATCGCTGCCTTCGGCTTCGGATTGCTGCACGGCTTCGGTTTTGCTGGCGCCTTGCACGACCTTGGTCTGCCGGCCGGCTCTCTCGCACTGTCGCTGGCCGGCTTCAATCTCGGTGTCGAGGCAGGCCAGCTCGCCATCGTCGTGTTGTTCCTACCGCTCGCGTTCGCACTGCGCTCGACATGGGCGTATCGCCGCGTTGTCTTCGCGGGAGGCTCCGCGGTCATTGCTCTGGTCGCGTCGGTCTGGTTTGTCGAGCGGGCGCTCGACGTCGGCGTCTTCAGCGCGATTGCCGCACAGTAGTCATCTCTTCAGGAGAAGCTATGAAACGACTTGGAAGCATCATTGGTTCCGCCGTTCTGTGCGCGTCCGCGCTTTGGAGCGTCGGCGCAATCGCCGCCAGCCACCGCGAAGCGCCGGCGATCTCACAGGATCCAACCGCCGACAACACGGACTTCTACATGTTCCGAAGCTGGACGAACCCCGGCAACGTGGTCTTCATCCTGAACACGATCCCGGCGCAGGAGCCGAGCGCCGGGCCGAACTACTTCAACTTCGGCGACGACGTGCTGTACAAGATCAGCATCGACAACGATGCCGACGGCCAGGAGGATCTCGCCTACGAGGTTCGCTTCAAATCCGAGCTGCGGGGTCCGCTGACATCGCTCGGTCTGCCGCTCGCGTACGTCGCGCTGCCGCCAATCACCGCGCTCGACGGACCGGGTTCGGAGGGTCTCATCTTGCGCCAGAGTTATACAGTAACGCAGGTGCGCGGCAAGACGCGCACCAGCCTCGGCACGCAGCCGATGTATGCGGTTCCGTCGAACGTCGGTCCGCTGACGATGCCCAACTATGAAGCGCTGGCGGCCAAGGGCATCTACACCCTGGCCAATGGTGGCAAAGTCTTCGCGGGCCAGCGCGACGAGTCCTTCTACATCGATCTGGGCGCGGCGTTCGATACACTCAATCTGCGGCGCTACCCGCCGATCCTGAGCGCTGCCGAGGACGCGAACGATTCCGTCAATCCCTTCGGGAACGACGCGCTCTCGGGCTTCAACGTCAATACCATCGCGATCGAGGTGCCGATCAACACCGTGACCGCGAACGCGGGCGGTGTGATCGGCGGTTACGCGTCGACCTATCGCAGCAAGGTACGCGTGTTCAAGCAGAACAACAATCGCAACGCCGAAAGCAATGACGAAAACGTGAACGCCGGCCCGATGGTGCAGGTGTCGCGGCTCGCGAATCCGCTCGTCAACGAGCTGATCATCGGCACCGATAGCAAGGACCAGTGGAACATGACCGATCCCAGCGACGAAGCACAGTTTCTCGACTTCTATCTGAACTCGAGGCTGGCGACGGCGATGAACCTGCGCTTCGGTACGGCGTTTCCGACCACGGGCCGCACCGACCTCGTGAACGCGCTTCTCAAGTACCCCTCGCAGCCGCAGACCGGTACTTGCAAGAGAAACGACTGCGCCGAGCTGCTGCGACTGAACCTTTCGATCGCGCCTACACCGCCTGCGCAGCAGAAGCGGCTCAGCGTGTTGGCGGGCGACAACGCGGGCTGGCCGAACGGGCGCCGGCCCAACGACGATGTGACGGACATCGCCTTGCGCGTCGTCGCCGGGATCTTGGTCAACGCGAACACGCCGCGGTTGGGCGACGGCACGAATTTCAACATCGGTGCCGAGGGCAGCAACCTTACGGCCAATGGCATCTACACGGTATTCCCGTATCTGCCGACGCCGCATGACGGGCGCAATCGCAGGCACATCGATTGTGGAGAGCCGCTCGCCAATTCGTGCGGCGCCTCGCAGTAGTCGGCGAATACGAAACTATTCGACCAGGCGCCAATGCCGGCAGCTATGGCGAAGCTATCCGGCAAGCGACGCGTCGCGAGCCAACGACCTGAACCGTAGTCGCTGTTGGCTCGGATTTCGGTTGCCACAACCACTCCCATCTTCGAACCTCCGGCGGCCCTTGGCCAGCCGCCGGAGGGACGATTCGAACACAGAGAGTTCTAACGCCGCGAACAACCGAAGGTTCGGCTACTGAACGACCTCGTCCGCACGCATTAACAGTGATTGGGGGATGTTAAGCCCGAGCGCCTTGGCGGTCTTGAGGTTGATGACGAGCTCGAACTTGGTCGGCTGCTCGATAGGCATCTCCGAGACCCGCGCACCGCGGAAGATTCTATCGACGTAGTCGGCACCGATTCTCAACGTGCCGTTGAGGTCAGGCCCAAAACCCATCAGGAACCCAGCCTCTGCGCCCCAATGTCCGCCTGCCACCGCCAGTTTTCGCTCAAGCCCCGCTTTGGCAATCCGAGCCCGCTCTCGGTAAACAATAGGGTCACCGACCGCCAACACGGCGTCGATCTGTTGCGCTTTTAAGCTGGCAAAAGTTCGCTCGAGGTCATACGGAGGTGCGAGTTTGACTTTCTCGAGGCGCAAGCGTAGCCGCGACGCCTCGGCGTCGAGCGGCGGAATTTGATCCGCGGAGGATTCCGTCCATAGGACGCCCACGCGATGCGCGCCCGGAACCGCTTGGAGCAGAAACTCCAGTTGCTTGGGCCCCACCTCCAGATTGCGAAGGAAAATTCCCGTGATGTTCCGGCCAGGTCGGGCGAGGCTCGTCACGTACCCTTTTTCCACCGGGTCGTAGTTGAGAGCGACGTTCACGATGGGAACCGTGCGCGTTGCTTCGCTGGCCGCCTTCAACGTTGACTCGGGTCCCACTGTCACGATCACGTCCACGCGGTGCTGAACCATTCGGGCTGCTATCGCGGAGAGTTGGTCGGGGCTACTGCCCGCCGCGAAGTCGACGGTCAGATTCTTCCCGTCAATCCATCCCAGCTCGCGCAGCCTGGCTTCAAGCGCGACATAGAATGCCGTCGATCGTGGGTTGCCAGCCGAAATTATGCCGAGACGGTAACGCTTCGGCTGCTCTTGCGTCCAACCGGCGCCGGCCACGAAATTAAGTATCGCAACGACAACGAAAGCGCGCCGGTTCACCTAAATCACGCGATTGAATAAGGACGGCAGAACCGTAACAGGCCCGATGGCTGTGGTTTTGACCGCTCTCCCGAAGGCCTGTCGTCCGTCCGTTACCCGTGAACGGCCGGTATCGGCGGCAACGTGTTAGGACCGGTTGTGGCCAGACGATCCTTGCTCGCGTCCGAGGCGACACGTTCATAGTGCTCCGGGATTGAAAGTCCGGGGCGCTCATCGTCCCACGCCATTGCGCTTATCTTCCAGCCGTTGGCAGTTCGGACGAACTGGGTGGAGATCATCCCGCGGGCGTCGAAAGCGACACCGTTCAAGGTGCCGGACTTTGCGTACGAGTAAAAACGATGCGCAACGTTGCCAAAGATTTCCGTGGTTTCGCACAACTCCACTTCGGTGAAACAAGTCAGTGCGCCCGCACGGACCGCGGCCTGCCTCGACTCGATGAATTTATCGACTGAGCATATCTCTGGCGTGGAGGCGGTGTTTTTGACGAGAAGACCTGCTTCGATGAAGAGATCGTGGATATGTTCGTATAAGGGGGTGGCTCCTTCTTCGAACGACACCGCACGAAAGAAGTCTGCCGCCAGCCGATCCAGCTCAGCTTTGACGGAAGCACGGTCTGGGTGAGTCATGGGCTACTCCTTGGGCGAACGCAGCGTGGACCAGAACGGTAGACCCCATGGCTTTACGTTCCAATGATAGGACCATACGCTCGTTCGGACCGTTTTGGGACTTCGTGCGAAGGTGGGCTTTGAGAAAAGTCCTAACTTCCGTTATCGCCGAACGCGCCAGCTGCTCTCCAACTGTCCGTGTAGAAGTCCCCGCCGATCCGCTCCGCCTCGCCGGGCACGAATTTATCCGCGGATATTCGCGCCGGCGGGCATTCAGGCAGCGTCGCGGCGGTGAGCTGCCCCAATTGGCGCTACCCAGCCGCTTTCGTAAAGTGCCGGTGGCTCTCCATGTGACAAACTGCGACATCAAGACAATGGACGCGCGGCGGTGGGGCCAACACCGGACGCACGGCCGAGGCAGGGCCATACCATTCGACGCCCGACACACTTCGGGTTCCAAAGAGAGTCGCAACACCTTGCTCATCGACATCCGCCCCCTGCGCCGCAACGCGGCGTTCCGACTGCTGTTCGCGAGTCAGTTCGTGTCCGCGCTGGGAACCATGGTCAGTTACGTGGCAGTACCGTGGCAGGTCTATCAACTCACGCATTCGAATGCGCAGGTAGGTCTATTGGGCCTCGTGCAACTGTTGCCGGTGGTCGTGTGCGGCCTTTTAGGCGGCACCGTGGCTGACCGGGTGGATCGCAAGCGCCTGCTTATCGGCTCGGAAGCGCTGATGGCCGCATGCCTTGCGGGACTTCTCGCCAATACGGTCGCGGGTTCGCCGAGCCTGCTCGTCATCTATGTGCTGGTTGCCGTTCTGCAGGGCGCGAGCGGCTTTCACCGCCCCGCGCTTGAAGCGCTTACGCAGAAGCTCGCGCGCCGTGACGAATACGCAGCCGTGGCGGCACTGTCGTCGATACGCGGCACATTCGGCATGGTGGTCGGCCCCGCCATCGCCGGGCTGCTGTTGGCCGGAGGCGGCGCGGCGGGCGCCTATCTGTTCGACTTCGTCACCTTCATCGTCGCGCTGCTGTTGCTCGCACGCATCCCCCGCGAGCAGGTCGATGCGCCTGCGCCCAGCGACGAGTCCGCGCATCTCCTAGCCGACCTTGCCGAAGGTCTGCGGTATGCGTGGAAGAAGCCCGAGCTCATGGGAACCTACATCGTCGATATAGTCGCCATGGCCTTCGCCTTTCCGGTCGCGTTGTTTCCCGCGATGGCCGAAACCTACGAGCGCACCGAGTCGGTGGGCTGGCTGTTGTCCGCAATGTCGATCGGAGCACTCGTGATCGGTGTCTTCAGCGGCTGGACCTCAAACGTCACGCATCACGGGCGCGGCGTAGTGCTATCGGCTACCGCGTGGGGCGCCGGCATCCTGATCATGGGCATCGCGATGGCGTTCGGCTTTGGCTTGTGGAGCGCGATGATTTGCTTGGCCATCGCAGGTGCCGCCGACATGCTGAGCGGCGTGTTCCGTGGCACGATATGGAACGAGACAATCCCCAACGCCATGCGTGGCCGGCTGGCGGGCATCGAGATGATCAGCTATCTCACCGGCCCGTTGATTGGCAATGCGCGCGCGGGGTTTACGGCAGAGGTAAGCAGCCTGTCGGTAGCGATATGGAGCGGCGGCGCGGTATGTGTTGCAGCGGTGGTGGCCACTGGATTCCTGCTGCCGCGCTTTTGGGGTTATCGGGGTGGTCGCGTCAGGTAGGGTGATTCAACGATTTTAGTGAGCAGCTACGGGGATTCTCCGCTCCTGCTTACCCCTGCGATAAGTTGGACGTGTCGCTCGAACCGGGCGCCTATCGCCCAGCCTGACCGCTAACATGTGGCGATGAACGGGCCTCACATTCCGCCGACACCGAAAACGCCGGGCGATATTCCGCGTTCCGCCTGGTGGGAAATAGCCAAGCGAACGTGGCGAGCCGCATCGTCTCAGCATGCCTCGCTCGACGCCGCCGGAATCGCGTTCTTTGGCATATGGGCGCTCTTCCCTGCGCTCGCGGCATCGGTGGGTTTGGGCGGCCTGCTCGTTGGCCGAGTCGAAATCCTCCATTTGCTTTCGAGGGCCAGCATCGACCTGCCGGAAAGCTTTGTGGTGGTGGTCGTTGGCCAACTACAGGCGATCGCTTCGCACCCGCGTGCTGTCTCAGGCGCTACGCTCATAGGCGGTCTGCTCCTCGCACAATGGAGTTCAATGCGAGCCATGCGTGGACTCATCGCGGCGCTCAACTCCATCTACGGCGAAGCGGAGAAGCGAACGTTCTGGCATCGCCAAGTGCTGATATTCACGTTCACTTGTGTCGGTGGCGTCCTGCTCGTGGTTGCCCTGGCGTTGATCTTGGGCGTTTCGCCATGGATGTCCGGTGGCAAGGAAACCTCTGTTTCGTTCGTCGCGGTATCTCGATGGCCGATCCTGATCGCGATGCTCATGGTCTCGTTATCTGCACTGTATCGGTACGGACCGTCACGACCGACGGCCAAATGGCGATGGGTTAGTTCCGGCGCGGTGGCCAGCGCCATCGTCTGGATCGCGGGTTCGCTACTCTTCTCGTACTACACGTCGTACTTCGGCCGCCTCAATCCTCTGCTCGGATCTCTGGGCGCGGTCACGTTGTTCTTCCTGTGGTCGTATCTGACCGCTCTGACCATTTTGCTCGGCGCGCAAGTGAACGCCGAGATGGAGCGTCATGTCTAGAACGATGCGACGGGTCGGCTGAAGCGGGGGCGCAGGACGCACCGGCGGTGTACGACTATCGACCGTCTCTTCGGTATTTGCGAGCGCATCGAAGAATCCCCCAGAGCGGATGCAGTCTTAAGAAACGTCGTCCGCCTTGCATTCGAAGGTCCCCAACCACCGCGTCTCCACCCGAGGCGGCCGGTCCCGGTACTTGCGGCCGAGCAAGCGGGTCGATCACGCGCAATCGATGGCCACGCGAATCGAAAGCGGGTGAGTTGGCAAAGGCCGACAAGAGCACGGGACCGCGTCCGACATCGGTGCGCGGTTTCCTTCGGCATTCTTTTCCTATTGGTCTTCGCTGTCGTCGACGGCGCGCGTGAACCCCACCAGCCAGAGGAGTGAAGCAATGGCAGCCAGATCCTCCGCCAAGCGCAAGTCCGCATCCCGTCGCGCGGGTCGCCCAGCGACTACACGCAATGAGCCGTTGCCTGCGCGCAATCATATAACCGGCGATCCCGCGGCTACCTCGCTGTACCACAGTGACGAGTCACCCGCGGTCGTCACCAAGGGACATGGAACTGCGGCTTTGGGCCCCAGCGATTCGTCCGACAGCGGCAGCGACATCCAGGGCGGTCCCGGCCTCAACCGTGACGACGGCCTGATGCAACCTTCGGGCACCACATCGGATCCCGACATCGATGCGGTCGGCGCCACCGCCGGGCCGGACATCGGCGACGCCAATCTCGACAGCGATACCGATCGCGGCGGCACCGGCGAACGGGCGGCCGCCGGCCGCGACTCGACCGTGCCGACCGACTTGATCCTGCGCGATGAGAACGACGAGGTGGTGAACGCGGAGTCCGTGGGAGACACGACCGACGCCGACGCGCCGACGGCCGGCGAGCTTGTAGGCGCGAGTGGCGAACGAGAGGCAATCACCGACGACGGAATCGGCGCCGACCCGCCCGAGGCTCGATCGTACCGGCCGGCTCAAGTCGGGCAGGACACGCGTGCGATTGCGACCGACGAGGGTCAGACGGATCCCGACGCCCAGGCGTCCGAACCCCGCGAGACGGGCCACGCCCGCGCCAACGGCAAGCCTGGTCGCGACGACGTGCCCGTGTTCGATCGCGGCGGCCGCGAAGACCTGCCGCACGACCGGCGGCGTTCTCGCGGCTAACGCCAACCGTCGTCATCCGTGCGATCAGGTCGTAGCGGTCGCAGCGCGCAAGCCGCGAGCGGCACCGGCGCGAAGCATTCCGGCGCGGCGCGTATCGACGCGGGTGCGCTGCGGCGCACGTTGCAACGCACCTTCGGCATCCACACCCTGCGCACGGGGCAGGAGCGCGTGATCCAGCGCGTGCTGGACGCACGCGACACCCTCGCCATCATGCCCACCGGCGCCGGCAAGTCGCTCTGCTACCAGCTGCCGGCGCTGCATCTCCCTGGAACGACGGTCGTCGTCTCGCCGCTGATCGCATTGATGAAGGACCAGGCCGACGGGTTGGCAGCTGCCGGCGTGGAGGTCGTGCAGCTCAACAGCACGCTTTCCGATGCGATCGCCGCGACGGCACTGCAGCGGGTTCACAGCGGCGCCGTGCGCATCGTGTTCGTGACGCCCGAGCGACTCACCGACACCGCGACCATCGACGCGCTGCGCGCGGCGAAGGTCGCGCGCTTCGTCGTCGACGAGGCGCATTGCATCTCGCAATGGGGCCACGACTTCCGGCCGGCCTACCTCGAGCTTCGTCCGGCGCTGCAGGCTCTGTTCGAGCCGCCCGTGCTGGCGCTCACCGCCACCGCAACAGATGCGGTAACAGACGACATTCGCGCGCAGCTCGGCCGCCCTGACATGGAACTCGTGCACACCGGCCTCTACCGCGAAAACCTGCACTATCGCGTGCTTCACATCACCAACGACGACGAGCGACTCGCACGGGTCGCCGACCTCGTCCGCACGTCGCCTGGTGCGGGCATCGTATACGCCGCGACGATCCGCCGCGTGGATGAGCTCCACGACGCGCTGCACGATGCGGGGGTGAAGGTGCGCAAATACCACGGGCAGCTCACCGTGAGCGTGCGGCGCGCCAATCAGGATGCGTTCATGGACGGGAGCGCTGCCATCATGGTCGCGACGAACGCTTTCGGTCTCGGCATCGACAAGCCGGACATTCGCTTCGTGGTCCACGCGCAAATGCCCGGCAGCCTCGAGGCCTACTACCAGGAGTCCGGCCGCGCCGGCCGCGATGGCCGCCCCGCTGCGTGCACGCTGCTTTACGATCTCCGCGACCGGCGCGTTCAGCAATTCTTCCTCTCGCATCGCTATCCGGACGCGGAGCACCTGCGCGCGGTCCAGGAAGCGATCGCAAAGAAGGGGAGCAACGCGGAGCGCATCGACTTCCCGACGCTGCGTCAAGCGCTGCCAGCGATTGCGGCGACGAAAGTCAAGGTAGCGCTCAAGCTCCTGGCCGACGCGGGAGCCATCCGCCGCTTCCCTGGCGGCGCGGTGGCGATGAACGGATCGCCGCTCGCTCCGGACCGCTTGTCGCTGTTGGCGGGTGGCTATGCTGACAAGGCGCAGCAGGACAGGGAGAAACTGGAGCGGATGGTGTTCTACGCGCAGACCGGGATGTGCCGGTGGCGGGTGCTGCTCGACTATTTCGGCGAGTCGATCGACGACGGCAGATGTGGAACGTGCGACAACTGCCGACGCGGGGCGGAGACCGAGCGCCGTCCCCCCGCATCCAATCCGCTGCGCATACCGGTCGGGCGGATGCCACAGCGACGCCAGTACGCGCACGGCGACGCAGTACGGGTGCCTCGTTACGGGGACGGTGTCGTCCGCACCGCGGCGGACGACGAGGTGACGGTCGAGTTCCCGAACGGTGAAACGCGCACGTTTCTGCGGAGCTATGTGCGTCGCGTCACGACGCCGCGCAGAACCCACGCCGATGTCCCGGGCTCACCCGCCCATGATCGCTGAGGACTACCTTCCTGCCTGCCGTACTCGCCGCTCAAGAAAGAGAGCAATCTCGGGGAGAAGCGCGTCGTTGCAGCCGGCACAGGACTGCCCCCGTCAATGCACGACCAGTGGCGTGCCCAGAAGCGGTGGCGCTGATGGCAGACCCGTCACTTGGAGGATCTCCTCTTCGGCGAGGGTTTCGCGCTGGAGCAGCGCCTTCACCAAGTTATCGAGTGCCTTGCGGTGGGCAGCGAGAAGGCGCTTTGCCTCGTCATGGCATTGGTCGATGATCTTCTGCACTTCGGTATCGATCAGACGCGCGGTTTCGTCGCTGAACGGTTTTTCGCCAGCATATCCGGTAACACCGCCGAGATAGGCATTCTGGCGAGGAGCGAGCTGCACCATGCCAAGGGCCTCGCTCATTCCCCAGCGGGTGACCATGTTTCGCGCGAGATTCGTCGCCTGCTCGATGTCATTCTCGGCGCCCGTCGTGCGGGTGCCGTACACCAGCTCCTCCGCTGCGCGGCCGCCCAGCATTCCCACGATCCTCGCGCGCAAATACGCTTCCGGATAGTTGTAGCGATCGGTTTGCGGCCGCTGGTAAGTGACACCGAGCGCCTGTCCGCGTGGCACGATGCTGACGCGGTGCACCGGGTCTGCGCCCGGCACCACGAGTGCGAGAATGGCATGCCCGCTCTCGTGATAGGCGATGCGCTCGCGGTCCTCGGCGCTGAGCAGCAATGGACGCTCGGGACCGAGGACGATCTTCTCCAGGGCGTCGGAGAAATCCTTCTGATGTACGAGGTCCTGTTCGCGCCGCGCCGCGAGCAGCGCGGCCTCGTTGGCGAGATTCTTCAGGTCGGCACCGGAGAAGCCGGGCGTAGCCGACGCGAGCTCCGCAAGGCTCACATCGCCCGCGAGCGGAACCTTGCGCGTGTGCACTTTCAGGATCGCTTCCCGTCCTGCCCTGTCCGGCAGATTGACGACGACCCTGCGGTCGAAGCGCCCCGGTCGCAGCAGTGCCCGGTCGAGGACGTCCGGCTGATTCGTTGCCGCCAGCACAATGATGCCTTCGCGGCCCGTGAACCCGTCCATCTCGGTCAGAATCTGCTGCAATGTCTGCTCCTGCTCGCTCGACCCACCGATCGCTATCTGCCCGCGTGCGCGGCCGATCGCATCGATCTCGTCGATAAAAATGATCGCTGGGGCCTGCTCGCGTGCCTGTTTGAAAAGATCGCGCACGCGCGCTGCACCGACGCCGACGATCATCTCCACAAATTCGGCTGCGCTCATCGAGAAGAACGGTACTCCTGCCTCTCCCGCGACAGCTCGGGCCAGCAGCGTCTTACCGGTACCCGGCGCACCGACCAACAGCACGCCCTTCGGTGCCGAGCCGCCGAGCCGAGTGTATTTTTCCGGTGATTTCAGAAAGTCCACGATTTCGACCAGCTCGCTTTCCGCTTCATCGATGCCTGCCACATCGTCGAACGTCACCTTCGTTCCCGACTTCTCATCGTAACGGCGCGCCTTGCTGCGACCGATTCCCATGAGGCCGCCCATGCCCAGCCCCGCGCCCTGCGCCGCGCGCCGATAGAGCCATACGTAGAAGGCGATCAGAAGAATCGCCGGCCCGAAGCCGAAAAGAACGGTTGCCCAAGGGCTGCCTTCGCGGATCGGCACGGCACTGATCTCCACCTTGTGACCGATCAGAAAAGCCTCCAATCCGGGATCGACGAAGGCCGGGAACTCGGTCGTGAACGTGTCCGCCGTCCGCGTTACCGGCGGGGCCCATCTGCTCTTCTCGGCTACGGCCTTGTCGTTGCTTGGCGGCGGCCAGGTTACGGCAGTCTTGAAGCGACCCTCGATGCTGTTGCCGCGGCTGTAAATGGCAGCGACATTGCCCTTGGCGGCCTCCTCCTTGAATACGGTGTAGGGAACGGTGACCGGCTCTCCCGGTCCGGGCACCAAATGCCTCATCACCATGTAGTTGACCAGCAGCAGTACAAGGAAGATGAGCCACGACTTGCGAGGCGGAAAACTTGCGCGCGAGTCTTGGTTTGCGCGTGGTTGTTGTGCTGGCGCGTTGGTGCTGTTCATCGTGCTCTCCAAACCCTCTGGCTTTACCTGGGGCGATTAGCGCCGCGACT
>Ga0070670_100000675_pt1 | contig 26502 bp, 16 predicted proteins | sample KBSS63metaG_FD_64665 | JGI IMG/M metagenome (GOLD analysis project Ga0070670, IMG submission 64665) | Switchgrass rhizosphere microbial communities from Kellogg Biological Station, Michigan, USA - KBS S6-3 metaG | ecosystem: Host-associated > Plants > Roots > Rhizosphere > Soil ... | reverse complement strand
GCCGCTTGTTGAGCCTTGGGCCGTAAAGCCATCAAGCCTATGACGAATCCGGCTGCCGCCCCGATTAGAGCGCCCACCATCATGTAGTTGAACGAAGTTTCGGCGGTGGAAATCAACAATCTGTCCAGGCCGCTCAGGTTTGCTCCGCGCGTGATGACCGTTTCCAGGGGCAACTGACCAACCAGAAAAGCCGAAGGTCGAAGTAGAAATCCAATGCAACCGCCGACGAAAAACCCGATGATGCTCAAACCTAGTTTCTTCATCGCAACTCCTTAGCTGATCTTGTGCAGCCGTTAGAGAACGTCTTTCCTCTTTAAGGCCCACATCGTTAGTCCCAAAAACAGGACATTAAATAACGCCAGCACGCCGCTATCGAGCGCAACTCGCGCGCGATACGCCGACGCAATTTCGTCTTCGCTCTTGCCCTCAAAGACGCGCTCGTATTCAGCCACACTCAGGCTTGCGGCGAGTTTGTCACGCGCCTCCTTGTCGTTGATGCTGACGTCATGGGCCAATGCTTCAATGGTCCAGCGGGCAACCATTAACGCTGCCGCATAACCGGCCATGCCTAAACCGTCGCGCTTGCCCACCGCTTCAAGCTGTTGCGGCACCGCCTGTTGATTCGCTGGCCCAGATGACCCTTTCTTGGCTTTTTCAAATCGCTGGAACTGTTCCTCGTTAGCTGGTTTTTGCGACTGCGCAAAAACGTAGACATCGTTAAGTGGTTTCAGATACCCGCTCAGTAGTAACTGCGGAATCAGAATTAACGGCAGGATGCTCATCGCTTTCTCAGTGGAATTAACCAGGGCAGAGAAAAAGAGTCCGGTCGCGATGCCTGCAAGCGACGTCAAATAGAGAATTACCGTAAGCGATAAGAAATCTCCGGTTTGCAGTCTGCCCATGCCCACCAGGATTCCTACGAAGAGCAGGCACTGAAACAGCGCGATACCACTAAGGACCGCAAACTTGGAAAACACATAAGAAGGGATTTTCAAATTGACCAGACGTTCGCGCGAATAGATTGCCGCCTCCGACACGATCTCGCGCACTGCATTGTTTGCGCCAAACCAAATTGAGACGATGGCCGCAATGAAAAGAGTTTGTGACCCACTAACTGAGTCGCCCACAATAATCGCCAGCAGAATCGCGACAATCGGAGCCTGGGCCAGCAGCAAGAAAGTGTTACGGCGGTCTTTGAGTTTCACCTCGAGGTAGCGACGAGTCAGCGTGAGCCATTGACTCAGGCCCAGCCTTCGTTCCGGACCTTCCTGTCTGCCAGGTGATTGAAGTTGTAGCGCTCCGGCCGTTCGCGCCAGTTGGTCAGTTTCAGCAATACGGGCGCGCACGTACTTGTCGTACTGTTTGGACTGAAGGAACTGGTCGTTGAGTTCTTTAGGTTCATGTGCGCCTATGTAACGATAAATATCGCCGGGTTCGTGGCAGTTAAAATAAGCAAGCGCCTCGGTCGGTGGGCCATAGTAGGCAAGGTGGCCACCACGCGTGAGCATGGCGATCTGGTGCATCTCCCGAAACTTTTCAAACTTGTGAGTCACCATCACGACGATGCGCCCCTCATCGGCGAGTTGCCGAAAGAGCATCATCATGTTTTCCGTGGTTTCCGGATCGAGCGGTGAAGTCGGTTCATCAAGAAACAGGAAATTGGGTTTGGTGATTAGCTCGAGCGCCAGGCTGAGCCTTTTTTGCTGACCGCCGCTCAATTGCCGAAAAGTGGTCTGCCGGTGCTCGACGAGACCGACCGTTTGGATCGTTTCGTTAACGATGTTCTGCATGGTCGCCGCGGATGTTCCCGAGGGCAGGCGCAACTTAGCGGCGTAGAACAAGGTGCGCTCAACGGTCAATGCATCGTGCAGGATATCGCGCTGCGGAACGTAACCAATTGAGCGACGTAGGGCGTTGAAGTTTTGATAAAGATCAAGATCGTTGACGAACACTTGGCCGCCAGTCGCGGGCCGGAGGCCGTTGAGCGCATCCATCAAAGTTGATTTGCCGCAACCCGAAGGTCCCATCAGGCCAATAAACTCCCGCGGATGTATGGCCAGGGATATGTCTTTCAGAATGGTCTTGCCGTCAATAGCTTTGGTTATGTTGCGAGCAGTTATCGAACTCGCGCTCAGGTCGTGTTGCTTGATCGTCCGGCCATCGATGTGCAGCAGGAACCCGCCGAGGAAAACGAGATCTTCCGGAGAAAGCTGTCGCGGCTGCGTCAGTGGCTCACCATTCACAAACGTTCCATTAGTACTTCCCAGATCGCTAATGATTGGTTGCGCACCGTTCTCATAACTTAGCAATGCGTGATGCCGGGAAACACTGGGAGCGTCGAAAACAAAATTATTATCAGGCGCACGTCCCAAACGTATTACCGGGATCTGGGCCGCGCGCAGGACCGTTGTTCCACCGGCGCCCCTTGAAGCACCGTCACCGACCACTGCTGCGCTTTGTTTGCTTTCGGCATGCCGGTATAAAGGCGACTCTTGCGGCGGTGCGGGCTCGGTGGATATCACCATCCTCGATACGGCGGCCTCGCCGATGGCGGAGTGCACCTTCCTATATTCGAGTCCTGGAAGCGCAGCGTGATACCTAAAAGCAACTACGCCACCTATTCCCAGGCCGATGCGGTCTCCGTCGTTTAAGACTTGCCGAGTAACCGGTTGGCCGTTAACGAATGTGGTTTTCTTTGCACTCAGGTCGATTATTGTTACGCGCTGTAGTTCATCCACCTCAAATGCCGCTTGGACCTTCGAGACTACACTTTGGTTAAGAACGATTTGACACTGGGAAGCCTCGCGTCCAATCAAGACACGTCGGTCGTCTATTGAGAACCGGCTACCGGTCATTTGCCCTACGAGGCCTTCCAGAAATGGCCTGGGGCCGAAATCCGTTTCATTTGGCATGGTCTACCAGGGAGCGAGGTATTAGTGCGCTTCTGGGAATTCCTGCATTCGCGACTCTCGGCTGACGCGTAAATGAGAACAGCAAGAACAAATTCGTAAGGGACGGTAAGACACCAGCCGTCCAAGCGCGCAGAGCTAGATCAGGATTATGTAGGAGGTCAGAAGATCCTCATTCGATGAGAGCTTGAAAGAGGCGGTGCGACCTCGGAGTAACGTCCAACTGCGAGCGGTGACTTTAGCGTTTCGCCAAAGATATTGTCAAGTTTTTCACGGTTCTTCGGGGTCCGGCTTCTCGTTCGCATTTACTCCAAATCCCGAACAGATAATGAAATCTTGCTGGGAGCCGCTGCTGGCGGAATCTACATCAGGCCCAGCTTTCAGAGGGCTGGGAACACGGGCGCAGCGAAGTGTTGCTTACTGAAACCGATATGTGAGCCACAAACTAGTATCGGTAAACTGTTGAAGATTCTAAGGAAGGTTGGTAGCGGGGGGCGGGATCGAACCGCCGACCTTGGGGTTATGAATCCCACGCTCTAACCATCTGAGCTACCCCGCCACGTCCTGGGCGTTTCATTATAAAGTTCGGTTCAAAGAGGTCAACCCGCCGGACCGGAAGAAGCAAACCAGTAGACTAGTCAGTAGTCAGTAGTCAGTAGTCAGTGGACAGCATACGGCAAACAGCAGACAGCCAAAACTTTCCGTGGCCGGCGCGGGACGTCAAACAGTACCGTCCACACCCGGACTGTGGTTAATACCTTCCTGACCGCGTGGGCACTGACGTTATCCCACTTCGCACCGCCGATTAGCATCAGCCCCGATGAAACGAGGGACTTTCCCCTCCTTCAAACCGAACGGAGCTGATACGAATGAACGCGCGCGCTTTTCTAGTCAACCCATTAAACCCAATCATTCGAGTTTTCCTGGTTGTGATCACTGCAACCTTTGCTTTTTCACCCGCCCTCGCCCAAACACAAAACGACAAAACCCTGGCCCCTTACTTCGTGGTGCGGGGTGACCCGAAGATAGATCAGTTACCCCTCAAGGACACGCGCGTGAATATCGCCGTCTCCGGAGTTATCGCGGATGTCCAGGTGTTGCAGACTTATCGCAATGAGGGCTCGCGGCCCATCAACGCCTCGTACGTTTTTCCAGCGTCGACGCGTGCCGCTGTCTATGCGATGCGCATGAAGATCGGCGACCAGGTCATCGTCGCCAAAATCAAGGAGAAACAGGCCGCCAAGCAAGAGTTTGACGAAGCCAAGAAACGAGGCAAGAGCGCTTCCCTGCTCGAGCAGGAGCGACCGAATGTTTTTTCCATGAGTCTCGCGAATGTCATGCCCGGCGATCAGATTGAGATCGAGTTGCGCTACACAGAGTTACTGGTTCCAACCGATGGCACGTATGAAGTCGTGTTTCCCACCGTGGTCGGACCGCGCTACGCATCGCCACAGGATTCAGCGGCAAGCCACGGTGGCGTAGTGCAGACGCCGTACTTGCATCAAGGCGAAAAGCCAACCAGCACGCTCCACATTTCCGCGCGCATCGCGGCTGGCGTTCCCATCTATGATTTGAGTTCGCCTTCGCACCAGGTGCTTCCCCAGTGGCAAGGGCCGAGCATCGCGCAAGTGTCGCTTGACGAAGATGACGCGTTTCAGGGGAATCGCGACTTTGTCTTGCGCTACCGCCTGGCGGGCGATCAAATCCAATCAGGCCTGCTGCTGTTCCAGGGTACAGACGAAAACTTCTTCCTCTACATGGCCCAGCCGCCGACACGGGTAACGCTCGAGGACATGCCCGCGCGTGAATACATTTTTGTAGTGGACGTTTCCGGTTCGATGGACGGCTTCCCACTAAAGACCGCCAAAAATCTGCTGAACGATTTGATCGGGCAGTTGAAACCATCGGACTTGTTCAATGTCGTTCTGTTTGCCGGCGACTCCACCGTGCTTTCTCCTACTTCCCTTCCGGCAAATTCAGACAACATCGCCAAGGCCATCGAGTTGTTGGCCCAACAGCGCGGCAGCGGCGCCACCGAACTGTTGCCGGCAATCCAACAGGCCATGGGCCTTAGCCGCTCCGCGGATGTATCGCGAAGCATCGTGCTGGTAACCGACGGCTATGTTTCCGGTGAACAGGGCGTCTTCGATTACATTCGCGAGAATCTCGACAACAGCAACGTGTTTGCGTTCGGCATCGGCACGTCGGTCAATCGTTATCTCATTGAGGGTGTGGCGCACGCCGGCAGGGGCGAGCCTTTCATCGTCACGCAAGAGTCGGAAGCAGCGGCGACCGCGGCAAAGTTTCGCGAGTATATAGAAGCTCCGGTATTGACCGATATTCAGGTCCGAGCCGTAGGTTTTGATACCTACGATGTGCAGCCGGCCCACTTGCCCGATCTGTTCGCCCAACGTCCCGTGATTGTTTTTGGCAAATGGCGCGGACCGGTTAGTGGAACTTTTGAACTTCTGGGAAAGACCGGGCGCGGCGAGTTTGTAACTCGGTTGGATGTAGCGGGGGTGCAGCCCGATAGCGCCAACAGCGCGCTCGGTTATCTGTGGGCGCGTTCGCGCATTGCGGAACTCTCCGACTACGGCGCAAGAAACGTCGATGCCGACCGCATCAAGGAAATTACATCACTCGGTCTGAAGTACAGCTTGCTCACGCAGTACACCTCGTTCATCGCGGTCCGCGAAGTAATAACCAATCCGGATGGTTCGGCGAAGGACGTGAAGCAACCGTTGCCGCTGCCGCTGGGTGTGAGCGATTTGGCTGTAGGCGACGGCACCGAGAGCGGCGATGAGCCGGGACTGATTTGGTTAGCGGCGATATCGCTGATGATTGTCATGACGATGCTCGTCCGCCGGCGGCGACGTTTTGTATGAAGGTTTTGTATGAATCGCAAAGTAAACTGGAATCGGCTCGCGCAAGTGGCTGTGGTACTGCTGATGGCGCTGGTGTTGAAGCAATATTATTCAACCGCCAGCGTCAACCAGCTCCGCTGGATTCTGGCGCCAACGAAAATCCTTGTGAGTCTCATCAGCGGCGAGTCGTTTCAATTTGAGCCCTACGCCGGCTACATCACGAGCGATCACACTTTCGTGATCGCTGCGGCCTGTGCCGGCGTAAATTTCCTGATCACAGCATTCCTGATGCTCTCGCTAAAAAAGCTCTGGTTGGATCAATCCGCAAAGCTGTCCTCGAGCTTCATCCCAACCGCGGCGCTCTTTGCTTATCTGACAACGCTCGCAGCTAACGCGGTGCGTATCACGGTCGCGCTGGAGCTGCAGCGAAGGCCGCCAGACATTGGCGGCATGACTCCCGGCGAACTGCATCGCTTCGAGGGAATTCTCGTTTACTTTGGATTCCTGCTGCTGTTGTTTGTGATCAGCGAGAGACGGCGGACGAAAAATACTCCGAGGCTACGGAGTCTTTCTATCTTTCCGCTGCTGATTTATTACCTGACGACTTTGGCAATTCCTTTGGCCAATAGTGCTTACCGACAGAAATTTCTCGAGGGCGATTTCCGGGAGCATCTCGTTTTCGTGTTACTGACTCCGCTAATTTTCATTGTGCCGGTCGCTGCATTCCGGTATTTGAAATCAAATCGTCCACTCACTCGCCAACTTCGGCTTTCACGCTTTCGTGTTTTTTCGTGATGCGGGTTCGTGTGAATTCGTGGTTACGATCCTCAGGTATGACTAGAAATCCAATACCACGAAAAAACACGAACCGAAAACACGAGCTTCACGGGCTCGCTCACGCTCGCGCGAAGTCGATGAAGCCGCGCTCAGGATCAGTCGACAGCAATCTGACGCGCGTCTTTTCGCCGACGCGCAACCCGCGTTCACCCCGCATGATGCGCCCGTCAACCGGTGGCTTGAGCGTGCGCGCAAAAGTTCCCTTGTCCGTGACGCCGGTAACGATCGCCGGAAACTCTTCGCCAATCCGGTTCTGCAGTAACACGGCGGCGCCCACCTTACGCATCTTCCGTTCAACTTTCCGCGCTGCCGCGTCGCGCTCCGTGCAGTGTTCAGCAATTTGCTTCAACTCTTCGACCGTGTAAGGCGCGGGCTTATTTTCCAGCGCGGCTTTGACGAGACGCTGCGTTACCAGATCGGCAAAACGACGATTCGGCGCGGTCGAATGCGTGTAGTCCTGCACCGCCAGACCGAAATGCCCTTCACCGTCCTCGCCCGGCAGCTGCACTGCATATTCGCCCGGGCCCAAAGATTTGACGACTGCCAGCGACAGATCCGGAAAATGAACTGGATCCACAGACTTCTGCTTCGCCAGAAACTCAGCGAGCGCTCGCGAATCCGGCGCGGCCGGAAGTTTCACGCCATGGTCCGCCGCGATCTCGACAATCCGATCCCAGTATTTCGGTTCGCGCACGATGCGCCGCAAGGTTGGGCCACCTTTAGCCTCGAGGAATTTTGCCATCGCGACATTCGCGGCAATCATGAAGTTCGCAATCAAATCCCGCGCGCTGTTCTGCTCAACCACCGCGAGCTCGGTAACGCTGCCGCTGGCATCGACAACCGGCGAAGCCTGGATGGTACCGAACTCCAACGCTCCATGCTCTTTTCGCAGCTCGGCCAGATCTTTCGCACTTTCCTGTTGCAGTCGTAGCTGTTGCTCCAGTCCGGGCGCTGCCTTAACAGCCTCCGGCAGCGGCGCGTTCTTATCAAACCAATCCCCGATTGATTCATACGAAAGCTTCGCGTGACTGCGGAGCAGAGCGCGATAGATGTCCACATTCTTAACCACGCCGTCGGCCGCCAACTCCATTTCTGTGACTACCGCGAGCCGATCCTGATTAGGATTGAGCGAAGTTAAGTCTGTAGACAATTCTTCGGGCAGCATGGGAAAAGTTTTGACTCCGGAATAAACCGAGGTGCCGTTCGTTTGCGCCTGCTGATCGATTGCCGATCCTTTCCGGACGTAGGCGTCGACATCAGCTATGCCAACCAGGAGTTTGGTGTCGCCGCCGGCAAGCGACTCGGCGTATTCAACCTGATCGAGATCGCGCGATTTGTTGTCGTCGATTGACGACCATAACAACTGACGCAGGTCGCGGACGCCGGCGTCACCCGGCGGCGCATGTGCCTTGAGTGTTTCCAGTTCCGCTCGGATCGATTGGTCGAAGTCGGCAATAAAGCCGGCTTCGTTCATTGTTCGTTCGGCGATAGCTCGCAGATCGATTGACTTGGAATGCGCTGATTGTTTTGTCATAGGCGTGGAAGGAGTATAGCCGATGGGGCTCTGCCACCGCACAGTGCGGCCCGCGGAGGGGAGATGACGTCTTCAACGCGTAGCGGTGGTAGAAAGTAGCCGGGGGTAAGCGCGTAGCGCGCCACCCCGGACCAGGCAATAAAATCTCGCTAGCCCGCGAAGCGGGCGATAGATTCCGCGCAGATCATCGGAATGGATCATGACGCGAAATGTATTTTCTGTCGCCCGCTTCGCGGGCTCAGAAACTAAAAGGCGTCGTGAACCGGGGGTGGCGCGCTGCGCGCTGACCCCCGGCTACTTTCTATCACCGCTACGCGGTGAAGACGTTCTCACCCGCTTGAGCGACTGCGGCCCAGCGATGGCTTTGCAACAAGTTTGCACTAGTATCTATCGCAGTGAAGATTGAAGTGATTGTTAACCACAGCTCCGGGCCGGGCCATGCAGCCGGCGTCCAACAACGTCTGTCGGAAGCATTCAAAGCGGCGGGCCTCGATGCCCGCATCTGTTTGGACCAACCGGGCTCTGACATCAGCGCGCGCGCCGAGCAGGCAGCAAACAGCGACGCGGATGTGATCGTGGCCGCCGGCGGCGACGGCACGATCAACTCAGTGGCTTCCGCGATTGTCGGCACGGGTAAGACGCTCGGCGTGTTGCCGCTCGGCACCATGAACCACTTCGCCAAGGATCTGCTTATCCCGCTTGATTTGGATGGCGCGGTTAAGACCATAGCGCTGGGGCACGAATCGAGCGTGGACGTCGGCGACGTAAACGGTCACATCTTTATCAACAACTCGAGTCTGGGGCTTTATCCGAACATCGTTCGTGAGCGCGAACGGCAGCAGCAGCTCGGCTGGGGCAAGTGGCCCGCTTTCGTGTGGGCCGCGCTCGCGGTGCTCAGAAGGTATCCGTTTCTGGATATAAAAGTTGGAGTCGAAGGCGCAGAGTTGAAGAGCCGCACGCCGTTCATCTTCGTCGGCAACAACGTCTACGAAATGGAGACGCTTAACATCGGCACGCGCGCCTGTCTGGATAAGGGCGAGCTGAGCCTGTACATCACCAATCGCACCGGGCGTTGGGGATTGTTTCGCCTCGCGCTGCGCGCGCTGCTGGGCGGCTTAAGCCAGGAGAAAGACTTCGTCGCCCTTTGCACGAGTGAAGTTTGGATCGAAACGCGGCACAAACGAGTGCGGGTGGCACTGGACGGCGAAGTGAAGTCGATCAAACCGCCGCTTCACTATCGCACGCGACCGGCAGCACTGCGCGTACTGACGCCTGCGCCTGCAAGCCTGAACGAAGAGACAAAACTGACTTAGCAGAAATCCATGCGTTCAATTGTTCATCTTTCAGACATACACTTCGGCCGGCTCAATCACGAGGTAGTCGATCCCCTCGTCGACACCATCAAGCAAATCAATCCCGATCTGGTGGCTGTTTCGGGCGACTTAACCCAGCGCGCGCGTTCGCACCAGTTCAAGGAAGCGCGCGCGTTTCTCGACCGTCTCCCGAATCCGCAGATCGTCGTTCCGGGCAATCACGATGTGCCTTTACACAATGTCTGGATGCGCTTTATACAACCGCTCGACAAGTATCGCCGTTTCATTACTGAAGATTTGCGACCGGTGCACCAGGACCAAGAAATCGCCGTGATCGGACTGAACACCGCGCGCTCGCTCACGATCAAAGGCGGACGCATCAATGAAAGCCAGGTGGCCTGGATGCGTGAAAAACTCTGCGACCTTGATGAGAATATCGTGCGCATCGTGGTCACGCACCATCCGTTTGATCTACCGGAAGGGCACGATGAACGCGATCTGGTGGGACGCGCGCGCATGGCGATGGAAACCCTCGCCAGTTGCGGCGCTGACATTTTTCTGGCCGGACATCTCCACGTTAGCCACACCATGCACAGCGCCAAGCGCTACAAGATTCAGGGACACTCGGCCCTCGTGATACAAGCGGGCACAGCGACGTCGGCAAGAGGACGCGGCGAACAAAATTCATTCAACGTGATTCGCATCGATCGACCGGATATCAGTGTTGAGCGGTTGGAGTGGGAGCCCGAACGGAAAGTTTTCGAGGTCGCCACGCACGAACAGTTTCTTTTTACGCCGGACGGATGGATCAGGACCTCGGGATAACCAAGAGGAGAAAAGGGTAATAGGGGAAAAAGGGTAATAAAGATTCGGTTACAGTTTACCCTTTTTCTTTGTTCCCCTATTCCCCCGACTCTGGCTTTAATGAATCACAACGCGAAGACTTTTCCGTTTCTTCACCCGGCCATCGGCGTCATTGTTTTTATTGCGATGACCGTGTTCGTGTGGCAACTCGCGGATGAGATTCGCGAACGTGAGTCGTTGACGACTGCCGATTCCGCGCTTAGCTCCCGGCTGCATACTCACAACCATCCGCGTCTGACCACGGCGATGTTTGCAGTTACGGCGATGGGCTCAACTGCCGTAGTAAGTTCGATCGCGGGTCTGTTTGGAATCTATCTCATTTCGCGCCGGCGCTTTTACTGGTTCGCCGCGATTATGTCGACCGTCTTCGGCGGCATGTTGCTAAACAAGCTATTGAAGTCTGCCTTTCATCGGCAGCGGCCGTTTTTTAACGACCCGCTGCTAACGCTCACCAGCTACAGTTTCCCGAGCGGCCACACCATGATGGCGACCACGCTCTACGCAGTGCTCGCAATCTTCTTCCTCTCAAGGACAAAAGACGTGCGGACACGTGTGTTGGTTATCTTCGCAGCGGCGGTGATGATCCTGCTGGTCGGTTTTAGCCGGATATACCTCGGCGCACACTATCTCACCGACGTGCTCGGCGCGATGGCGGAGGCACTGGCTTGGCTTGCTCTGTGTTTGACGGCGGTGTATTGGCTGTGGCATCGAAGGCATTCGGCCAACGTGACAGCAAAGGATTGATAGTGACCTAATTTAACAATCTCTGTGCGTCCTCTGTGTTCTCTGTGTCTCTGTGGTGAGTGTTTGCCAAGCAAATCCACCACGGAGGCACAGAGAACACAAAGGCGGCACAGAGAAACCCTGAAATTCGGTACTACCAAAGAATTGCAAGCATTGTAAACGGGGCCTCGCGAAATTATACTGCCCCTACTCTCCACGCCGTTTTTGACAAACCAGGAGGCCCCGGATGAAACGCCTCGTTACGACTTTAACTCCAACCATTTTCACGTCACTGCTTGTCATCGCTATCGTGGTCTGTGCGGGTTCGCCCGCCGCGGCCCAGGCCGATCGTGGGACGGGTCCGGCAGTCGGCCGGCCCTCACCCAACGGAACGCTCCAGCCGGTAGAATCCGTACGCACGCCAAGCATACGCGAGCGTCAATACAAGCTGATCGAGATGGAGCGCGAGGCCGCAAAGGTGCGCACGCCCGAACAGGAGAAACTGGCCCTGGCCCAAATCGCGGAAGACTACGAAAAGATACAAATCATCAACAACAAGATGATGAGCTCAACTATGCGTGCGGCTGCGCCGGACTACCGTAGCGTTGCCGACACCATGGCGGAGATCAAAACTCGCGCTGTCCGCATGAGAGAGAATCTGCGACTGGCTAAAACGATGGTGAACGAGGATGAGAAGCGGCCCGCTTACAAGAAGGCCGACGACGCCGCGGGCCTCAAAGCGAATCTTCTTTTGCTCGACCGCTCGATAATGAGTTTTGTTGGCAACCCAATTTTCAAGAATCCCTCAGTTATCGAGTTGGAACAGGCGGTAAAGGCCAGCTCGGACCTACAGATGATCGTCGAGTTTAGTCAGAGCATTGCTAAAGACGCTCAACGGCTGGGCAAGGCTTCCGCGAAACAGTAATCGACCTCGGGCACTGCGTTTCAGCGGCGGTTCTCACATTTCAGATTTTCTCTGTGCCACCTTTGTGATCTCGCCAGAGGACGCACAGAGATTCCAATCAGATAACGCAAGCAGGGGCACGGCATGCCGTGCCCCTGCCTTTGTCTGCGCCCCTTACTGAACGGACTAGAACTGATAGCGAAGCGCGAACTGCACCACGCGGCCGGCCTTAGTTTCGTTCAGAGGGGTTTGCGTTGCAGTGTATTTGCCGAAGTTGTCGGGAATTTCGTTGCGCGCGTCCGCGTCTGAAAGCAGCCACGGATCAACCGGCAGTCCAAACCCAAGCAAACTGTTGTTGGCAAACTTCTGCGTGTTGGTTACGTTGAAAACTTCCGCTCGAAATTGGATGGTGTGTCCTTCCCAGGGCATGTTGAAAGTTTTCGCCATGCCCATGTCGAGCGTGAAGTAGCCCTCGCCGCGCAGGATATTGCGGTCGCCCACCTCGCCGGCGCGCGGCTCGCGGAAACACTTGAACACCGCGACCGGATCCGTGAAGAGGTTTGGCTCGCCTACGCGAGTCGGCGACGAATTGGCCGCACAAACGCGCACCATGTTCGACTGCACGTTCCAGTTGGTGGCCCAGCGATCAGCCTGGAACGGCTCGCCGGTTGGCAGTCCCGAGTTCCAGCGGAAGATTCCGGTCGACTGCCAGCCGCCGAGAATACCGTTGACTATCGAGTTTGAATCGCTGCCCCAGCGTTTGCCGTGTCCAAAAGGTAGTCCGACTAACCAATTCGCGTTGATGATATGACGCGCATCGAAATCGGAGCTCGCATAGTTTGAATCCGGGTCAAGGGCGTTGACGATGAACGCCGTGCCGTAAGAGGTGGAGTTCTGCAACCCCGAGGCGTTATCCAGCGAGTGTGAATAGGTGTAGTTGAGGTCAAACGTCAGGTCGTGGCGGAAGCGCTGCCGCAAACTAAACTGCGCGGAGTTGTAGTTTGAGCGGGCGATGGTACCGAAGGTCGACAAGGCAGCATACTGCGGATGGAAGAACGTGTTGTTGAACTTGGCCACCGGCTTATCGTCAAGAAACGTTTGAATGAAAGTGTAGTCAGTAATGTCAAAGCCCCCGACGCCCGGCCGCGCGAGCAGCGTGTAGACGGCTTGCGTGTTGCTGAGCGACGGATCCCCGAGAATGAAATTCGCAACTCCGGGGAAAAGATTCTCGAAGAACGGCAGCGTCGGAATACTCGCAATCGGCGTGTTGCGATAACGATGGTCGATCAGGATGTTGATGGCCTGATACCAGGTTAAGCCCGAGGCTGGGTCTTTGATGTTGTTGAGCTGCATGATGTCGCGCGTCGCCAGCAGCTTGCGGGCGAAGCGCCCGACGTAACTCGTTTCGAACGACAAGCCCTTCCCCAACTCCCGACCATAGGAAAGATTGACGCTGTAGTTATACGGCGTGGTCAAGGTGTCATCGAGCGATGACTCGATGCGCTGCGCTTCGTCTGACGGCGTCGTCAGCGGGAAGTTCAACTGCGTCGGCAGCGCACCGGCGAGAAAGGGAAACGTGCGCGGGTTGTCGGCGAAGCTGGTGAACAAGGGTCCCTGGCGATCGCTCACGTTGAAAGTGTTGGCCGCGACGGTTTGACTGGAACTAAAACCGAGCGCGGAGTTGAGATCGAAGTTAACCGCGAGCTGACTGCCGATGCGATCGTAGGTCATGCGGAAACCGCCGCGCACTACGCTCTTATCTTTGCGTCCAATGAGGCGGCCAAAGAAGTTGTTGCCAAAGTCAGGTGACCAGGCAAAAGCAACTGACGGCGCAAAGTTGTTCCAATCCTGCTCGTAATAGCCCGGCTTGCCATTCGCTTTGCCGGCTTTATCGAGCGTGATGGGATCGTTGAGCGGAACGCCGGCAGCGGCACTGGCCACGCGCCGGTTGAAATAATCCCCCAGGCTCTGCACCGGCTTTACCTGCACGCCATTCTTTTCGTAGACCGGCGTGGAAGTGGTCCAGCGCACTCCGTAAGAGAGTGTGAAGCTCGGGCGCAGGCGCCAGGAGTCCTGCCAATAGGCTTCGTATTCCTGCGTGGCAAAGGAGCGCACGGAAGGAGTGCCGGTCGACTGGAGCTTGCCGCCAGCGTCGTACTGAAGATTGGCGGTGTACTGCGAGAATCGTCCGATAACCGCGGTCAACGCGTCGCGAAGATTGGTGCGATTGGCGGGCGTGCTGAAGATGTTGCCGCTGTAGAGACCGCCGCCGCGATCGATGCGGGTTACCGCCGCCCCGGAGCCGTCATAGAAAGAAGGGTTGGTGATGGCGCTGTCGAAAGCTGCGCCAAAGGAGTCGCGATTGTTTTCAATCAAGCGCACGTTGCCGCCAAACTGAAAATTGTGACTACCCTTAATCCAGGAAACATCGTCGACCAAATTATGGACCGGCGTTACGCGAGAAAGCGTGCGGCTATAGCCCCGCGGCCGGAAGATGAAGCGAAACGTAATCAGGTTGGCGGTTGAGTCGCCGCCGTCGGTAAACGCGGCGCGCGTGAAACCATAAGTGAAACGGTTGACCACCCGGTTAGAGGCCGTCCAGACGTGGCCCACGGCCAGGCCTTTAGGATGGTTCCAAATCTGTAGCGGCGGCGTATCCGGAAAGCATTGCACCGTGTCAGTGCAGTCAGTGGCGAAGGAGTTGGCCTTAGTCACCAGGTCCTGCTGATAGTTGGCCCGGACAAAAAGCGTCTGGCGGTCAGTCAGGTTGAAATCAAACTTGGAAATATAGGTGTTGAGTTCCGAGGGCGTTCGCGCATTGAAGCGGAAGCCGGCGGTATTCAAGCCGTCACCGACGCTGAAGTCATTCGCCGGATATTTCGCTGCCGCAGCCGCAAGCACAGCGAGGGCCTGGGGATTAACGCCCGGGCTGACGCCGTTAGCCGCCGTATAGCCGGCATTGATTTCCGCCGGGGTTAGACAGTTGACTCCGGCCGGCGTGCCTGCTGGGCAACCGGCATCGCTTGCGCCTGAGGCCGTGAAGTAACGGACGATTCCCTGGCCGAGTGTCGGGAGCGGCACTTCCCGGACGACGCTGGTGCCGGTCGCTTCGCGAAACCCTTCGTAAGTAAAGAAAAAGAAGGCGCGGTCTTTTTTGATTGGCCCACCTACTGAGCCGCCAAAGATATTGCGCAGCAACTGCGGCCGTTCGACGCCTGCCTGGTTGTTAAAGAAATCGTTGGCGGTGGTCACCGTGTTGCGATGATAGTGATAAAGCGAGCCGTGCCAATCGTTGGTGCCTGACTTGGTGATCAGAGAAACCTGCGCACCCGAGGAGCGGCCCTGCTCGGCATTAGGGTTAGTAGTGATAACGCGAAATTCCTGAAGACTGTCAGGAGTCGAGCGCAGGACACTGGCGAACGCTTCATCGGTGACGATGTCCAGTCCGCGTTGCTGCTCGTTCACGTCCACGCCATCGAGCGTGATGTTTGCCTGGTCCGCGCGACCGCCGTTGACATAGCCGGCGGGCGTCACCCCCGTTTGCAGTGAAAGCAAACCTACTACGTTGCGCGCATTCAAAGGCAACTGTTCGATGCGCCGGTTCTCAAAGGCCACGCCGATGGTTGCGTCGGTCGTGTTAAGCGGCGCCTCGCTGCCGGCGGTGATGTTGACTGTCTCGCTAACGTTCCCAACTTCGAGCGCAATGTCGGCATCCACCGACGTGTCGACCAAAGCTTGTACTGCGGCCAGCGAGGTCTTCTTGAAGCCCTGGGCTTCAACGTCGATGGTGTAAGTACCGGGCGGCACTGCGGTGAAAACATAAGTGCCTTCCTGCGTCGTTGTCTGGGTGCGATTGAAATTTCTTTCGGCGTTTTCCAGTTTGACAGTCGCGCCGGCGATGAGATTCCCCTGCTGGTCTCTGACCGTCCCGCGCACAGTGGATCTGCCGGCTTGAGCGTAGGAAACGCTGCTAAGCAATAAGATCACCAACAACACCACAAAGCTTCTCGAGCACAAGATTTTTCTCATAGGGCCTCCGATGATTATTGTTTTAGAACGGAGAAGGTAGGTCTGGTGTGAAGTAATTCTGCCAGCCACGACATGACTCAGAATGCTCTCGGTCATCTGCCTTGAACAGCCTTACCGGAATTTAAAAGAAATGTCACAAATCGCGACGCATATAGTGTTCCATCAGAGGACGGTTGCACGTGACGCAATAAGTGCGAGTAATTCCGTGGTCGCGCAACTTCGATTGTTTAGGAGAAGCAATTATAGTCCAAAAACCTATTATCTATTCAATTTTTTGGATGGAAGTTGCGTTCGATGGGTCTAGTCGGCAGTGAAGGAGAGATGTCGGTGACGTTGAGTCGTGTAGCGCCGCGGCATGTTGCTTGCCATGCCTCACTGCAACCCCACGAGCTGATCGGATTCAATGACACCCCCGGAAAAAACTTCGACCGTTGTGGAAGGAGGCGTTCATGAATATCGGCAACTTTGGCTCTGACGAAAACCTGAGGCGCGCGGCAGGCGAGGAAGAGATTTCAGCTAGACCCTTTTCAACTCGCTCGTTTTCCAGCAGCGACCTTGCGGCTTCGGAAAGCTCCAACCACCAATCCGCGTCCAGCTTCTCGAGCGACCGTTCGATCGTCGCCGGACAATTCATGAACATGCTTCACGCGCACGACGACGCACGCGCAATGTTTCTATCAGCGCATCAACCTAGAACGCGCTAGCGCTAGCAGTTCAGAGTTCAGCCTTTAGGCTGCGGCGCCCCCTGACACGGCACGCGGAAACGGTGCGATCTGTTTTTGTGTAAGTTTGTCCCCCGTTCGTGTTTTTCGTGGTACGTCCTCCTTACTAAGAACGACTACGCACTACCAAGTCACCCAAAAGAGAAACGAAGCACACGAATCAGATCACTAGTCCGGAAACGACGCGTTTGACACCACCGAAAGCCGTACGTTAAGTTAACCACTTGCAATAATCCTCCAGCCGCTCGCTTGTAAGTCCCGTTCGTCTAGTGGCCTAGGACACCGCCCTTTCACGGCGGCGACACGGGTTCGACTCCCGTACGGGACGCCAAACTCCTTCAGCATTTTTAACAATTAGCCAACGTCGAGCCAGTCAAACGTTTTCTTAACGGTTGTCTTAGTTGGACCCATCTGCGGTCGTGGTAACTAATCATGTGCAAAACCGAAGTAATAATGCTCTTCGCGTCGCATGTTACTGCAGTCCTGCGGCGGTAACCTGAGGGAACTTAAGAGTGCTCTTCGACCACAACAATCGTTACTTCTTTTTGGCCACCGCAAGTGCGGCAACGCAACCACCATCGCGAATAAGTCGCCAACCGTCTCTACATCTTCCAGTGCTCAGCGATGACAGGTTTTCGCATGATCAATTCTTTTGAGAGCTTACCCACCACGTTGAATTTGTGGGCGGACATTAGCAAAGCTTCAAGTTTTTTGGGGAATTGAGAAACCCGCTCCTCACGGCCGGAAGCGCGCCACGGCGAAGGTCGATGACTTGTCTGCCCCTGCGCTGCCTGCAGCGAGCAAAAGACCGTCTGGCCGCCGCGCAAGGGCATAAGCGTCGCCGCCCTGAGGGAAAGTAATATTAACTATGCCGTCGCCGTTGAAACTCGTGTCGAGACTGCCATCCATGCGATAGCGTACTAAGGCGAAAACGGGGGAGACGCCCATGCCGGTGCGGCCCGCGACGATAATTCGTCCGTCCGCTTGCAAGACGACTGCACGAGCAGTGTCGTCTCCCTTCCCAGTAGGGCTGAGGGAGGTCGCTACCTTGCCGCCCACGCCGAAGGAATGGTCGGGCAAGCCGTTAGAGGTGTAACGCAAGATCGCAAAATCAAGACTCGCATTGTGGCTGGTGTACCCGACGGCAACGAGCCGACCGTCGGGTTGGAGAGCCAATGCCCAAGCAATGTCATCCTCGTCGAAGAAGTCCGTCCGCACCTTGCCATCCTTTCCGAAAGATGCGTCGAGAGCGCCGTCCAACTGGTAACGCGCCAACGCTATGTCCTGATTCCTGCCATTTGTCGTCGTGCCTGCCGCGACAATGCGACCGTCGGGTTGGAGCACGAGTGCGTAAGCGATGTCGGGGCCGCCGCCGAAGTCCGTAATCACAATGCCGCCGCGTCCAAAGCTCGTGTCGAGTGAGCCGTCTGCATTGAGACGCGCCAGGGCAAAATCGTTTTGGCCGAGCGTGACACCGTTCAACTCATAGGCCATTGACGCACTGCCCGCCACGACGATGCGAGCATCCGGCTGCACTGCGACAGCGTAGATCGTATCCATCGAGCGCGTGCCGAAGCCGAGCGTGACAACGCCATCGTCATCGAAGCTGACATCGAGCGCCCCATCGCGGTTATAGCGTGCCAGCGCGAAGCGGCGGGTGCCGTTTCCCGTACTGGTGAAGCTGACGCCAGCCGCGATGATCCTTCCATCCGCTTGGAGCGTGAGGGCGTAGGCAATGTCGGTGGTCGGACCGAGCGCAGTGACGACTTTGCCACCAACCCCGAAAGTCTCGTCGAGTGCGCCGTCAGGATTGTACCGCGCCAGCGCGTAGTCATAAGTCCCGATGTTTTCCCCGGCCACGCCGGCGACGACGAGTTTGCCGTCGGGCTGCAGCACAGTGGCATAAGCTTTCTGGTCCGCAAAGCCGAAGCTGGTCATCACGCGACCTTCAACGTCAAACCCCTCAGCCATTGCGACCAGCGCTGGGGCAGCTACACTCCGGGCACGCTGTTTCCAAACGAACAGGGCCGCTGTCGTCGCTGCCAGCAGTAACACGCTGACGACAGACCATTTGACCACCTGTCTGCGTAAGGTCGCGTTCCTGTATTTCAACGCTGAGTCTATTTCGTCTTCATCGCTACTCTCTTCGATAAGCGTCAGCGAGCGAGTGTGCCGCGTGTAAATCAGCTCGACGCTCTCAACCGGCACGTCGCGCACCGTTGCCGTGAAGCGGTAGCCGCGTCGCGGAATGGTCTCAATATACTTCTGTCCGTCTTTGCTCTCACCCAAAGCCTTGCGCAACGCTGAGACGTTGACTGAGAGATTGTTCTCCTCAACCTCAACATCCGGCCAGACGGCCTCGATCAATTCCTCGCGGCTGACGACTCGGCTGCCACACTCGACAAGGACGACGAGCGTCTCCAGCGCCTTCAGAGTGAGCGCGACTGGATGCCCTTCGCGTAGAAGGAGCGGTGTTGAAGGGTCGAGCCGAAACGGGCCGAACTCATAAAAGTGAGGAGTTTCACTGCTCATTTGGCCTTAAAGAAATATTAAAGAAAAACTAAAGGATTTCCCCGATCGGGCTGGGGTAAATGTGCGCTCGCACTGGCAGCGTGAGTCAAACGGCTGGGCTAGCTGACAGGTCGCCCATTGTATTCGAAAAACGCGCCGGTGCAAACAATCTGAACGCGGCTACCGAAGGGCCATGTCCTTTACGCGGTCGCTTCATAAATCATCAACGCAGCTAACTCCGTTCCCTCGAATGAAGACCAAAAAGACGACGCTGATTTCCACCGAAACGCATGAAACTCTCAGCTTGCGGCTCAACGCACGTGAACGAACAGGTCGCACCTGTGTCCTTTGTGAAGAGTGTGAGGCGGAGACGCCGATGCTCATACCCGAAGAGGCCGCTCCACTCGTTGGTTTAAGCGTACGCGCGATTAACAGACTCTTCGAAGAAGGTTCGATCCATTTTAAGGAGACACCGGACGGATTGCTGCTCGTCTGCCTCAACAACCTCGAGAGATGCACTAACCAGCCTTGAACCAAAGGCCAACGCTTCACTCACACAACACCGCGCAGGAGGAAGAAATGAAAAAGACTGATTACGAAAAGAAAAAAGTTAACGCTGAACTTCAAAACAAGAGCGATTCATCTACTCAAGAAGACAGCGCTGCGGCCAGTTTCGACTGGACGATAACCCGCCGCACACTGATGCGCCAGATGGCCTTGGCAGGAGTCGGGCTTGCGTTGCCGTGGGATAACATTTCTCTGGCTTTGCAACACGACCCCAAGAAAATACCTTCTGAACTCTTCAAAATCAGCGATGGCGGTAAGACTGTTGTCGGCCCCTTCGGCCAGGTGCGCGTCGTCGTGGGCGAACAAGAGATCGTGCCAACGTACATCGAAGCCGCCGGCGGCCTGGCCCTGATGGACTTCACTGGTCGCAAAGGCTTCGTGCGCTTCGGAAACGGCAAGGAAGCGATCAAGTTCACCACCGATGGCGTGCAATTCGGCGAGGCACCGATACAAAAGTGGGATAAAGCAGTCGTTAGTAAAATGGTCGACGCCATCGTGAAAGACCGCAGAAAAGCTGGCGGGGCAATGCTCCTGCGTTCGACGCTACATACGTCATATCCCGTCGCGGTCAAGGAAGTAAAGACAAAGCAGCCGAATAAGGCAAGAAGTGCTCGGATGGGTAAAGCCACGCAGAATAGCGCGTTGAGCATCAGCCTATGGGAATGCACGACGCGCACCGTGACGGAAACGGTGGAGACTTTTGTCACCGAGTCTATCGAGGTCATAAAGTCCGCCGCCGAACAGTATGAGGAATGCTACAACCGCGAGATCAGGAGAGACCCATGTAAATCTGCTCTGTTTGGCGCCGGGGCAGGCCCCTGCGCCACCGCCCTTTGCCTCGCCAAAGGGTTCGTCGACCTCGTGGTCGGATTCATTGACGTCGTCACACGGATCGTTGAGGAGGTGGTTCACGAGGTCACGGATTGTAAGATACAGATCCCCTTGAACAGTTGGCCAAACCCGTGGGTTGATCTTGATGACCTTCCGTTCGCAGGAGTTGTCGCACAGCCGCGGGCAGCTTTCAGTAGCGGAGATATTGATGAAGCACTCAGGCTCCTAAGGGAACTTGGCGACTTCCTCGGGCCATATGGGTGCATCCTTGATGGACGGTGGAGCATTGAGCAGCTCGAAACACCGCTCATGTTCGGCAAGGACGGGAAGAAAGTTGTTCTTCCTTACGGAGTAAGGGTCTGTATCAGCGAAGAATGTGCGACGCAGCTTTGCGATCGTCAGGCTTTCGCCGAGGCTCTTGGGGCCTGGGGCGTAGCGCTCTCGCTACTCGCGGCGCTGAGTCCGGAGGCCGCAACAGTTCTCGCCCCAATCGTAACTCCAGTGGCGGCGGGTATTGCGGCAATCATAGCGGCGGCCCCGCCGGCGGTTGTCGCGGTGGCGGCTCTTATCCTCGCCTTCCTCTTAGAGGCGCTTTGGTATGCAACGGCGATTTCCGGGCAGCTTGCCTTCCATCGCTGGCGTCTTGACGGCTTCAAAGGTCATAACGTCTGCATGGTGCATCCAACGTTTGCTATCGCTCTCGTCACGTTGCTTTCGATGAACGCCAGTGCCGTCAGCATCCCTCCAATCGTCGTGATTGATTGACGAAACTGACGGGAATTTCAGGTCGCTCATTCTATCCTCTCGCGCGACAAGCAAAGTAGAGGCGGCAACTTATCCGTCGCCGCCTTTACTCTGGTGATGTCTTGGATGCGTAACGGTCGATTAGCGACGCGCGACCGTTTCGATGCTCTAATATTCACGCCCGTGTGACCGGCGTTGTCAGATGGATTTATGTTCATTGACCTTCGATCTTTTCACCGCGCGTCCATTAAGGGTCCAATAACGATCGCCTTAGCGTACCTTGATTAACTTATCGTGCTTTCCATGCCGCAGGTTCTCCTTGAATTACAGTAAATCAAATCTGGACCAAGCGATTTCTGACTGTTCAATAGCGATAGAACTAGACCCCACCCTATGCTCCGGTTTATAGCACCAGGGCAATAGCCTACCAGCTTGACCGGGTCTTTGCTCCGGAGGAGCAACATGTTTATAGCCCGGCCACTATCTAAATGGTTCGCTCCGTCAGGAGCGAAATGTAGCTGGTGTTTACATTGCGCTCCGATGGAGCGCGCCTTTTTAGGCAGTGGCGAGCTATAAACATTTTGCTCCGGCCGTCGCAACGCGGAATTCACCGGGCTCCGTGACAATTAATTACCGTCGAAATTCCCCATCGCGTCTACACGATGAATATGTGGTCGAGGCGATCCTTCAAGTCTACGAGCGACGCGCTTCTATCCACGGACGAGCCTGGTCCATATATGCTTAGATTTAAAAGTACTTCTAACTTCGTGCACGCTGTGACGAATATCAAGGAAGTCCAAGACCCAATTATTGAACCTATAAAAGGAGTTCGAGACCCTCATATACAGTGAGGGTTCGCTCGTTATTGTTATCGCTAGTCCACCCGATCCCGGTTACTCCACCGTCCTGAGATACGACAAAAGCTCTCGAACCTGGATTATCTCTAACAAATCTTGCCGCCGATTGATGACGGGTCCCTCTAAATTCCTTCTCCAGTGCGATTAGTCGTGTTGACTCGCGGTCGAAAGGAGAGATGACTCTTGCCAAAAGCGGCTCTTTTACTTTGGTTGGGCCAATTTTAGCTCCGAAGGCAAGCACTCTGAACCCGACATCGAGGACCGTGGCTCCATCAATCGCCGACAAATAGGCTATTGCGCGAGCCGCATCACCTATTGCGATTTGTTCACTGTGGTTTAGGTCGATGGTGGAACGAATTGCCGCAACGCGTTGTACTCCCGGCTCAGCTTTGGCGTCGATATTTTCAAGCTGTGATTCCAGTCTCCTTGAGATCGGACGCACCTTATCGAGGTGAATTTCACATTCGTAGAACAACGGGTCTACGCGGGTCCTCCAGCGATTCTTATCAGTCACCAACAGCAAAGTTCCACCATGTTTCAATAAGCGAACGCGCCGCAGTATCTCTTCCGTAATTTGAGACCAGAAGAAACCCCGGGCGAGTCCACCAGGGGTTAGGTCACTTGCATAGGCGCCGTAAAAGAGATCTGCGCATCGATCATTCCAATCTTTAGAAATGAATCCTGCTTGATTTCCATTAATCACAGCTATGGCGAATCTACCTACAAACCTAATGACCAAACGAGCCGGGTCAATTATCTCAAACGTAGTGCCGTGCAGATTATTCGTTTGTAAACCCCACACCCGAAGCTTTTTGCCAGGTCCTAAAGGCCACACGCCAATTTGTCCGTCCGGGGGAAGAGTCGCAGGGCCTAGCCTTCTTAGTTCTTCCACGTTCAGTTCTTTTGATTCCCGAAACACCAATCCCAAGTGGTCAAAAGGCATTGGTTCTGAAAAACTAACTCTTAGCGGAGTCAGCCTCCCCTCCTCAAACTGGATGCTCGCCCAGATCATTGTTTCAATGAGGATTTTTAACTGCCCAACATTGGGGAAGAATGCCGAATCAGGAAAGGTATCAAGCACTGCATTCTTTCTAATGGATAATTGTTTACGAAGTTCTTTAATAAACGCTACATCTAATCTGAAGAGGTTTACGTGGGTCACTTGTTTGTCCTGCCGACGGCCCGAGGCGGTTCCATTTCAACAGCGAATCCTACTAACTCTCAGTCGTCGTTCACTTCACTTTCTTTTCAGCCGTCGGGTTCAGTTCTAATCAACTCTGGGACTATACCAAACAGGTAATCGTCCGGTTAAGCATCATGCGACGCTGTTCCTAACGCGTTCTGGCGGAGCGTTTCCATGTTTTGCAGCCAAGCATTAATCTGGTTCCAACTCGGAATGCTTTGGGACGCCAACATTCCTAAAGTACTTGCAGAATTCCCACCATTTCGTCCGCTAACTAAGAGTTGGTGTCTGGATGCCGGGAAGAAGAAGAGCAGCGACGAGACGAGAACAAGTTTTTTGCCACAAGATTAAGGTGCCGGCGTTTAAAATATTGACTGGTTCGATCTAAAAGGAGATTGCTAATGCCTTCGGACCTCGGACGCGTAAGGTTCTTTAAAGAGGCTCTCTCGAGCGAAGAGATTGCTGACCTTCAAGTAACGGAGCGCGAAGTTGCCGGGTTCTATTTAAAGGAAAGCGCTTTCCCACCCGGCTTTAGAATCCCAAAGCATGCGCACGCAAACCCGTCTTTTTATCTCACCATGCGAGGAACTTCGACAGAGATTTTTGGCAGCAGGCGTTGGGAGTGTAAACCTCTGAGTTTGGTGTTTACTCCTCCCGGTGAAGTCCACTCAGAGCAATATCACGATTCTGGGGGACGCTGTTTTATTCTTGAAATCGCTCCCAATCGATTGGACCACTTTCATGAGCATTCGGTACGTTTGGACGGGGTAAGTGTCTACCAGGTCGGATTGCCTGCCTGGCTGGCGATGAGGCTCTATCGTGAGTACAGGCGGATGGACGAGGTCTCGCCGCTGATTATTGAGGGGCTGGCCTTGGAAATCATCGCCGAAGTAGCCCGCCGGCAGGTTCGTTCAGAACCAACACCGCCTCGTTGGCTCTTGCAGGCCAGGGATCTGCTTCGTGCAGAATTCTCTGAGAAATTAACGCTCAACAGCATCGCAAAATCCGTTAATATTCATCCAGTTCATTTAGCCACGACGTTTCGCCAACATTATCGGCAAACTGTTGGAGAATACGTCCGCCAATTGCGAATCGAATACGCATGCGCGGAAATCTCGACGTCAGACACTCCCCTCGTTGACATTGCCCTGGCTGCAGGGTTTTCCGACCAGAGCCATTTCTCGAAAACCTTCAAGCAGTTTACGGGCATGTCACCCTCAAGATTCCGAGCCAACCTTTCAGCTTAACTGCTGACAAGAATACTTAAACGGATACAAGAACAGCGCGACGCTTGTGTGTCACAATCTCCGGCTGACTAGTTCGAGGTCTGTTAAGGAGGTTCGCGATGAAGCAAGGTCGCTCAAATACTCTCTTACGGTTTCGCGTCGTTATCCTCTCGTTCGTGTTAGTAGCGAGCGCTTTGCAGCTTCCTTCCAACGCCCAACAAGAGTTCGTCAATGGACCAACTGATCCCAAAGAATTAGAAACCTTTCTCGACAAGATCTTTACCGAGCAGATGGAGAAAGAGCACATTCCGGGTGCGGAGTTTGTCTTTGTAAAGGATGGCAAGATCTTTTTCAGTAAGGGGTATGGGTTCGCGAATCTGGAGACACGGCAACCGGTGGTGCCGGAACAAACCATCTTTCGTATTGGGTCGATCAGCAAAGTGTTCACGGCTACTGCGGTCGTTCAACTCGCGGACCGCGGGCGTCTTAAACTTCACACCGACGTCAATCGCTATCTCAAGAAGCTAAAGGTTCCCGCGACTTTTCCCGAGCCAGTGACCCCTGCGCATCTGATCTCGCACACGGCTGGATTCGATGAGATTCGCCCCGGCACCCAGGGGCCAAGCGCAGAAAGCGTTCTGCCTCTGGCAGATTTTCTCAGCACGCGACTCAAACGCATTAGGCCAGCCGGGGAGACAATCGCCTATTCGACTTACGGTATCACTCTGGCAGGTCTGCTGGTCGAAGAAGTCTCTGGAATATCCTTTGAGTCATACCTGGCAAAGAACATCTGGAAACCTCTAGGCATGAATCGGACGAGCATTACCGTCCCTGCTACGTCAAAGAACGATCTCGCGCTGGGCTACGAATACGTGAACGGCGTAAACCAGCCACAAGCTTACGAGTGGTATCACACGACGCCTGCCTCTTCGATCAATAGTACGGCGATGGACATGGCGCGTTTCATGATCGCGCAATTGCAGCACGGTCGCCTGGGCTCCGCGCGCATTATGACTGAACGTGCAGCGCGCGACATGCAGCGCCAACATGCAAGAGGACACCCGGCGATTCCGGGTGTGGCTTACGGTTTCTTTGAAGATGATTATCAGGGACTGCGCATACTGGAACACGGTGGAAACATGGCGGGCTTCAGTGCCCAACTGGTTCTCTTGCCGGAAGAGAACGCGGGTTTCTTCATGGTGAATCATCACGAAAACAGCAACTTACGTGACACCGTGAAGTGGGCCATTCTGGAGCGTTACTACTCGAATCCAGCCGCCGTCAAAGTCCCGCTCGCAAAGGATGAGTACAAGACGCGTGCGCCAATGTTCGCCGGTACTTATCGCTGGAATGTCTTTTGTCATACTTGCCCTCAGTCCGCCCTGGGTCTGGTTCTCAAAGTATCAAGCAATGAAGATGGTACCGTGAAATTAAGCAACAGCTCTCATCGCTGGATCGAGGTGGAACCAATGTTATTCGTGCGCGATGACGGCCAGTCGAAGATTGCCTTCCAGAGCGACAAGTCGGGCCAGGTAAAATATCTGTACGCAAGCGGATTCTGGGTGTTTGAGAAGACACCTTAATCCCTGCGTGTCTCGTGTGTTTGAATCACTACGGCAGGGACTATGAAAATCAGCTTTCCTCTTTGGCGGCGTGCAGCCGTTTCTGCTGGAGATTGGAGCGATAACTCTGCTCGAGGTATTCCGCGCCTTCGACCGTCAAAGTCAGACGTGATTTGTCATCAAACTCCACCAGATGTTTCTTCTGGAGGAACCAAATGGTGAACTCGAGGTGCTCGCGAGGCCGGCTGGTCATTTTTTCGAAATCACGAAACGGGATTCCCGGCATGTTGGGCTCTAAACGCCTTCTGGTGTAGAGAGCTTC
>Ga0070670_100000673_pt1 | contig 26528 bp, 25 predicted proteins | sample KBSS63metaG_FD_64665 | JGI IMG/M metagenome (GOLD analysis project Ga0070670, IMG submission 64665) | Switchgrass rhizosphere microbial communities from Kellogg Biological Station, Michigan, USA - KBS S6-3 metaG | ecosystem: Host-associated > Plants > Roots > Rhizosphere > Soil ... | reverse complement strand
CGGGGCGGTCATGGTCTGCGTCGAATGCGCGCGCGGACCTTCGCCTCGACATGACCACGGAGACTAGCCATGGCACGCGCGATATGGAAAGGCGCGATCAGCTTCGGCCTCGTCAACATTCCCGTCGAGCTCTATTCCGCGGAGGACAAGAAGTCCTTCAAGTTCGCGATGCTCGACAAGCGCGACTTCTCGCCCGTCGGCTACAAGCGCTACAGCAAGAAGTCGAAGAAGGAAGTCGAGTGGTCCGACATCGTCAAAGGGTACGAATACGAGAAGGGCCAGTACGTCGTGCTGTCCGACGAGGACTTCAAGCGCGCGAACGTGAAAGCGACGCAGACCATCGACATCCAGTGCTTCGTGGGGGAGGACGAGGTCCCGGTGGAATATTTCGAGACGCCCTACTTCCTCGCGCCGGCGGCGCGGGGACAGAAGGTGTATGCGCTGTTGCGCGAAACGCTGCAGGCCTCGAAGCGCATCGCGATCGCACAGGTCGTCATCCGCACGACGCAGCATTTGGCCGCGATCGTGGTCAAGGACCGCGCGCTGATGCTGAACACCCTGAGATACCACGATGAGCTCGTAGACCCGAAGGCGCTTGATCTGCCGGCCGAGGGTTTGAAGGCAGCCGGCGTTTCAGCGAAGGAGGTTCAACTCGCGAAGCGCCTCATCGACGACATGACCGAGCACTGGAAGCCCGAAGAATTCAAGGACACGTACCATGAGGACCTCATGGCGCGGATCAAGGAAAAGATCAAGCTCGGACAAACGCAGGAAATCACGGAGCCCGACTCGGACGAGGAAAAGGGGCCGCGATTGGCGCCGGTCGTGGATCTCGCCGCCTTGCTGCGCGAGAGCCTTGCCAAGAAGGGCGGCAATGGGGCAGCGAAGTCGACGTCACGCAAGACGGGGGCGACGCGCACGAAGCCAGAGCTGCGCGTGGTCGAGAGCGAACGCGCCGCCGCCAAGACGCCGGCCAGGCGCAAGCGCGCCTAGCGTTGCGCGCAGCACGGGCCGATCGCCATGGGACTGGAAACCTATCGGGCCAAGCGCAATTTTCACGTGACGCCGGAGCCGCGCGGCAAAGTCGCACGCGGCGCGAAGCACGAGCTGTCGTTCGTCGTGCAAAAGCACGAGGCCAGCCATCTGCATTACGATTTTCGCCTCGAATTGAATGGCGTGCTGCTGAGCTGGGCGATCCCAAAGGGTCCGAGCCTCGATCCCGCGGACAAGCGGCTCGCGATGCACGTCGAGGACCATCCCATCGAGTATGGCGACTTCGAAGGCGTGATCCCCGAGAAGCAATATGGCGGCGGCACCGTGATGCTGTGGGATCGCGGCACCTGGCGGCCGAAGGAAGATCCCGTCGCCGGCTACGAGAAGGGACATCTCAAGTTCGAGCTCGACGGCGAAAACCTCAAGGGCGGGTGGACGCTCCTGCGCACCCGCGGCAGCAAGTACGGCGGCAAGTCGGGAGACAAGGCCTGGCTGCTCATCAAGGACCGCGACCGCTATGCGCGTCCCGGCTCCCCTTCCATCGTCGAGACGGCGGCGAAGAGCGTGACGACGGGCCGCAGCATGGAAGAGATCGCCGCCGAGAGGTCGCATGTCTGGCAGTCGAACATGTCGGTGAAGGAGAACGTCAAGGCGGGCGCCATCGCCCCGGCGAAGGAAAGGGCGTCACGCGCCAAGGCTGCCTCCAGGCCGGCACCCAAGCGAAACGGCAGCGGCGGCAGCACCGGCGCGGAGTCGACACTGGCGTCGAAGGACATCAAGGGCGCCAAAGCCGCCAAGCTGCCGGCGGAGCTGTCGCCGATGCTCACGACGTTGGTCAAGAGTCCGCCGACGGGAGACGAGTGGCTGCACGAGATCAAGTACGACGGCTACCGGATGCTCTGCCGCATCGACAACGGCAAGGCACGGCTCGTTTCACGCAATGGCAAGGACTGGACGGCGGCATTCGCAGACGTCGCCAAGGATCTCGCCAGGCTGCCGGTGCGCGCCGCATGGATCGACGGGGAGGTCGTCGTGCTGGACGCAGCGGGGCGCACCAGCTTCCAGGCGCTGCAGAACGCGCTCAGCGGCACGAAGGCGCCGTTGTCGTTCTTCGCGTTCGACATTCTCTACCTCGACGGCTACGACTTGCGCGGTGCCGCGCTGACCGACCGCAAAGCGGTGCTGCGTGCGGTGGTCGGCGACGGTGTGGGTGCCATTCGCGTCGGGCCGGAGTTTTTGGGACACGGCGACGACTACTTCCGGCAGGCCTGCAAGCTGGGGTTCGAAGGCGTGATCTCGAAACGCGCCGAGTCCCCCTATCGCGACGGGCTCCGGACGCGCGACTGGATCAAGGCGAAATGCACGCGCCGGCAGGAGATGGTGATCGGCGGCTTCACCGATCCGCAAGGCTCGCGCAAGGGATTCGGCGCCCTGCTGCTCGGCATCTATCAGGACGGCAAGCTGCGCTATTCCGGAAAGGTCGGCACCGGTTTCAACGATGAGTCCCTCGCGAAGCTCTACGAGCTTCTGCTGCCTCTCGAGCAGGATAAGCCCGCGTTCGTGAATCCCCCACGCGGCTTCGAGGCCAAGGGCGCGCACTGGATCAAGCCCGAGCTCGTCGCCGAGGTCGCGTTCACCGAGTGGAGCGACGACGGTGCTCTGCGGCACCCGTCGTTCCAGGGCCTGCGCGCGGACAAGAAGGCGACGGAGGTCGTCCGCGAGGAGCCGCAAGCCACGCCTGCGAAGGAGGAGCCGGCCTCGTCACCGCGCGCCACGGCAGCGAACACGCGATCGGCGAAGCCTCGCATGGCAGCGGCAAGAGGCGTCGCGAAAGGCGTCTCCGTCGCAGGGGTCGCCATCTCGAACCCCGACAAGCTTTATTTCCCCGAAGCCGGCATCACCAAGCTCGAAGTCGCGCAGTACTTCGAGAGGATCGCGCCGTGGATGCTGCCGCACGTCGCCCATCGCCCGCTGTCGCTGGTGCGGTGCCCCGACGGCTGGAAGCAGCAGTGCTTCTATCAGAAGAACGCCGACAAGAGCGTGAACCCGGCCGTCGACCGCATCGACGTCTTCGAAGGGAGCAGTGCCGCGACGTACATGGGCGCGCACGACGCGACGGGACTCGTGGCGCTCGTGCAATGGGGCGTGCTCGAAATGCATCCCTGGGGCTCGCGCAAGCCCCGCCTCGATCGGCCGGATCAGCTCATTTTCGACTTCGATCCCGACGAAGGCTTCGAATGGAAGGAGCTCGTCACGGGTGTCCGCCTGCTGCGCACACTGCTGGAGGAGCTCGATCTGCAGAGCTTCATCAAGACCACCGGCGGCAAAGGGCTGCACGTGGTGGTGCCCATTCGCACGACGCTGGACTGGACACAGGCGAAAGGCTGGACGCACGCCGTTGCGGACTTCATGGTCAGCACCTTCCCGGACCGCTTTACCGCAACGATCTCGAAGGCCAAGCGTACCGGCAAGGTGCTGATCGATTATCTGCGCAACTCCGAGGGCGCGACGGCCATCGCACCCTACGCCGTGCGCGCGCGCGCGAATGCGCCGGTGGCGATGCCCATCGCGTGGGAGGAGATCGAGGGCGACGACGTGCGCTTCGACCACTTCAACCTGCGCAACGCGGAGGCGCGCCTCTCGAAGCAGAAGCGCGACCCCTGGCGCGACTTCCTCACGACCAAGCAGACGATCACCAAGGCCCACGGCAAGCGCGTGGGGTTCATGCTTTAGAATCGTCCTGCACTCCGTGAGACCGGACGCTCGACCTCCGGCGTGCAACGTCGATGCGTCTGCCGACCGTCACCCTGCGCGAGAATGCGCTGCTGTACGTGGTCAAGCTGATCACGGGCTCGGTGCTCGTCTGGTACGGCCTGCGGCTCGTCGGCGTCTCGGAGCCGTATTGGGCGATGATCTCGCTCATCGTCGTGACCGAGCCGGACGTCAAGGTCGCGAAGAGCAACGTCCGCGCGCGGCTCATCAACACGACGAATGGCGCGGTCGTCGCGTGCATCGCGCTGTTTGCGTTCGGCGCGAGCTTCTTCTCGATGATGGTGGCGATGACGGTCGCCGTGATCATCGCGATGGCGTGGCAGAACTACCCCGCGAACTGGCGGCTGGCGCCGAACACCGCGGTGATCCTGATGGCCGCGGCGCTCAACGGCAACGGGCTCCCCGAAGAGGTGAAGCTCGCGATGTACCGCGTGCTGGAGGTGATCACCGGCAGCCTCGTTGCGCTTCTGCAGACGGTCGTGTACGGATACTTCATCGATCGCTGGCGCTCGACCTAGCGCAATCCGCCTCGGCCGGGGCGCCAGCTACGCGGCGCTCCCTCGCCGGCGATGGGTTGATACGGTCAATCAATCGTCGATTTCCATCGCGAGCTCGTCGACGTAGCACCAGCTCCAGGACTCTCCGGGCTCGAGCGACGTGATGATCGGGTGCCGCGTCGAATGGAAGTGCTTCGTCGCGTGCCTGTTCTTCGAGTCGTCGCAGCAGCCGACGTGGCCGCACTTCCGGCACAGGCGAAGGTGCACCCACGTGTCGCCCATCTTGAGGCACTCCTCGCAGCCGGACGTGTTCGGCGTATCCGTGACCACGGACTCGAGATGCGTGCACTGTGATGTCATGCCTCGTCCGTTCGCGGTTATCGCTTCGGGTATTCCGTGAACACGAAGTCGCGCGTCTTCACGATCGTGTGACAGGCGAAGCCGCATTTCGCGTCGTTCCCCTGCGGTGGCTTGCTGCTCTGGTCGCCGGGTCTCCAGGCATCCGCCGCCGCCTCGTACTCGAACACGGCGTATCCCCACCCGCCGCTGTCGCCGAACCTCTTGCTGTCCTTCACCATGAAATCCACGTCGTGCAGCGTGCCGGGCACCGTTGCGTTGGGAAAGGTCTCGAGCTTTTTCGGGTCCCAGTGGATTTTCGCCATCCTGGAACCGTCGGGGAACGGCTTGCCATTCGCCGGGATGCCCGCCTGATAGGCGCTGATCATCGCCGGGTTGGCGAGGATGACCGCATACCTGCCTCCGTCCTCGCTGAGGGACACCACCTGCCACTTTTCGTAACCCCTGAACTCGGCGAACGCGAGTCCGCCCGGGACCTTCACCGTGAACCGGTCCTGCGCCGATATCGCCGCGCCGCTTGCAACCGCCAACACCATTGCCGTGACCGCGAGGATCTGCGTGCTCTTTTTCATGTGAGTCGCTCCCGATCGAGTTGGTTTGTCAAACGTCGTGGTCCCGTCAGGGACCGAACGTGAACACGTAGGCGCGGAGGCCCGGGTCGTTCGCACTCAGCGTCAGCACATGCTTCCTTGCAGGCGCGCCGGCAACGAGGCGTACCATGCCTGAGCGATCGAAGCGCGCGACGCTGTCGGCGCCGACGTCCGCGCCGCGTGCAGCGGCCATCGGCTTGCCGTCGAGGAGCACCTTGAGCGCACCCTTCCCGGACGCACCCGGTTGCACGACGAGATTCACTTCGGCGGCCGTGAAGGGCAGCACGATCCTGCCGACGCCGCTCCGAAGCTCCACGTACTCGCGCTCGCTCTTCCAGTCGCCTTCGAGCTTGAACGCGCCGCGCTCCCGGCGGAGCGTGCCGACGTAGCTTTCGGGCGTGATGCCGTCGTACGATACCCGGGCCGCGTTGGACAAGGCCATCGCTTCTGCGGTGACGGGCGGCAACGCGACGGCGGGATTGGCGGACGTCAACAGCCGCCGTATCGCCATCTCGATGTCGTTGTAGCTCCCCTCGCCGACCCAGCTCTGTACGAGCCTTCCCTGCGCATCGTAGAGGTACTTGGTGGGCCAGGCGTTATTTTCGAGCGCCCGCCAGATCGCGTACTGGTTGTCGATTGCGACCGGATACGTAAGCGCATGGTCCCGAATGCCGCGATCGATGTTCTCCGGACGCTTGCCGAACTCGAACTCCGGCGCGTGCACCCCGATCACGACGAGGCCGAGCGGTCCGTAGTCCCGGTTCCAGGCCTTCACGAAAGGCGACGTCCGAATCCAATTGATGCAGGTGTACTCCCAGATGTCGATGAGCACGACCTTGCCGCGGAGCGCCTCGGGCGAGAGAGCCGTCGAGTTGACCCAGCGCTCCGCCTGCAGCGCGGGCATTTCGGCGGCGAGCGCCGCGCGGGGACCGCCGACGGCGCCGAGGAACAGAAACGCCACGATCGCCGTCGTGAGGACGCGATGACGAATCGCTCGCAGAAGCGTGGTGGTCACCGGCAATTCGCGAATCCGGTCACGAATGTAAATACAATCTCGTCTTCATCAGCGCGCGCTTTCGCCGACGGAATGGAGTCGTTCGCTGGGCAAGCCGGCCGTCAGATTGCAACTGCAGCGCCTCGGCGTCAACCATTCCAACGCGCGCTAAGGTCGCCCGGCGTTTTCACCCGAACGATGCATGGGCGCGCTGCGCGCTGCTTGAAAGGCAACCGCGATCAAGCGGGGTTCAGAGCCCGCCACACGCGTTCGCTTGTGAGCGGCATCTGCAGCGTGTCGACGGTCGCGCCCACGCCGGCGCGCGCCAGCGCATCGAGCACCGCGTTGACCACCGCGGGTGTCGCGCCGATGGTGCCGAGTTCTCCGACGCCCTTCACGCCCATGTCGTTGTTGAGGCACGGGGTCGATTCATCCATCGTCGTGCGGAACCCGGCGATGATCGACGAGCGCGGCAGCGCGTAATCCATGAACGAGCCGGTCAACGCCTGACCGGTCTCGGAGTCGTACACGAAGTTCTCGCAGAGCGCCTGGCCTATTCCCTGCACCGCACCGCCGTCGAGCTGTCCGATGACGATCATGGGATTGACGACGCGACCGACATCGTTGACCGACGCGTAGCTCACGATTGCGACGTGCCCGGTATCGGGATCGACTTCCGCTTCGCAGATGTGGCAACCGTTCGGCCAGGTGGGACCCGCCACCTTGCTCACCGAAACGAGGCGGATCTCGTGCCTAGGCTCCCGGTGCGCGAGCTCGAAGAGGCCGATGCGCCGATCCGTGCCGACGACGGTGAACGCACCGCCCGCATATTCGATGTCCGTGGCTGCCGCCTCCAGCGCGGTCGCGGCCAGGTCTTGCGCGTGCTTCACCGTTCGCTCTGCCGCAACGCGAACCGCCGAGCCGCCCACGAACAGCGACCGGGAGCCTGCGCTCCCGAAGCCCGTTCCGCGGTCGGTGTCGCCCTGCACGATCCGGATGCGTTCGAGCGGGACGTCGAAGACGTCGACCGCGAGCTGTGCGTACGTGGTCGCGAGTCCCTGCCCCATCGCCTGCGTCGCCGAAAAGAGCTCGACGTAGCCGTCGGCCGACACGGTGACCGTCACCTGCTCCTCGAATACGTCTGCGCCCGTCCACTCGAGGAACGCCGCCATCCCGCGTCCGCGAAGGCGCCCGCGCCGGCTGGATTCCGCGCGCCGCGCCTCGAAGCCGCTCCAGTCCGCGAGGCTCATCGCCTGGTCCATGACGGATTCGAAGTTGCCGCTGTCGTACGTCTTGTCCATGGGATTCCGATACGGCATCTGTGAAGGCCGGATCATGTTCCGGCGGCGCAACTCCGCCGGATCCAGCGCAAGCTTGCGAGCCGCGGCATCCATCAGGCGCTCGATGATGTAGATCGCTTCGGGGCGGCCGGCGCCGCGGTACGCACCCGTGGGGCTCGTGTGCGTGAGCACACCGCGGATGCCGATGTCGATGAGCGGAATGTCGTAGATGCTGGTCGACACCCACGGGCCGATCAACAGTTGAATGACGACGCCCGCGGGCGTCGCATATGCCCCGAGGTTCGCGAGCGACGACACCCGCAGCGCCAGCACGCGGCCGGCCGCGTCGAGTGCGAGCTCGGCCTTGCTGGTCACGTCGCGGCCGTGCGACGCGGCGAGCAACTCGTCGATGCGCTCCGCGCACCACTTGAGCGGGCGGTTGAGCTTGCGCGCGCAGTACGCGAGAACGACGTCTTCGGGATACAGCCCTGTCTTCATGCCGAATCCGCCGCCGACGTCGCCAACCAGCACGCGGACCTTATCGGAAGCGATTCCAAGCACCGGGTCGCACAACGCGTCCCGCAGGCCGGTCGGTGTCTGGCTGCTGACGCGAAGCGTCAGGCGATCATCCTTCGCTTCGTAGCTTGCCAGCACCGCGCGCGGCTCGATCGGGCAGGGAGCGAGCCGCTGATTGACGAGATCGAGCGAGACGACGTGCGCCGCCGTGTCGAACGCTTTCGTCGCCGCAGCGACGTCGCCGTGGCGAATCTCCGCCGCGACGTTGTTCGTGGCGACCGGCCACACGAGAGGCGACCCTGCAACGACGGCCGCAGCGGGGTCGATGACGACCGGCAGTGGTTCGTACTCGACCTCGATCGCCTCCAGCGCGTCGCGCGCCGCGGCACGCGTGTCGGCGACCACTGCTGCCACCGCTTCGCCGACGAAGCGAACCGTGTCCACCGCGAGCGCATAGCGAGGAGGCGCCGCCGTCGGCGATCCGTCCGCGCGCCGGAAGTCCGCTGAACTCGGCAGCGGCTTGACGCCGGCCTTCGCGAGCTCGTGTCCCGTGACGACCGCAATCACACCCGGCAGTTGCGCGGCGGCACCCGTGTCGATCGAAACGATGCGCGCGTGGGGATACGTCGAGCGCAGGAACAATACGTACGCCTGCCCGGGAGCGTTCACGTCGTCGGTAAAATTTCCTCGTCCCGTAAGGAGGCTTTCGTCCTCGACGCGGCGCACCGCCTGCCCGCTGCCGAAGCGACCGTACTGCGCTGACGCACTCATTCGAAACTCCTTTGCAATTGCCTAGCCGGCGAGTTTACCCCTGCCGCGCCGCGACGACGCGTCCGCGCCCGTCGCGTATCATTCGGCGAAGGGAAGCAACCGCAGGCAAAGGACAGCAATGATCACGAGGCGACTCTCGGACGATCGCGGCCGCGCCAATTTCGGATGGCTCGACAGCCGGCACACGTTCTCGTTCGGCGATTACTACGACGCGGTGCACATGGGCTTCGGTCCGCTGCGCGTCATCAACGAGGACCGCGTGAAGCCCGGACAGGGATTCGGCACGCATGCCCATCGTGACATGGAGATCCTGTCGTACGTGCTGGAGGGCGCGCTCGAGCACAAGGACAGCATCGGCACGGGCTCCGTGATCCGCCCGGACGATGTGCAGATCATGTCGGCGGGCACCGGCATCCGCCACAGCGAGTTCAATCCGTCATCGGATGCGCCGGTTCACTTCCTGCAGATCTGGATCATTCCGGATCGCGAAGGCATCGCGCCCCGCTATGCACAGAAGACGTTTGCCGCCTCGCAGAAGCGCGGACGTTTGCTGCTCGTGGGCTCGTCCGACGGCCGCGACGGGTCCGTCGTCATCCACCAGGACGTCGAGCTCCTGGCGTCGGTTCTCGCGCCGAGCGAGACGGTGAGTCGGCAACTGCAACGCGGGCGGAAGGCTTGGCTGCAGATCGTGCGCGGCGCCGCCGACCTCAATGGCCAGCGGCTCTCGGCCGGCGACGGTGCGGCGATCGACGGCGAGGCTTCTCTGGAGATCACCGGTCAGGCTGCCGACACGGAGCTGCTGCTCTTCGATCTGCCCTAGCCGCAACACACTTAGCGAAGCAACAGCTGTAGCTGGTTCACGGCCTGCCCCGCCTGATTGGGGCACGCGGCGAGACCAGCGCGCGCCACGATCGCCTCGAGCGCATCCTTGGTTCGTTGTGCGTCGGCGGGCGGCACCTTGCGCGACATCTCCACATAGGTTTCGCCCGTCGGAAGCCGGGATACGTCCACCTCGTACGACTCGTTCGCGGGCCCATAGGCCTGCGAGTTTTTCGGTCCCAGCGGGCGGAGCTCTCGCGGCAGCGGCCACATCCGGGCGACGTCGCGCAGGTAGGCGACCTGCACCGGGCTCAGCAATTCCGAAGGAGGCACCCGCTTGGCCACGAGGTCCGTCCACTGCTTGCGGGAAAGGCGACGGGCGAGCGATACCGTGCCCGACACGCGCTCTCCATGCATGTCGATTTCGCATTTTCCGAGCTTGGGCGGGACCATGCTGGCGTCGGCGTGTGAGCAGTCCTGGTTCGCAATCTTCACCGCGAGCTCCGCGCGCTTTCCCTGGACACGCAACCGAAGGCGCAGCCCGCGTTCGAATAGCGACAATGCGGCATCGTCGAAGAGCCAAACGTCCATGGGATCGCCTTCGGCGCGCAAATTGAGCGACCGCTCGACATCGGCAAACGGACTGCAAACCTGGATCTGGACTTCGGTTGCCGGCCCCACCGACGCGGCAAGCAGGCTCGCCGGCGACATGGCTGCGGTCAGGGCGAGGCACCCGGCAAGTCGCGAAACAGGATGCATCGAAGCCAACCTGAGAACGAAAGGTGTCACCCTAACACGACGCACCCGCGTCGACACGCCGCTCGATTGACCATCGAAGGGTCGTTGCGGATACTCTCGCACACATGACGTCCGTGCGCTCAGGAGCTGCGTACAGATCCGGTGCCTTCGGTTTGGGTGCCCCCCGGCGTGGCGTCGCCGGGTTGACGACGCTCCTGACGCTTTTGCTGCTGGTGCCCGCGTGCACGTCGACGCAGTCGTACCCGCCGACGGCGCCCTCTACCGGCCACCGCACACCGCCCGCGGAAGCCCCCTTCAAACTGGCCGACCTCGCGAAGTCCGACATCGATTCGGTCGCCGAAGTGCACTTTCGCGAGAGCATCGCGTCCGCGAAATTGCTCACCGAGAAGCTCTATCGGCGCAATCCGCGCGAATTGAAAAAGAGCAGCGTGACGACGCCCGAGGCCGGGGTCGCCCGCGCGTTCGATCCCGGCCACGCATGGCACTTCGCGGAGCTCTCGAACCAGCGCGGCATCGAGGCGCTCGCGATCGCGTTTCGCGCCGACTTCGCCGGCGACCGGGTATTCGCGTTCGGCGTCGGCATCGGCAGCATGATCGCGCAGGCGTACAACGACAAATCGACCTTCTACGTCACCGACAGCCTCGATGCCCAGCGCCTGTACAACGCCGCCCGCAACCTCGAGATCGCAGCGTGGAAGCTCGCGAATGCCAGGGGATCGAACGGGGAGCTACTGCTCCTCAGCAACGAGATGGGGGCCGCGGGCGCCACCAATCTGTCATTCGAGCGGGAATTCGGCAAGCTGATCGCCTACCAGGACACGCTCGCACTCGTGATGGCGCAACGGACGAATCGCACGATCCGGCGCATTTCGCAGACGCTAGCGACGGCGGTGTTCCTGCCGCTGTGACGGGGCGTATCACGGCGCAGCAATGACGACGCGCACCCCGGCACCCTTGAGGCTCGCCGCCAGACGCTTTGGCGGGGCCGCTTCCGAGACGAGCGCGTCGAGATCGGCGAGCGCACACACGCGCTCGAATTGAACCTGGTCGTATTTCGAGCTATCGACGAGCAGAATGGTCTCGTCCGCTCGCTCCGCCATTGCGCGCTTGATCGCGCAGCCGTGGGAATCGGCGTCGGTCACGCCCTGCGGCGTCACGCCGCCGGCGCCGATGAACGCTTTGTTCGCGTTGAACCGGCGAAGGTATTCGAGCGCATCGGCACCGTATGAGCCCTCTTCGCGCGCCACGTAGTTGCCGGGGCAGACCAGCGTGCGACAGTTCGGATTCGCCGCAAGCGCGCGCGCCACCGGCAGGCAGTTGGTGACGACGGTGATGTGCAGCTCTTTCGCCGCCAGCGCCTGCGCGAACGCGCGCGTCGTGGAGCCGCCGTCGATCATCAGTGCGTCGCCGGATTCGACGAGGCCCGCGGCCTTACGCGCAATCGCCGCGCGCTCGACGGCGTGCGTTCGCACCCGATCGCCGAGCGCCGGCTCATCGATGAGCGAGCGCGCCGCACCGCCGCCGTACATGCGCATGATCGCACCGCGCACCGCCAGTTCGTCGAGATCCCGCCGCGCGGTCTCGGTGGTGACCGCGAAAGTCTTGGCCAGTGTCGCGATGCGCACCGTGCCTTCCTCGCGCAACAGCGCGAGAATTTCCTTGTGCCGCTCCTCCTGCGTGAGCTTCGGTCTTCGCCTCGTCATGCGCAACGATACCAGCGCCCGCTCACACGATGGGGCGGGAGCGCGGACCGCTCAGACGGGCCACCAGCGGTCGAGGCAACCGCAATCGTCCGCGAGGTCGAGGAACGTGTAACGGTCGCGCAGAAACCGGGCATCGCGCACGGCGCGGGCGTAGAACGCATGCCCAAGACCGATGTCCGTCGGCGTGGTCGGCCCTTCGGCACGCGCCATGATCCGGGCGAGTCGATCGGCCGCCACGGCAGCCGCGCCGACCCGTTTCTGCAGATCGGCCCACGAGTCGCGAGCGTGCCCGGAGATCGTTGCAGCCGCTTCCGCCAACGCCCGCTTGGGCAGGAATTCGCGCCAGCAAGACGGCCCGAGCTCCGGGCCAAGACGTTGGCACAGATCCAGCTCGGTGACCGCGGGCGGCTCCAGGGCCGGGGGTCCGGCGGCCAGCATGCGCTGCTGGATGCTCGCCATGGTCAGGGTGGCGACGGCGACCTGCTCTCCGTGAAAATAGTCGGCGCGACCCGGCGGCGAGCACATGTCGATGTAGTGGCTGATGAGGTGCTCGCCCTGGCTTGCGGGATAGCTGCCGCCGCAGATCGTCATCCCCAGACCGGACAGCACGAGCGTCCGCGCCAATGCGCGCATCGCTTCGAGGTCGCCTGCCAACAGCTCTTCCGACGCATCGAACAGCTTCGCCTCGTCCGCCGCGAGCAAGCAGAACGGCGCGCTCCGGTAGGGCGTGCCGAGGAGGTAATGCGACAACAGCCAGTCGGCCTGCGCGGTGGGCCTGCACAGCGAATCGCCGAGCCCCGCGCGAATCATGCGCGCCGGTGCATTGGCCAGGACCTGGAGATCGATGAATACGCCGACCGGCGTCTTGGCGCCGAGCGATCGCTTGTGCCCATCGACAGTGATGGCGGCGTTCATCGACGTATAACCGTTCATCGACGGCGCGGTCGCGAACACCACGTAGGGCTTGCCGTCCTGCGCGGCGGCATATTTGCAGAGATCGTTGATGGTGCCGGAGCCGACGGCCACCAGCGCATCGACCGATTCGCACGCTCGCCGGACTGCCGCCGCGGTGCGCGCATCCGCATGCGGTCGAAATTGCAGTCGCACCGGAACGATCGTTGCAATGGCGGATAACGCGCTCTCGACGCGCGCGCCCAGGACGCCATGCGTGGCGGGATCGCTGACGACTGCCAATCGCTGGCCAAGCGCAAGCGGCCGCACGACGTCGGCTTCCGCTCCGCGGAGGGTGTCCGCGATCACGATCGATTTGATCGGAATGGCGATCGCGCCCCCACCATCGGGGTCGGGAAAGTCTCCCCGCAGCAGCTGCTCGATCCCATCGACGCGCGCCGGCGCGGCGCTCATGGAAAGCGCGGACGAGTTGGCGGCGCTCTGTTCACGCGGCCATCTTCGGCGCCGTGTCGCAAGCTTGCAGTATGTCGACAATCTGCGCCTGGAACGAACCCTTGGACGGCGAGAACGCGCCGTCGAACACCGCCGATCCGATGGTGAACGCGTCGGCCCCCGCTGCCGCAAGCGCGTGGATTCGCTGGGTCGAGTTGACGCTTCCGGCAACGATCAGCGTCTTGCCAGGCAGCGCCGTACGCGCGGCCCGGACCAAGTCGAGCGGATCCGCTTCCGTCGCGCGATACGCGAGCAGATCGACACCGGCGCAACCCGCGAGGCGCGACGTGCGGCAGTGCTCGGCGACGAGATCCACTGAGCCCTCGAGGCGAGTGGGGTGCCCGACCGGCTTGCCCGGGAACGGGAAGTAGCGTTCGAGTCCTCCCAGCAAACGCGCCGCGGCGCCGAGGTCCGTGCCGCCCAGGATGCGGTCGACGCCCAAGGCGCACGCTGCGTCGAGCGATCGCACCACGGCCTCCGATGTTGTGCTCACCACTTCGAGATAGGAGATTCCGCCGTGGCAGCGGATCCGGTCCGCGATGTCGCGCATGGTGGCGAACGGAACGCCGACGTCCTTGAAACCGATGTGGCGGACGCCGAGCTCGCACGCCGCGTCGACGAGGTGAGCGGCATCCTCGATCGTGCGATCGTTCCGCGTGAGCATGAAGATGAAATCCATTGCGTCGGCTCCCGACGGGCACAAATGCCCATCCGCGCCTGATGTTGGCAGACGAACATTTGGGTTGGCAAGTACAACTTACGCGGCCCTTCTGCGCACGGACGCCGTCCGCTGCTGCGCGACACCGGGCAACGGTCACGTGGCATGTCACTTGCTTTGCCGTATGCAAAGACACTTTCGAACCGCAACTGGAAACCCGACATGGCGACACAACCTTTGGGCGCGAAGCACCGACTCACCCATAACCTTCACGGGACGGCGGGCCGGCCGACTGAACCGACATCGGCGAAATTGCCGCCGCCGCAGGCGCCCACCTCGGCCGATGCTGCCAAACGGCGGCAGGGCCCGACATCGATCAACCGCTTGCTGTCGTCGACAATCGACTGGCTCGCAAGCCTCCCGCCGAATCTGCGGCCGCTCGCGCTCGCGACGAAGTATCCGCGCGTGGCCAACCGCATCGCGAACGAATGGCGCGAGCCCAGCGCGTGCCGAGGCGATTTCGACGATCTCGTTTACGACAAGCGCGGCACGCGACGGGGATTTCCACCCGACGTCTATGTGGAACTGCTCGCGCTTCGCGATTACTACTACGGCTACGACCTCAAGCTCCCGCACGAAGCGTGAATCGTCCCGCCCGCTAACACGACGGCAGTCGGGAAACGCCGGCCCGTCCTTGCCGTTACAAGCGGGACGGGCCATTGCTTGCTCGGGACGGTCGCCGCTGATCCCCACGCGCCCAGCCGTTACGCGATTCGCGTCCCTAGGGCATACTCGAGACCCGTCGCGCCCGGGTGGTGAAACTGGTAGACACAGCGGACTTAAAATCCGCGGACCTTAACCGGTCGTGCCGGTTCGATTCCGGCCCTGGGCACCAGACCCCCCCAACGTCCGCCAGCCTTGGCCGGGCGATTGCACTTTGGGAACCGCCTGGTGCATCACAGACCGCGTGACCACTTTTGCAGCCATACACACGCGGCAGCTGCGACGATCCAGCCCATGCCTGCGAGCGGCATCTCGGATACGAATGTCCACACCGCGGCATTGATCAAACACAACGCTATGGCGAAGACGCCGACGAGAATGTTACCCATGCATCGAAATGCCGGATATGTGGCATCCCACAAAGTAGCGTGCGTTGAGGCCGCCCAGATCCAGCTCGCGCAAGGTAAGGTCGTCCGACATGGCGCGCATGGTAGCGTAGAAACGACAACCGCCCCGAAGGGCGGTTGAACACGGGTTTGCTACAAGCCTAAGCCGTAGACCTCGATCGTCGCGAGCCCGCCGGTTTGCGCCGGCCGGCGCCCACGGAAACGCGTCGCCGGCCGAAAGAATGCGGGGCGGGTAGCCAAACGATCTCAGTTCGCGAATCAACGGGCCAATGGTCCCTGGGCCACTGCATCACGCGTTGCTCGTCCATCACGATCCACGGCATGTTTGCCCCACTGATGTTTGAATTGACGACTAGGTTAGTGCACCTTACCGTGCTCGTCCGCGTGTGACCATCCGCCTCCCTCTGTTTCGCCCGTCGGCAGCGGCCTACACGTCGGTTCGTCGCAGGCGGCACGGTTAGGTTTCATTTCGCGCGCGGCAACACGCTTCCCACGGGTCCTGCCGGTTCGTTGATTTCGCGCCATCCGCCCTGGCACGACACTTGCTCATCCCGTGGTGGCAGTGCGCCGGCACTCGGGAACGAAGACGCTCAGGGATGTGGGACTTGTTCCGCAGGGCTGGCGCACTCGCCGCCATCGCCCAGTCTGACGTGGAGCGCGCTATGAGACCCTTGCACCTATTCCGGGACTTCACCCCGCTGGAGTACATCCTCATCGGCGTTGCATTGGTCGTGTGCGTAGGAGTGATGCTCTGATCTTCCCTTGAATTGCTGCGGCGTCCGATAATGCTGCATGGCTACTGCGTATCGAGTCTTCCGCTCTTCGCCCGCGCGTTCGGTCGTTTCAGCGCTCGTGGGCATGCTGGTAGCGATGTCGGCAACAGCGCAAGAGCCGGTAGCATCCGGCCAGCCGGCTTCGATTGCCGCTCCGCCCATGGAGCTCACGATGATGGCGGTTGCGCGTTATCCGGATGAAACGGATCCGCTTCCATACTCCTGCTATCACGTCAGACGTTGCTCGGCGCATGACCTCTACCGGTTCAAGGATCGGCCGAACAGGCTCATAAGGCTCGCACCGGCCGCGCCTGCTGACGGCGACGAGCCCTCAATCGACTACAGATGGTTCTTCGTCCAGGTCACGCCGGAAGAAAACATTCTCTTGAAGTATCGCGCGGCAAGCCAAGTCCGTGACGAGCACCGCGCCGTCAGCAGACGCATTGGCAATCCGGACTGACGCAACACCACGAACGACAAGCCCCGCCGAAGCGGGGCCGGTGCTCAACGAGAACTCCGTTAATGCTTCCGGCGCGAGAAGCCGAGTCCGCTGAGGGCAAGCCCGAGCAGCGCCACCGTCGCCGGCTCGGGAACCAACTGCACGCAGATTTCGCAACAGCCGGTGCAACCACCACCGACGAACAGCGTGCTGATTTGCCCGGCATTGCTGTCGTCCGCGTTGTGGAATTGAACCTGAACGTGGAACTTGTCCTCCGTGAACAACGAGGCGGTATCGAACTGGTACACCCATGTGCGCGATGCATCCGTGGTGTTCGTTTTGTCGGTGGTCTTCGCACAAATCGAGCCCTGGTCATTGCCCCCGCATCCGTCGGCCGCGCCAAAATTCGAGCCCGTGTCCGGTTCCAACGCCCAGGTGCCAAGCGGATCGGACACCAGCGACTCGTTGCTGCTCGCGGACGTCAGCTTGACCGCGGAGTTCGAGATGTAATCGGTCGCGCCTCCTGTGTAACCGGTGGGGTTCCAGATCAGAGTGGCTTGGTAGGTGTTCGCGGACATCTGATCGACGATCAGCTCGACCGTGCCCTGATTTGCAAGCAGCCGCGTCTGATCCGAGATGACGCCAGCCGATGCCCCGTGAGTGGTCGCAATGAGCGCCGCGAAGGAGGCCACCATGGACAACTTGAGCGATGACTTCATTTTTCTAGCCTTGGAAGATGTGAACACACCTTCCATTGCAACTACCGGACCAGTTCTATAACACGTTGAATTCGCCCGCTATTGCTGTATCGCGCAACATGCACACCCGGCGGGCTGAAAAATGTACCGACACGGTTTTCGTAGTGAACGAAATGTTCCGGTCGACGCGGGGTGAAACGTCACCGGCTTTCGACATGCCATACGCGTACAGGATGGACGCGAGGCCGTCGGACAACAGCCGTCAGTGCGGCCCGTGCGGACCTTGATGCGGATTCAGGGCCAGCGTCAGCAGTTGCAGCCATTCGTCCAGCGACGCATGGGGATGCTCATCGACGCCCGTCTCGGGAACCGCACGCTCGCTCGCCGTGAAATCGCTCGCCGTGAAATCGCTCGGCGTCGCATCGCTCGCTGCCGAATCGCTCGCTGCCGAAGCACTGGCTGCGCCCTCGACGCGCTTCAAATGGTCGAGATACTCGATCATCAGCAGCCGGCTTCGGTACATCGTGTACAGCAGCGCGCAAGCCAACCGCGTGTCAGCGCCCCAGCGCTCGAGCGTACAAATTATCGCTTCCTGCCGGTCCATCAGGTAAGCCGAGCGCGCAACGCGATCGCGCGCCTTCTGGATTGCATAGGTCGAGATGACGGCCATGCGGTCCATACTACGCCGCCGTTTCGAAAATGAAAAAGCCCGCCGAAGCGGGCTCCTGCGGTCCGGAGGCGGAAATTGTCGTAGGACTTGCCCTACGCGGGGTGCATCCGGAGATACCGATGACCCTTGGGGGTAACGGTGACGACGCAGCCCGCGCCCTCGGTAGCGTACCCGGCGGAGACGAGCGCCGCGACGATGGCTGTCGACTCGAACCGCAACGTGTTGCCGTTGGCGCAGCGGCGCAAACGGTCCAGCTGCTCGTCGGTCAAGCTCGTGCTCACGTCTTCCACACGTGCCGGCCGCGAACCGCGTCGCGTCAGCGCGCACTCTTCCACGGGTGGCGGGTCAGCGATCTCGTCGAAGGAAGAAGGCGCCGACATTCGCAGGTCGCGCCCCTTGTGTGCGCCGTTGACGTGTCCGCTGCTTGCCAACGGAAAGTCCGGGGAGTTCCGCGTCACCTCGACCAGGTTGGTGACCGCAACGCGGAGCAGATCGCACGCGTCGCGGACGATCCGTCGTGCTTCCGCGCTCGTCGCAACGCTCTCGCCCTTGGCGAGCGCACCGAGCGAGAGCTGGGCCGCGACCAGCATGTCCGGAACTTCGCGCACGCGCTGGGCCCAATTTGGATGCGTCGATTGGTGTGTATTGTCAGGCAACGGTTCCGTCCCTGCGCAATGCTTCTTCGATGCGTCCCAATGCGTCATTTCACGGCGACGACATGTTGCCGCCGGTGAGCGAGGCATTCTACGTCAACGTTGGTGCGTCGCAGTGCCATCGGCCCGCGATCGCGAAAAAAAATTCTCGGGCGGCCGCGCAATGCGGCGTTGCCTTGCAAATGTTTAAGCAACCTCCTACAAGAGACTTCGCTCGCGTGCGGGATCATTTCGAAATCGCGCAGGGCATAGCAAAGGTCGGTAAATATTTCTGCCTGCGCTCTTGTAACAGTCACACGGAGGCGAGCGATGTCGACGCACAACACACCGGATACACCTTTGCGCGAAGATCTGCGCGGCCGGCCGATCCTGCCGGACGACTCCGAAGCGAACCTCGATCCGATCACGGGTGAGCCCGGCGCACACCCGATCGGCACCGGACTTGGCGCGGGCGGCGGTGCGGTCGCGGGCGCCGCACTTGGCACGTTTGGCGGCCCCATAGGTGTCGCGGCCGGCGCGCTCGTCGGTGCGATTACCGGCGGCCTCGTGGGCAAGGAAGTCGCGGAGAAGATCGACCCGACGGTCGGCGGCAGGCCGGAGCAACATCAGATCGGCACGGGCATCGGTGGAAGCGCCGGCGCGCTGGGCGGCGCCGCCATCGGTGTCGCGGTCGCTGGGCCGATCGGACTTGCGGCAGGCGCCGCGATCGGCGCGGCGGCCGGAGCCTTGGCGGGCGAAGGGGCAGCGGAAGTCATCAATCCCGAGCCGACGGACAAGCTTTCCGATCACAACCTCGCGACGGGAACCGGCGCGGCGGCTGGCGCGCTCGCCGGCGCGGCAGTCGGCGCGGTCGGTGGGCCGGTTGGCGCCGCGGCAGGGGCGGCGTTTGGCTCCGTCACCGGCGGCATGGCGGGCCGCGGGGCCGGCGAAGCGGTCAATCCAAAGGCAGGCGACGACGTGGGCGAGCACCACCTTGCCACCGGAGTGGGCGCGACCGGCGGTGCGGCGACAGGCGCGGTGTTGGGATCGGCGGCAGGTCCCGTCGGCATGGCGGCGGGTGCTGCCATCGGTGGCATCGCCGGGGGCATGGCGGGCGGTGGTGCCGGTGAAGTCGCCAATCCAACGGTCCGCGACGATCTTGCGAATCACAATCTTGGGACGGGCGTCGGCACAGGCGGCGGCGCCGCTGCCGGAGCGGCGATAGGTGCTACTGCAGGTCCTGCCGGAATGATTGCAGGCGCGGCAATCGGCGCGGCTGCAGGAGCGGCGGCCGGCAAGGGTATCGCGCGGGCGGTGAATCCCGCGGCTGAAGACACCTACTGGCGCGCCGCTTATCTGAACGCGCCCTATTACTCCGCCGGCCGCACGTACGACGATTACGCGCCTGCATACCGGCTCGGTTACGACGGCTGGTCGCGGTACGGCGGCGCATACGACGACTCCGAGGGGCGCCTCGCCAGCGAATGGGATTCCGTCAAGGGCCACTCGCGTCTCACGTGGGACGAAGCGAAGCTCGCGACGCGTGCGGGGTGGCACCGCGTCGAACGTGCGATTCCCGGTGATTCCGAACCGGACGTGTTCTGACATTCCGCCGCGGGCAGCACGAACGGCGGTAGGTCGACCCTCACAGTGAAATGGGCCGTTCGCCGATGACGCTATCCATTGCGGACGTGTAGGTTGACGATGAGGTGAGGCAACGCCTCACCGTTACTCCGCGGAGGCGACCGTGACGTGGACCCTCGTAGGGCTGGCGCTCTGGATCGTGGGATTCGGTTTCGTGATGATACTCATGCGTATGGCGGGCGACGAAGACAGGGCCGCGCGCCACGAGGAGCGGAACATCGATCCCTTTTCGGACGTTCCCATCACGCAGCTCCGAACCGGCTGAGCAGCGATCAGCTCTTCTCCGCCGCAACGGTGAGCACGGGTTTCTGCCGCGTCGCCGAAAGCACCAGAAAACGAGTGAACGCAGCCGCCCGCAACGGTCGGCTGCAGAAGTGGCCCTGCAAGTGATCGCATCCGAGGCGCGCCAGCGCCTGTGCGTGCTGATTCGTCTCGACACCTTCCGCCACCACCCGCTTTCCGAACGCGTGCGCCCCGGCAATGATCGCGGCTGCGACGCTGCCAGAATCGTCACCCAGCCCAAGGTCGGAGACGAAGCTCTGGTGAATCTTGACCGTCGACAGCGGAAACCGCTTGATCGAAGCGAGGGACGAGTAACCGATGCCAAAATCGTCCAACGCGAACTGCACGCCCATGGCGTCGAGCGGCGCGATGAGCGCGGCCGATCCGCTGTTGCTCTCGTGCAGCAGCGCTTCGGTGATCTCGAGCTCCAGCGCCTCGGGCGCCATTCCGGTGGTCTGCAGGATGGCCTGCAATCGCTCGACGAAACCCGCATGCCGGAATTGACGGAGTGACACGTTGATTGCCACCCGCGGCAATGCCAGGCCTTCGGTCTGCCACGCGCGGAACTGGCGGCAGGCTTCGCGCAGGACCCATTCGCCGATAGGCTCGATGAGTCCCGTTTCCTCGGCGAGCTGGAGAAAGTCCGCCGGTGTGCGAGTCTCGCGGCCTGGACAATCCCAGCGCAGAAACGCTTCCGCCGCTGAAATGCGCCCCGTGCGCACGTCGAGCTGCGGCTGGTACCAGAGCGAGAACTCGCTGCGTTCGATGGCGACGCGAAGCTGGCGCTCGAGACTGACGCGCTCGAGCGCGGCGATGTTCATTCGCTCCTCGAAGTAGATGTAACGCCCGCGGCCGGACTCCTTCGCGCGGTACATCGCGGTGTCGGCGTTGCGCAAAAGTTCCTCGGGCGTCATGCCGTCGGCGGGATGCAGCGCGATGCCGATGCTCGCATTGAGGAATTGCTCGGTGCCCGCGGCCCTGAACGGCGCCGCCATCGTTTCGATGATGTGCTGGGCCACGGACTCCGGATCCCGCGCCGACTTGACGTGCGGAAGCACGATGGCGAACTCGTCTCCGCCGAGGCGCGCCGCGGTGTCGGTCTCACGCACGCACTGGCGCAGCCGCTCGGCCGCCTGCCGCAGCACGTCGTCGCCCGCCTCGTGGCCAAGCGTGTCGTTGATGAGCTTGAAGTGATCGAGATCGATGACGAGCAGCGCGAACTGGCGCGGCTCGCGCTGCGCTTGCGCGAGCCGCCGGCCGAGCTGATCCATGAAGAACAGCCGGTTGGGAAGAGCGGTCAGCGGATCGTAATTTGCCTGGAAGTAGAGCTGCTCGTCCTTAGCCGCCGTTGCAAACGCGACGCCAACACGGTCTCCCAGGTTTCGCGCACGCCCGCGCTCGTCGTCCGTGAGCATCACCGCCTTGGCGAATCCGAGCACCACGGTTCCCACGACATCGCGCTGCCACACGATCGGCAGCACGAGCAGCGACGCCGCGCCCAGCTTCACCACCGGCCCGAGGTACGGTGTCACCGCCTGCGCGCGATCGAGCCAAAGCCCGTCCGGGTAGGCGAGCAGCACCTCCGTGTCGCCGCGCGAGAAGGCGCAGCGCTCGAGCTCGAGGCCGCCCTGCGCCTGATCGCATGTGTAGATGCGCACCATGGCCGGGGCGTTGCGGTCGACGATCGCGACGCTCACGTAGTCGGCAGGCACGACTTCGCGCATCCTCATGACCACGGTCTCGATCACACGATCGAGATCGAGGCGCGAGAGGATCGCCTGATCGATGTCCGCGAGCGTCATGAGCGCCGTGAACTCGCCGCCGAGTCGCGCTGCCATCGTGTTGAACGAATGGGCGAGCTCGCCCAAGTCGTGGTTGCGCTCGAGATTAATCCGCGCCGAGAAGTCCTTGTCGGCGACCCGGCGAGTGGCATCGCGCGCGGCGTTCAGCGGCCGCACAATGCGTAATACCTGCGTCAGGCTCACGACAGCGGCAAGCAGGAACGCGACGCCCGTTATCGCGAATAGCATCGATTCCAGCGCAACGATGGGCGCGAGGGCATCCGACTCGAGCTCCGTGGCGACGACCGACCAGCTGCGCTCGCCGTATTCCGGCTCGAGCATCAGCGTGCGGCGGCTCGCGAGCCAGCGTGCGCCTTCGTGCTCGAACGACGAGGAGCCTTCGAGTGCGCGAAGCGCGCGCTCGTGGAGCGGTCCCGGAACGGCTTCCTGCGGACACGAAAGGACACGGCTCGAGCCATCGCCGACGCAGACGACGATGTTTGCTGCCGCATCCGAAGGCCGTCGCCACAGATAAGCCGGGTCGATCTCCGCTACCACGCGCCGCGGTCCTGCAGCCGTCGCCGCGACCCGCGTGCTCGCGAACAATGCCGGCCTCTGTCGTGCGTCGCCTGCACTCGTGAGAACGGTGCCGCCATGGACCAGCCGATCGGCCTGCATCGCATCGAGCGGCGGAAGCCGATCGATCACGCCGAATAGCGATGTGACGTGGCCCGCATCGTCGACGACGCCGAGCGCTTTGAACTCGACGTTCAGTCGTTTGCGGCTGGATTCCTCAAAGCCCACCGCGAGATCGGGCGGGCGCGCAAGGTGGTCGAGACGCCCGTTGATTGCGAGCAATCGATCGCGCAGCGCCGCCGCGTAATCGTCGGCCGTGATCGCGAGGCGGACACGGCTTTCTTCAAGCAGCAGATCGCGGACCGCGTCGAGCGACAAGAGCGCGGCCGCACCGAGCGGCAGCAACGCGACGACGAGGAAACAGGCCACGATGCGGTGTACGATCCCGCTGCGCATGAACTCGGGCTCGAGTCTCATGGCGCATGGCCGGACTCGATACGGCGTCCATGGTCGAAAGCGTGAGTCATCGCAGTCAAATTCGATCCTCAGGGGCGCTGTCAGCTACAGCGCCATCGGCGAAATTGCGGTGTACGGAGCAGCGAAAACTCAGCAATAGCCATGCCATGCAAATTCGTTCGCGTGCGCGAGCGGCGCACGTTGCAATCGACGCGAGTGCTGCGGTTGCCGGGCACGTGCTCCGCGCGCCGGACACATTCAACGCGCGACGCGTTGCCATCGGCATCTCAATACCGATTGCGAGGCAAGCCGCTCGCGCTGCGAGATGACGCGCGGCGCGCGACGTCGCGCGGAACGGCACATTCGCCGAAGCCGGCGTGCAAAAGGTACGCTACAGGAAAGGAATCAGGCCGGGCGTCGCGCGAGGCGGCGATCCGGAACGGCGGCTGGGATTACGGTCAATCGTTGCCTTCGACGAAATCCCACGCGGAGCCTCGCTTCGGATGCAGATCCGCGTAGTAACCACGCAAAGTCTGCAGCTCCCTCGCCACAACCTGCGGAAAACCGGTACGGTCGCCGCGCAAGTCGACGACGAGCGAATCCAGATACTCCTCGCACTGCGCAACGCGCCGCCACCGATCGGCGATGCTGTTGACGATGCGCGGAAATCTTCGCGCGCACTCGACGGGACGAACTTCGACAGGCAGTTCGGCAAGCCATCGCGACGCCTCGTCCGACATGACAGCGCTTGCCTGCGAGCTGCGCTGGCCGGCGCGCCTGCCTTCCTCGACCTTCTTGCGGCTCTCGTCGAGTTCCTTCCGCACGTCGGCTACAGAGACCTTTTCGAACTCAATCGATTTCATCCGTGGACTCCTGAACTGCGCGCGCGCACCGCGATTGCGGCGCGCGCCACGCTGAGAGTCCACGACAAAGCAATTGGTGTGCCCGGCTTCAGCGACGCACGCCGGACATCCTCGCGAAATCGTTCATCACTTTCTGCATCGACTCGAACGCCGAGCCGCCGGACGACATGACGCCTTGCATCGCCGAGACGACCTTCTGCATCTGCGTCATGTCGGGCAGCATCGCGAGCGCCGCCTTCGCCTGCTTGACGCCGGGAACGCCCGACATCTGGTCTTCCATCAGCGTGAAGAGCCGCTTCTGAATCTCGACGATGAGCTCGAACATCTGTCCCCAGTACGCCATCGATCGCTCGACCGCTTCCTGCGTGACGCTTTGACCCGCTGCCATGAGCGATGGCATGTCGCCCGCCTCCGCCGCCTGGCGCGCCGCTTTCTTCTGCATCGAGCGGGCGGTCTCCTCCCCTTCGAACTGCAGCCGGCGCATCTTGGCGGTGCTCTCGATCGCGGCATCGATGACGTCCAGCGCAAGCCGCGCGTTCGCGCGGTAGAGCTCGAAAGCCTGCTCCGGCGTGAGCGTCTTCGCATACTCCGCGAGCTGGGCCGGATCGGGCATCGCGAACGCGGGCATCGCTTTCGCCGCGGGTTGCGATGTGCCCTGCGCGCGCTTGGCGGTTTGCTTCCGGGCGGGCTTGGCGGTGGTTTTCGATTTCGACTTGGTAGCCATGATCAACGCTCCTCAGGATTCTCGCGGGGGACAACGGATCGTTCGCGAACGGCCGCTTGCGCGATCCGGCCCGCCCGCGTGCGCAGGCGACAGGACCTCAAGCCGCTGCGGCTATTCCATGCTCTCGCGCGTCCGGAGTCAACACGAAGACTGCAGAAGCCGCGAGTGACCTTGATGCGCCGCAAGCCGCGGGCGCCTCGCGTTGCGAATCCGATGACAGGTGAAGCCATGACGGGATTGACACCCGAGGGCAGCCGTCTATAATGACGGTACCGTGTATTTATACGGTCTTCGTGGTCTCCGTGGATTTTCGTTTTTGCGGCCGTTCGTCTCCACCGCCGTTTCTGCCAGCGTTTCACTACCCGATGGATTCCTCCAAAACGATCGCCTCCTCATCCCTTCCGTTGACCGATCGGCAACGGAAGGTCCTGGACTGGATCCGCGGGCATCTCGAGTCCACGGGCATGCCGCCCACGCGCGCCGAGATCGCCTCCGGCCTTGGCTTTCGCACCGCGAGCTCCGCGGAAGACCATGTGCGTGCGCTTGCCCGCAAGGGCGCGCTCGAGCTTACGCCGGGCGCATCGCGCGGCTTGCGCCTCAAAGACATGCCGGAGCTTCGTGGCGCACGAGGGACACCGGGGTCGCGCGAATCGTCGCAGATGTCGCTGCCGGGATTGCCTGTCGTCGGTCGTGTCGCGGCAGGCAGCCCGATCCTCGCCACCGAACACATCGAGGCGCACGTGCGGGTCGACCCCGCGCTGTTCACACCGCGTGCCGACTACCTCTTGCGCGTGCGCGGCCACAGCATGCGCGACGCCGGCATCCTCGACGGCGATCTTCTCGCGGTTCATTGCACTGCCGAGGCGCGCTCCGGTCAGATCGTCGTCGCGCGGCTTTCCGGGCCGGGCGGCGACGAAGTCACCGTCAAGCGTCTCAAGCGCCGCGGCAGAGAAATCATGCTCGTCGCGGAAAATCCCGACTTTGCACCGATCGTCATCGATCCGAAACGAGCGGCGCTGACCATCGAAGGCCTCGCCGTCGGGCTCGTGCGCGGCGGCAAGGGCTGGTAGCACGAGCCCTGAAAAGGAGAACCCATGTACACGCTCTACGGCAAGAAAGGCTCGGGCTCTGCGTCGACCGAAGCGGCGCTGGAAATCATCGGTGCGCCGTATCGCATCGTCGAGACCGCATCGTGGGCCACCAACGCGGCGTTCGACGAACTTTTGAAGATCAATCCGCTCGGGCAGATCCCCACGCTCGTGCTGCCCGATGGCGGCGTGCTGTCGGAAAGCGCGGCCATCCTGATTCATCTCGGCAGCGCGCACCCCGAAAGTGGTCTGTTGCCATCCCACAGCTCGGAGCGCGCGCAGACGATGCGCGGGCTCGTGTTCATCGCGGCCAATTGCTATGCCGCGATCAGCGTCATCGATTTTCCCGAGCGCTGGTGCAAGGATGCCGACGAGCCAACGCAGGAGCGCATACGCGCCGGCACCCGCGATCGGCTGCATCAATACTGGGAAATGTTTGCGGATCTCTTTCCGGCGCGTCCCTTCCTCGGCGGCGAAAAACCGGGCGCGCTCGATCTTCTCGCCGCGGTCGTATCGAAGTGGGCAGGATCGAGGCCGCATCTCGAGAAGGCACGTCCTGCTTTCCATCAAACGCTGATGCGCATCGAAAACGAGCCGAAGATCGCGGCGGTGTTCGCGAAGCATTGGCCCAAGGAAAAGTAGGGTCAGAGACGACTTTT
>Ga0070670_100000672_pt1 | contig 26552 bp, 40 predicted proteins | sample KBSS63metaG_FD_64665 | JGI IMG/M metagenome (GOLD analysis project Ga0070670, IMG submission 64665) | Switchgrass rhizosphere microbial communities from Kellogg Biological Station, Michigan, USA - KBS S6-3 metaG | ecosystem: Host-associated > Plants > Roots > Rhizosphere > Soil ... | reverse complement strand
GAGGCGCTGATTGTTGCCGCGCGGCGCGATGTTGGCGAGGAAGTGGTGCAACTGATCGATGGGCTCGGATTCGAGATCGTCAGTGTGACGCCGCCTCGGCGCGCCGCATTGCCGGGGCCTACGAAAAATGGGGGAAGGGTGTTCACCCGGTGGCGCTGAATTTTGGAGACTGCTTCGCCTATGAGGTGGCGAAGGAGCATGATTGCCCTCTGCTCTATGTGGGGGAGGATTTCTCCCAGACCGATATCGAAGCTGCTCTCACGATGTGAGACGGTGGCTCCCCGGGCCTGATTCGAACAGGCGGTTATTCGTTGGGTCTAAATTCCCAATTCGTCGTTAAAGTTAGTTAAAATCAGGTATTTGGACCGTTCGTTAACACGCAGAGGTTCGTGGAGATGTGCTCGAAGCGGGTGTTTGACTTATGAAACGACGTATGACAGGCGTTCCGCTGGAGGAAGGACATGGCGCGCAAGTTCGGCTCGAAAGGACCCAATCAGTTGACAGCCCTTGAGGTGCGCCAGCGCCTCAAGATTCCCGGCCTGCACACCGACGGCGGCGGGCTTTATCTGAGGGTCGGCGCGGATGGGCGGCAATGTTCGTGGATAGCGATCTATCAGTTCGCAGGCCGCCGCCGTGAGATGGGGCTCGGCTCATATCATTCCGTCACTTTGGCCAGAGCTAGGGAAAAGGCAGCCGACGTGCGGGCGAAAGTCGCTGACGGCGTTGATCCCATCCCGGAGCGAAAAGCAAAGCGAGCCATACCAACTTTCGGGGAACTCGCTGACGAGTGGATTAAGAAGAAATCAGCCAGGGTGCGTGGAAAGAAGTCGGTCGCCCGATATGAGCGGGCGTTAGGGAAGGGGGGATATGCGGAGCCCCTTCGCGCAAGGCAGCTGGACGCAATCTCCGGCGAGGATGTGCTCGCTGTTCTCCGCCCCATTTGGGCCGATCGGCTGACCACGGCGAAAACGCTGCGCGCATATCTATTCGACGTGTTGGACATTGCTAAGGCCAGAAAGCTTAGAACCGGAGAAAACCCAGCCGCGTGGGAGGGATTTCTCAAGGCGGAATTGGAGTTGGACGGCTCGAACTCCGACCGAAAACACCATGCAGCCATGCCATGGCGTCAGGTGCCGAAGTTCGTGACTGATCTCCGCAATGCGGCCGGACTAGGGGCTCGGGCGCTGGAATTCCTGATTCTAAACGCGAGCCGGACGAGTGAGGTTCTCGAGATGAAGGTCCGCGAGCTGCATCTTGAGGATAAGGCCCGGTGGATCATTCCCGGCGAGCGAATGAAGGCGGCGCGTCAGCACGAGATACGGCTGTCGCATCGGTCGGTGGAGATCCTGAGATCGATTATCCCGAAGAACGCCACGCCAGACGATTTCGTGTTCGGCGGACAAAAGCCACTGTCTAATATGATCCTGGCGATGATCCTGAGGCGGAAGGGTGGGGCTGGCTTCACCGTTCACGGCTTTCGCTCGTCGTTCCGAGATTGGGTAAACGATGCAACCGAATATCCGCGAGAGTTGGCGGAGATGGCGCTGGCGCATGCGGTCGGGGATGCCACAGAACGAGCGTATCTGCGTGGCAACGCTCCGGAGCGCCGCGCGAGATTGATGCAGGACTGGTCAGACTTTATCGATGGCAAGCTCAAGCCCGTGGGACATGAGGATAGTGAGCGGGGCACTGCGGACACCGCGCGAATTGAGACCGCGACGTCGCTCCCGAGCCTCTCGCCGCCTCCCGCTGCCGGCGCGGTTCGGCGAGCGCCGAAACGCATCAGCGCGGCAAACGCGTATCAGACGAACCTCGGACTCGAAGAGCCTTTGGTAGATCGGCTCCGGAGGCGGCGATAAACTGGCTGATGGAAGGGCGCGGCCGCTTGCCCGCCGCCGCCCTCTTGGCAGCCGCATACCCCCCAAGCCTACCGTCATCTGGCGTCGCGAGTGCTCACCATCATCTGGACATCCCGCACCACCGCCGCCACTAGCGGCTCAACCACATCATCATCCCACCCGTTCGTCACCGCCCTGGCAAGCCAGCGTGACTCCCACGCGACGACGGCTGGATCAGGCGAAGGCGTCGCGACGAGATAATCCTCAAGCGCGAAGAGCGCCTTATATGCGCGACCTGCGCCGCCAGTTGCTTCGCCGCAAGCATCATCGAGCTCGACGAACGCCGCGCAAAGCTCCGCCACGCCGGCACTGGGCCGGTTTCCAATGTCCATTTTATTTCCCCCTAGAACTGGCCGCGCTGCCCCCCCCGGCCAGTTTGGCTGTTAGAGGTAGCGCCCACGCGAGACGACGCGGCCGGTGATTGCGCGCGGCCCCGCGAAGGTAGGTCGCGGGAGCTTGCCGGATTCCTCATCATTCCAACGCGGGCCGACACGGCGCTCGAGCGCGGCAGGCCGATGGGCCCCCTCTCTCAGGTAGAGGCCGCCCTCCACCGGCTCGCGCTGCCGTCGGTCGATTGTGAAGGAGGCGTCATCGACGTCGACGATCAGCGCGTCGTCTGCGGTCATCCCGTTCATGCCGCCATCTCCTGCGCCGCCGCCTCGAGCATTACGCGCCGGAAATCGATCACGATCGGATTAGGCGGTGCCGGCACTGCGCCGTCCAGGCAGTCGAGACGCACTAGCAGCTCCTTCCCAAAGACCTGCTCGAAATCCGCCATCCCTTCGCCGCTGAAAAGTCCGTCCGGCCGGGTGTCGCAGATGCTTTCCATAAAAACGCGGATATCGTCAATTAGCCAACCCCGGGCTGCGTTGACCGCGCCCACGAGCGCTTCCTGAGGACGTGTGAGATTGTCGGCCGCCGCGGCGGCGGCTAGTTGTTCATAAGCCATATGTGCAAAGCCCCTTTGCGTGTGTGGTTAGACCACCGGCTAGCCTCGACCGCTAGCCGGTGGTCGTGAGTTTTTTGCTAATCGCGGGGAACTTGTCAACGGCCTTCAGGGTTGAAGGCGGCCAATTTGTAACGAACGGCTTTAGGAAATAAGTCAACCTGCCGTGCGAGCTAACGTTTCTGCACGTCATATCAACCTCTATAAACGTTGGTTACTTCCGAAATAAGCGCAATTTTCACACGTTTACTCGGACGTCAGCTAACGTTCGCTAACGTTATCAACGTCTGTAAACGTTAGTACTTGCACGATCCTGAAATGGGCAGCCTAGAGGATTATCACTAATGCCTATCAAGATTCACCCGTCGCTGTTCATGCACCACGGCAAGTGGCTCATGAGCGAGATAGTCGCGCCCTCGGGCCCGTCGATAACGGACATCGCCGCGCATATGGGCGTAACGCGGCAGGCCCTTAGCAACCTGCTCAACGGTCACGCTGACTTGGACAATTGCTTAACAAGTAAGCATCTCGCCGCGCTCGATGCGGGGATAGAGGACTAGCCTGAGAAGCCGACCCGGCCGGAGTCGATTCGGGCGATATTGCGGGAGAAACTGGGTGACCAGAACCATGGTCGATCGGGCGAAGCGTTGGCGGTTGGCACTTTGGGCGGCGATCGTCGCGCTGCTGGTCCTTCCTGCCGTTGCTATGCGGTTCACGACGGAGGTCGACTGGACCAGATCCGATTTTGCGACGGCTGCGCTTCTGCTCGTCGGCGTTGGACTGGCTGTCGAGCTTGCCGCACGATTGATCACGAGGCCGAGCTTGCGAGCAGCTGCGATTATACTGGCATTCCTTGTTGGGATGCTCATCTGGGCTGTCGGCGCAGTTGGCTTGTTCCACTAGCCTCGATGCCCAACGGAGGATGGCCGTGACAGACAAGACACTGAAGCACCGCTCGTTCTGCTGGCGGCATCGGTAGCACCCCGCGCCAAAGCTACATCCTATCCGGAACCCTTCGCCTCCCGGATGGCCAAGCGTGAAAAACGTGCACTCGGTGCACCGTTTGGCCTGACCAATTTTGGCGTGAATCTGACGCGGCTATCGCCGGGCGGCGAATCGTCCATCCTCCACGCCCACACCAAGCAGGACGAATTCATTTATATTCTGCACGGCACCCCGACCTTGGTCACCGACCGCGGAGAGACCATCTTGTCTCCCGGTATGTGCGCCGGATTCCCCGCAAATGGGCTGGCGCATCAACTGGTCAACCGCACCGACGAGGACGTTGTCTATCTGGAGGTCGGCGACCGGTCCGCCGACGATCAAGGCATCTACCCGGCCGATGATCTGCAAGCCACCCTAGAGGCGGGGCAGTGGGTTTATTCGCACAAGGACGGCCGCCGCTATTAGTCAGGCGGCTAACCCGTCACCAGCACGGCCACACAGTAGGCGACAACGCGATAGTTTTCTCATGACCGTGTCGGCCACTGAAGCGCAGGCCGACCACGATCCGCTCGTTGAGAGAAATAATCTGCAATGAGAATTCACCTCCACTTAAGGCCCCTCGTCGGCGCGCTCGCCATGATGGCAGCGATGACGGCACGCATCGTCGCGTGCGCGGAGAGGGATATTTTCCCTTATCGACTGGGTTCTTAACCAATCGTTGGCCGCGTGCCGCTAGATGGCATCGCACGATTACCACGACCGTCTGAGCCTCGTCCTTTGCACTGGTACTCATACGCTTCGCGTTCGAGGCGTGGCGGAATCCCCGCTAAGCGGCTGGTGCCTCTGGCCGAGGCGCTTAAGCGCCAGTCGCCCGATGTCGGGCTTCCAGTTCTCGATGAATGGACGCAATCTGCTCGTTCGCTGCCGCCTCCGCTAGCCGCAGACAGTGCAATCCTTGAGGGGAACCTATAATACCAATTGGGGCTGACGGCAGGCTGTCGCGCGACTCCGCCTAAGTTAATCTTGGCTCATCATCCCTGTTTGCGCGTTAACGAACACTGCAGGGGGTGAGGAGAGGACATGGACCGCCTATTCACCGTAATCGCCACCAAGTCGGCCAATTGGCTTGGTCAACCTCTGGCTTTCACATTGGCCACGCTCGGTACAATCATCTGGGCCATATCGGGACCGCTGTTCCACTACTCTGATACTTGGCAACTGGTCATCAACACCGCGACAACGGTTCTGACATTCCTGGCCGTTTTTCTCATCCAGAACAGCCAGAACCGGGACGGCGCGGCGATGCAGGCAAAGCTGGACGAAATTTTGCGGGCGCTTGACAAAGCTCGCGATCAATTCGTCGGCATAGAGCACTTGTCGGACACGCAGATAGGCCAGATCCGCGATGCATTGGAGCGCGACGTGAGACAGGGCACGGACGGCAAATCGGCCGAGCACTCGGTCGACGAACTCCTTGAGCGTCGCTAATGCCTCAGCCGAGGCGATGTGGGCAAAACCCGTCTCCGGACCGGCGCGCGGGGCAGCTATTTATCCATAGCTCGAGCGGGAAGGCGTGGACATCGGTGGCACCCTGGCCCGACCTGATCGACGGATGGTATTAACTTTAGGCCCGTCTCGTCGGCGATCAGAAAAAGCCCTGTCGTGTTGCTGGCGGCAAGACGTAAAGACATGTGCAGCTTTTTGCGAGCAGTGTTCGCCCCTCGCGCCATGCCGATTTACCGCACGGTCCCTCGCTCCCTTGCGCCCAGATGGTACACCGCCCGAAATGATGAAGCCCCGTCAAAAGCGGTGGCCGGTGCCTTTGCCATGATGGCGGCAATGACGGCAGGCATCGTCGCGTGCGCGGCGACGAACATTCTCCCGCGAGCCCGCTTCGCCGCCCCCGAAGCGCCACTGCCTCCCTGCCCGGCACCCTATCATCACCACGGCGACGCGATCCGCTGCCGCGATCATGGCCCGTCTGATCGTCTCTACGCGATCGATGCCCCGGAATGCCCAGAGCGTGTCGTCCTGGCAAGATTGCACGCAGGGCGATCCGATCGCCGCGCGGGATCATCTGCGCGCTTTGACGGCCGGAAAATCGGTCCAGTGCCGGCAGGTCGATACCGACCGCTACAGACGGCGGGGCTGCAGTATTTCGCCGACGGGATTGATCTGTCGGGCGCGATGGCGCCGGATGGATTTGCGGTTGCGTGCCCGGCACGCCGAAGTTGACTTAAACTATGGACGGCTCTTTCCAATTTCGACGTACCCGAGCGCGCCAAGCTTGCCACCCAAAGGTGATCGTGAAGTAAAGCGAGAGAGTCACCGCCGTCGGAGCGCGTGGTATGCGGGGCGAAAGAGGTAAAGCTGAGTCGGCCGGCCGCCTTCAAAAAGACTGTTCCAAAACCGGGCAATTTGACGCCCCGGGCGGTAGAGAGCACAGTGTGAGCATTATCGTCCCGTCTAGGAGCACGGCGATGACTGACAGCAAATGGATAGCTGCCGCTATTAATGGGAGCGAACCATGTCTCCAGAGGACAAAGAATATTTCGCCAGGCGAGCGATGGAAGAAGTTGCCCGTGCTGCGAACAGCGACGACGCTACGGTTGCAAGAATACATCTGGAAATGGCGGCGCTTTATAGTCGTCACCTCGCGCGTGCCGATGTTCCCGGCGTCGCCAAGAAGCCGCCCCGATAATGCGCTAGAAAACCGGGGACCAATAGCCTGCACGGGCCGCTTCCTGACTTCCGCCAATTATTCGCCACTGGCCTCAACATGGCTGTAGAGCGTCGTGCGGATTTCGACCTGTGACCTGCTTCCAAGAGACACCTGAGAAGCGGCCCCGTACGGGCGTCCACCATTCGCTGAGGCTGCCAAAACCGCCCCGTATGGAGTCTGGCGCCTTCAAACGCAGCTGAGTGCGGTTGCGAGGGTCCATGCAGTAATACAGCTCAAGATTGGCGATCCGAATTCCGGCAGCCATCTCTCCACGGCGGAAGCCGGCGATGACCGCGCGAGCATCATCCTCGCCTTGGTAAACGCGTTCGAACCAACCGAACCCTCTGGCGGCCATGCTTCCTCTCCTGCCACGTCCTTGATACGTACAACAACGGATGGGACCCGAAATGGCTTCGAATATGAGAAATTTTGGTCGGCAGTGCACGCCGGGCGATCTTTGGCCGCTCGGAATCATCCCCGCGCTCTGACGGCGGGAAAATCGGTGCAGTGTCGGCAGACCGATGTTCGCAATTGAGAGGTATGGGCGGCTTAGGTGCTGAACCGCAGCGATCGATATATTGTGTTGGCCGGACTGATGCTGCTCCTGTCGGGAGCGGCGGTCTGGCAAATTGGCGCGCCGGTCGACCGAGCAATATTGGACTGTTTCCGACTGCGGGTCGACTCGCCTTTCGCCCAAGCCGTAGCGATCTTCTCGAGGCTCGGCGGCCTCGCAATTCTTGCACCGGCCGCGCTGATTATTGTCGTCGCGCTCGCACTCCGCCGAAGACGGTATGAAGCGACATGGCTTTTCACAACGATAGCGACAGGAAGGGCCGTGATTGAAGCTGCTAAGGAGTTGCTCGGCCGCGCTCGTCCACCGATCGAGGATCATCTTGCGGTCGTCACGTCGCACAGCTTTCCCAGTTCGCACAGCGCTGGCTCGATGCTGACTGGTCTCGCGCTGGCGTCGGTGCTGGCGCCCGGCTCCGGTGCGTGGCGTGCTTTCGCAATGACCTTTGCCTGCGCGATTGGAGCCAGCAGGATCGCCCTTGGCGTTCACTGGCCAAGCGATGTAATCGCGGGGCTGGGCTTCGGCATGGTCTGGACAGGCCTGGCAGCCTGCGCCCGCAGGCCTCACAGTGCCGCGCATCCCTGAGCTGCATCAGGCGTTACGCCCATGCGTCGATCGACGCGTAGGGAGAGATGTCATGACGAAGTACCTGCTCACCGCCACCGCAGCCCTTCTGCTCAGCTCCGCCGGGTGGGCTCAGACCGCTGCTACCCATACGTCGAGCCACAAGGTCATCACGACTTCCAACGGGAAGGTGACGAGCGCGACGACTACCACGAAGACCAAATCGTGTCGGAACGACAAGGGCCAGTTTATTGCGTGCTCGTCGGCAACGAAGACGAGCGTTGCAGCGATGGTCAGCAAGGATGCGGCCGGGAAGTGCCGCTTCACGAGCGGGCCGAAGAAGGGGCAATTTACGAAGTGCCCGTGAGATAGGCCGACGCTGCCCTTATCATCCGGCGGCAGCGTTTCAGCCTAGCCGCGGATCATCGAATATAGCTCGGCCAAGCTGACGAAACGATTGTTTGCGGCCCGGGGTGGGGATTCGGAGATGCAGGCCGTCCCCTGAACGCCGAACCGCGACTTTGGCAGCAGGGCGAAGCCGGGCCGTATGCCATCAAATTTGTCAAGCAGCGACACGAGCAGAAAGTCTATATCGAACCCTCCGCGGAATAGTATCCTCCACGTCGTGTACTTGGCGTAAGGTCCGAGTCGCGTCGCATTTGATCCAGATTGCACGTCAATTCCTACATTTAAAGAGAGCAAATCGTGATCCATGAAAAAGAGATTTGGGCCTGCGCTCTTCAGATCATGCGAACTCATGGCGAGGGCGCGACCCTTCACGCTGCCATGAAAGCCGACGAGCTGCTTTTGGCCGGCGAATACGACGGTGCGACGACCTGGTGCAGGATCATGAAGCGAATTGAAGAACTGGAGCCTCCCGTGCTCGGTCGATCGCTGTACTGAGGTCCGTAATGCCACGGCCATCAACTGACTGGGATAGGCAGTCACCAGCCCCTCGCGCATCCTCCCACCGCTCCGTCATCCAACGGTCGAAGTCGGTCTCGTCGAAGGTCACCGGCATGGCCTTGGGGTGCTGGCGCCGACGATCGCGTTCGGTTCTGTCGTGATGAAGGATTAGACCCGCCCAAACCGGCGGTCATCCTTCCAGAGCCCGGCGAAGGCGCTGACAGGCCGATCTACGATGTTGAACCACCAGATGCGATCGTCGGGCGCGGTACGATCGGCGGCGGCCTTAGGCTCCGAAAAGCGGGTGAACGGTACGAGGCAGCGATGGGATACGGTGCCGCAGGATTTACGCCATAGCGGCCGATCGAGCTCCCGAGCGTTCTGCCACCAATCCACGACATAATCCGGCTGACCAGGCTTCGGCTTGACCTTTCTCGGCCGGGTAGTTGGATAACCCCACAACCCGGTGTCCACGACGCGCTCGCCCTCGTGGAGGCGCACGATCCGGCCCCGGCTTGCTCGGATAGATCGACAGCGAAGCCAGCGGCGGCATCACCCCGTCCCGCCACGCGGTGTTCGCTCGGAAATAGTCGCCGATCTCGTCGTCGGACGCCGAGTCGTACAGCGAGCACATGGCTGCGGAACTAGCAGGCAGGCGCTGACTCTGTGAAACGCTTCTCAGGAGCCGGGATTGCGAATGGGTTAGTCGCCCATGAGCGCGTCCCCAAACCGGCTCTCCCGCGACTCGCGCAAGAGAAGCTAATCGGCAGCGCACGCTCGGACGGGACGGTTGCGCTGACCGCGCTGGATGCGCGAGGCTCACCGATCAGAATTCCTTCAGGCGCCGGGGGCAACAGAGATGGCCACGCCGATCCAATAGAAGCAACTGAAAATGTGCTATTTTCCGGCGCGCGTTTACGAGACGCTAACGAAAGGCGGACTATTACGCAGCGTAAAGAATTTGAACGGAGAGATCATGCGCGCCGGCGGCAAGCATATGGAGAGCGCCGACAGGCGGCTGGACGATCGCTTCGACGTTGGCATGATCGCGAGCGTCAGCGCGACTATCGAGCATAGTACCGAGGACGGCCAGGCCGTCGTCCTCTCTAACATCTCCTATGGTGGCTTCAGATCCAGCAAGGGCGGGTTGAAGGTGGGTCAGATGCGGATCGTCTGCCTTCCCTTCCTTGGTAAGCGTGAGGTACAAGTGCGATGGGTCGAAGGTGGTCGAGCCGGCTGCCGCTTCGCCATACCTCTGACACAAGGCGAACTTCGAACGATCGTGGGTGCTGAACCTCGAGGAAGCTACTTTCCGTCGGGCGCGCGCCGCCGTTTGGAGCGCTGAGCGCGCTGCTAGCGACTGATCCGCTAGCCCCGGTGGCGACTCAGAAAGTTCTTACAGTCTCGCTCGTTCGGTCGAATTGGCAAGGGGTGGGTGATGTCGCCGATACTGGTGGCAAGGCAGCCCATGCGAGCGTTCTTCACCCTGAAGCCCGCCAAGGATAAGCAGACGCGGCAATAAAAGCGGAGCTGGGCACCCCACTCGTCGATCCATCCCCGGTTGTGGAACAGCACCCAAAGCTCGTGCGGATCATAGGTCGCGGCATTCGTGCAATGCGGCTGGTGGCACCGCACCCGCACCAGAAAGTGCATCACCGCGCACTCTCAAATTGCGGTAGGGTGCTTCTGACCGTCTCGATAATATACCACCGTCCATGAATCAGTCGCGGGGCTTGTCCGCGACGCGATCGGCATCCAACGGGGCCGCCTTGGGCGCCGCCATCTCCTGGCAATCCAATTCCGGCCCGACGCGCCAATAAGTAATCGCATGCGGAGTGACATTAAGCGCCTTGGCCAGCGCTGCATCATGCATCTCGTTGGCGAACACTTCGCGCCGCTCAGTTGCGCGAATAAGCGCCGGTGACACACCGGCCGAGCCCGCCAGGGCTTCGATCGACAGGCCGCGCCATGTCCGCACGGTAGTCAGCGCATGCTCACCACGCTTCTCCCCGGCCCTGCGCACATTTTGGGGCACCTTCTCCCCGGTGGGCGGGTCGAGATCGACAATCGCTGGCCCCAACAGCTTCACCGCCTCAAACCCTTTGCGCAGGAAGGAGCGGTAGAGCCGATGGTGTTCCGGGTCTTTCGGTGGGCCGGATGTCGCTAACCCGTCGAGCGTAGCCGGCCATCTCGGCGGCGATCTCAGCCATCCGATGGGCGTAATGAATATGGGTCGGCACCCGTCCAAAGGTTTTCATGGCGATCTCCGATTCGCCATCCTCCACATATGAGTCAACGGAGCGCGGGGTCGATGTCTGTATGGGCCGTCTCATGCCTGAGAAGCGCTTTCGCGCTGTTTCCGGCGTTAAGATCAGCGATGTCTCACGGCTGACCGGTTTGGAGTTGCGTGGGCCATCGAGTGCTAAACCTTTACGCATGCGAGCCGCAACGATCCCGCACCCATGCACCGGGCGGAAGTGATCAGGCTCGCTTCAGTGCTCTCGGCGCGTGTACGCGAGGCAATTAAGAGAACAAGTGCACTTTGAGAAGTGAAACTTTCCTGCGCGCACCAACAAAGAAACGCTAGGGTGATAATACACGTGATTATCTGCGCGTTATTCCGTATCCGGAACAGTATCAGATACCGACATTCTGTGTAATATCTGTCGCCATCGCTAAAATTATGATCCGACAACCAGTTTTTAACCGTTGAGATCGCAAATGGTTCTGTCACGGAGTTGACCGCTCGCTTCGTGACGATGACGGTGACGGGAGAGTCGTGCTGGAGGCTGCAATGCAGCATTACTGTGTCCTTGTAGTCGATGACTCTCTCGTCATTCGGAGCCTGATGACGCAAATATTTGAGGCGGATCCTGAGATTACCAGGATAGGCGCCGTCGCCACAACGGACGCTGCGACCACATATCTCCAAGCTCAAAAGGACGACGTGGTCGTATTGGATTTGGAGATGCCGGGGACGAGCGGATTGCAGTATCTACCGACCCTGAATCGTATGAATATTCCAGTGGTCGTACTGTCAGGGCACGCGAACGAAGGGTCGGACACCCGCGGCGCCGCGCTGATGCTGGGCGCGTCGGCTTGCTTCGATAAAGCGCACGCTGTTCGCGAATCTTCCGGACTTATCGGAATTGTTAAGGCGGCAGCGTCAAGAACGTTCCGGTTAAACGAAGGCGATGAATCATTGTTGGCCAAAGTTCAGGCTCGAGTTCGCGCGGAGGCCGACGAGCTTGGCATTCGCCGTGAATGGACTGCCGTGCACAGTTGATGTCCCGACGACCTACATGATCGGGACGAACCAGGGCAGCGGCAACAGGGTTGGCGGGCTTATCGTCAGGGGGCCGTGCCCATAAGCGTCTGCTCCGACGACTCCTTACCCGCTCGCGCGAGCGACACCGACAGCGCCCCGGCCGGCAAGGGGCGCAGCAGTTCGGCCGCGGGCTGGTCGGCGTAGAGCCAGGACGCCCAGTCGCGCGGTGGCAGCACGACGATCTGGCGATTATGATAGGGCTCGATGTCGGGCCCGGGGCTGGTCGTAAGCATCGTGAACAACTCGGGCCCATCACCTCCGCCCGGTCGCCAGATGCCGGCAATGCCGACCGGGTCGCCGCTGCGCAGGGGGAAGCGCCATTTGCTCTTCGGGCTCTTCGTGCCGGTGAACTCGAAGAAAGCGCTCGCCGGGATGACGCACCGCTGGTCCTTCGCGAAGCGCCGTCCCTCAGACCGGAAGTTGAACGCGGGCTTCCCGCCTGGCCGGGGCGATGGGAAGCTCCATCGCATCGACGACAGGGCGACCACGTTCCCCCGCGCGCGGATAATCGGCGCCATGTCATTGATGCGGATGTCGGCGGCCTGCGGCAGATCGTCGGGGCCTTGATCGGCCGGAAGGCCGAGTTCCAGCCGTGCCATTGCGTCAGCGTATTGCTGCCATTTGAGTTGCTGTTCGTAATTGTTGCACCTCGCCGCGATGGTGCTCCGCCCGGCCGATTCGCTTCAACCCCGCTTCGCCTTGGCGGCCTCGATCATCTGTCGCTCCGGTTCATAGGGCGGCATCGGCTCGGAAACGCCCCATTGGCCGGGATGCGAAGTGAAGTTGCCCGGCATGAAGTTATTCGGGATGCACACCGGATCTGGCATGACGATCAGCGCATTATAGCGCTTCAGCCAGTCCTTCATGAAGGCCGCGATTTCGGGCGGCTTGCGATGGTCGAGGTCGTCGGTATGGAAGCGGCGCATGGGTCGGACGCAGTCTACCGAGGAGGTAATGGAACGGGCGTCTGCGGATCGAATTGGGCTTGCCCGACTCGAACGCGCGCGCTCATGATGTTCTTTCTTTGTTCCATTTTCAAGGGAGTTGACGATTATGGGCTGGAACGTCTTCCGACGTCGACGGCGAGCGCTATGAAAATGCCGACGGGTCCAGCCGGCAGGCCGAGTTGGCGCGCTGCTGTCGAGGAGAGCCCGTGCAATTGATCCGGGAGCCAACGAACGAGCACTAGCCCGCCGCCTCCAATGTCGTCGACGTCGTGAACCCGCCTCGCCCGTCGAAGGTATGGGCGACCGATTTGGCGATGAACTTGCCGTCGACGTCGGGATCGAACCCCTCGAGCCGCACCAGCGCCTCCGCGAACAATTCCGGCATGCCGGCGCCGTCTATGGTGACACCCATCTTGCCGCGCGCCAGGTCGCCGAGGTTTGCCGCCGCGGCCGCCTCCGCCTCGGCTTTCGATCCATAAAGGCGGCGGTCCCGGTGTTGCGGCTCGCCGGCGCCCGCCTTCACAGCGACGCGCTTTCCGGTCACATGATCCCGATAGCTGGCGCTGGCCGAGCCGTAGCCGCCCCGCTGATCACAGGTTGCCTGCCAGGTCGAGACGTCGGCGGGGCGGATGACTTTCTCAATTTTTTCGATGCCGGTCGGCCCGATGCGCGAGCCCTTGGCCGCGAACAAAATCTTGCCATCGCCCAGTTTGAACGTTGCCCCGTTCCGCTTGGCCAGGCGCGTGAGAAACGCGACGTCGCTTTCGCCTTGCTGATCGATATGCCCGATCAGGCGGCCGGCGAGGCCGGCGTCGACGACTGCCGTCAGGCCGTGTTCGGCCGCGATCCTGTCGGCGATCTGTCCGATCGTCTGTTCGTGGTGGCTTCGCGTCTTCGGTTTGCGGATATCCGTGCTCAACGCTGCCGCATCGGCCTCGACGGTGATTGTTCGAAGGGGGCCGGCCTTTGTCCACCTTCGTACCCGGTAGGCGCCCATATATTTGGGCTGACGTTCGTATCCCAGCCAGATTTTTAGTTCGGCGCCGATCGGCGGCGCGGCGATCTCGCCGACAGCATCGGGCTTAGCATCCAGCACGATTTCGCACGTGTCGGCCATGGTACCGGATTCATCGTGAATCTCGAGCGATAGCAACCGGTCGTACCATCTGTCATCACGGTCCTTGCCGTTGATCTCGACAATGGCGGTCGGTTTCATGCTGCGGCTACCCTGGCGCTGGCTGCCCCAATATCATCGCCTGCAGCGAGCTTGGCGCTCGCCAGAATTTCATTGGCCAGCGCCTCGGCGGGATTGAGTTTCGGCGCGGGCAAGTCGCTGTTCGCAATGTCGTCGCCCTGCGCCAGCGCGGCCGCGTTGAGGATGGCGTTCACGGCGGCCTCGCGATCTTCGGCCAACTGGCGGGCAGCGCGATCGGCAGTCATCTTGTCGGCCATCTGCAGCGAGAAGGCTTCGAAGGTGACATCGCCATCGACGGCGGCGGCAATCGCCTCGTCCGAGGCGCCGGCTGCCCGGCCGATTTTGGTGATATTGGCGACGCGCGTGAGGACCGCCGCCCTTGCATCGGGGACAGCCGGGGAACGGCCCGCGCTTTTAAGAATCAATTCTTCGCTCATCCTAATTCCCTTGCTGCGACCACTAGGACGCGCTGCCGACAACTCCGCCAGCACCCCCTCAAAAGTTCCGACGCGATCGGCCAATCCGGCTTTGACGGCGCCTTGTCCGACGAACATGCCACCCTTGCCGAAGTCAGAAAGCACCGTCGCCACGGACTTGCCGCGATTGGCGGCCACCGCCTCCACGAACACCTGACCCATGGCGTCGACGATGCCCTGCAGGTGCGCCGCCCCCTCTTTCGTGGCCGGGTCGGCACCCTTCATGGGAGATTGCGACGACACGAATTCGAAAGTGGTCGAACCCTTCGGGTCCTCGCGCTTGGCCAAGCCCACACGGACGCCGATCGACCCGAGTACCGCGGTCGCGTCGACGACGATTTCATCGGCGGCGGAGGCGAGCCAGTAGGCGGCTGACGCGCCCATGCCGTTCACATAAGCGACAATTGGCTTTTCGGCCGCAAACGCCTTGATCATTGATGCGAGCTCGCCGGCTCCGCTCGCGTCGCCGCCACCTGAGTCGATGTTGAGGATCGCCGCCTTCACCTTCGGATTGTCGCGGGCGACGGTCAGGTCGCGGGCCAGGATATCGTAGGACGTCGCGCCCGACATGGCCGCAAACAGGTTCGCTCGCTTCATCATCGGGCCAGTTGCCGAAATGATCGCCACCCCGTCGCGTATCGTGGCCTGTTCCGCGCGCTCGAGCGACTTGGCGCGATACGCCTCAAGCGCCTCGACCGTCACGTCGTGCTCACGCGCGGCGATGCTCAAGACCGTGGCGAGGGTGTTTTCCTCCATCGCCCACACCGCGCCAAGCGCCGCCTCGAGTGCGCTGAACTTGGTCATTTCCGGGCTCCTTCGAATTCTAGGACTCCGGCGACAGGTTTTCGGGCGGGGATTGCTTGGCCGCGGGCGCCGTAAGCTGGAAAAGCCGCCGCCGCCGCGATGGCAGCGCCTAGCGCTTCCCTACGGGAGGCAAGGTCCTGCGCCAGCGCCTCAACTTTCGGCCTAACATCCTCCGGAATCTGCTCAAGCTTTGGTACGGGTACCAATTCCCAGCCCAGCGCGCCGAGCGCGGCCGAAATTGAAGAAAGGCCGGGCGTGTTGTCGGTACGCCATGCCTTGAACGTGGAAATTAGCACAGAAGACCTGTGCTCCAATTCGGAATAGCTGACCCGCTGCCTCTTCATCTCCGCGAAAACCAGCTTCGCTAACGGATGAGCGTGCTCCGGGATGGTGATCGTCGATGGCCGCGCTGAAACGGCCCAGCTCAGGCGGTGGGGATTGTTAGGGTCGGGGATGCGTCGGGGCGCTCTGTCGGGCAGTAATTTCATGCCCACAGGATGCATGACGTGGCTATTGTAACAGGGCTGGGTTCAATGGCGTGCTGGCCTTCGCCGGCCTTTCATTCAAACCGGTATCCTCGTATGGTAGCAGCGCTGACGTCGAGTTCGACGGATATCGGGCCGCGCGGCTTTCTTTGTCCCCTTGCACCTCATGAAGCCGGCGCGCCGCGGTGGCGCGCCTGAACTGCAAGGACGAGGAATCCCGATGGCCAGCTTCAAGAGCCCCGACTTTTCCGAGCGGGCGGCGATGGCCAAAACGGCCAAGCAATCTGCGCTCGATAAATTGCGCTCGAAACCGGCTCCCGATCCCGCGACGGTCGAGAAGCAACGCGCGCTCGCTGCCGCCCGGGATGTCGCCGCTGCCGAACGCCGAAATGTCCGGGAGGACGCGATAAAGCAAGCGAAGGTCGATAAGGCCGCTGCCGATGTCGCAGTCAGGCCGAGCGAGGCCGAAGCGAAGTCGGCCCGCGATGCACGCTATGCCGCGCGGAAGGCGCGCACCCGATGAAGCCACGCGAGTTGATCGACACTGCGGAAGTCCCGAACGGTCCTCCGCTCCGCCTTGTGCGCCACGATCGCGATTTCATCATCATGCTCGATCGCAACGAGCTGATGAGCACGCGCATGAACGGCTCGGAAACCGCCCTCGGCGCCATGACCTGCGCGCGCCTGCGAAGCCTCTCGACCTCCAAAATCTTAGTGGGCGGCTACGGCATGGGATTCACGCTGCGAGCGGTGTTGGCAGCGATGGGAAAGGAAGCGGAGGTTATCGTTGCCGAGCTCGTGCCTGGCATTATCGCATGGGCCCGGGGGCCGCTGCACACATTGACCGACGGCTGCCTTGACGATCACCGCGTCGCGGTAGTGATCGGCGACGTCGCGGATGTATTGGCGACCGGCGTGCAATATGACGCGATCCTACTGGACGTCGACAATGGCCCGGTGGGCGCCACGCGAAAGCAGAACAACGGCCTCTACGGCAAAGCAGGCCTGATCCTCGCACGGCGGGCGCTTCGGCCAGGGGGCATTTTGGCAGTGTGGTCCGCCGGGTCGGATGCGGCATTCGCCCATCGACTGGAGCGGGCGGGATTTGACGTGGAGGAGGTACGCGTGGCCGCGCGTTCGAACGGCAAGGGGCCGCGGCACACGATCTGGTTTGCGACCGCTACCTGACTAGACAGTGGCGCCTGAGGAGCGCGACTTGCTATGGTATATATTAGCAGAGGCACAATGATCGAAACATGCAACGATTTGCAAAATTTATATAAATTTTTTCAGGACGCTGGTTTTAGGGCCATGCCACCACCTTCGGTGAAAAGAAGGTTTGAAAATTTTATGGTATCTGGATACCCGACGCCATTCGCCCGAACCCGAGCGGGTGCGGCGGCTGAAAGAACCTACGGTTTTCGAATGTTACGTGTTCGCGTAATAATGTTACACGACGCGCTATTCGATCGGGCGCTGTCGACGCGGCCTAAAGCTCAGCAGACTTCGTCTCGCGTATCGCCTTAGTGATGGCGGATGCGGATAGGAGCGCCGCCCCCACAACGAAGAACGAGCAACCGGCGAGGAAGATAATCAGCTGGGTCTGCTGCAGGCCAATGTTGTTGATCCGGGACACTATCCCATACATGCCGCTGCTCTCGATGGTGGGATCGAATATCAATCCTCCATAGAACATCAGCGCCAATCCAAGCGCGGTGCTGATCCAGCCAAAGACCGGAAGCGCAGGTGGCGGAGGCGCCTCTGCTCTGTTCGATGTCAGCGGGGTGGCTCGGGTCTGGCCATCGTGTCGCGCGTGTGGGCTGCTCTCAATTGTGGGGACGTGGCCAAGCGGGCCGCTGCTTCGGAACACAAAGCCGCATCGGCATTGTGGGACATGATCCTCGGCATCGGTTCCGCACAATGGACAATTCAGCATGGAGCCGCCCCCTTTCAGTCTGGTTTCGAATTTATCGCTTAGCCACCATCGCCGCCTCAATGGCAGCGCGCATCTTCGCAACCTCGTCACCGTCCGTCGTCTGCGTCGCCTGAACCTCCGCGCTCGAGGTCGTAAGGAGCAGCGTGTAATCCGTTAGGCGTTTTTTGGTCTGCAACCGGGAGCCCCAAAGGATCAGCACAACAGCCACGAGCCCAGTCACGATGGCCTGCTTTGTGTCATCTGCAAACATGCCGGCCGCGGCGAGCCCGATGAACACGCCAATGATAATTAGCACCACGGGGACGCACCCCGCCTGCCGTTCCCGGCCCCGCACATCGACGCTCGTGATCTTGTCGATCGCGTAGCTCTTCGACCCAAAGCGCGCGAAGTCGCCGTCGATCGATACGTCGCCATTTTGATAGCGCATTCACCATCCCCCGTTTTGCCGAATCGTCCCCGCGCCGGCCGGAGTATCTGAAAGGCGTGACGCGGGGTTGTCGATAGGCGGATTGTCCGCAATGGAGGAATTACGGTCGGCGTTGATTTCTCTGGCGCGCCGGTTTCAACACAGATGACGCGCCAGGCCGCGCCTCGGCCCGTCGCATGCGCTGGGCTATGGATCACGGATGGAAAAGGAAGATTTTGACGGCATCCTTGCCGGGCTGGATGACGCAATAGCTTACGCTGCCGGCGGCACGAGCCGGGGGCGGGTCGCCGCGCCCATCGACGTGAAGATGCGCCATAGTGGGGCGCTGGACGATCACGTCAAGGGGGCGGGCGACAAATCAATCAACCTTGCGCGAAAGTGACACCGGCCGAAATTTACGAGCCGGGAGGCAGGCGGCGCCAGCCCTAACGGCTTCAAGGCTTTTCGGAGGGATGCGCCGCAGGCCTCGGCGCCCGCGCTCCGTCCCTTACCAGCATCACGGCCACCTCGGCGGGCAGGACCTCGGACGCCAGCCGCGAGCGCGCCTGCGTCCCGGCTGTCCATTCGGGGTTCTCGTCGAAATCGTCGGGGGGCGGGGCCTTATCCATGGCGAGCCATTTCCTTTGCATGGGCTCGAGCGTGTTTCTATCCACCATTACCTGAACCGTTGGTCTTGGATGCCGCGGTCTTGCCGCAGTCAACCGATTGGAAAATTGCAATCGCTCGGACGAGTTTACAACGGCCAAAATGCCCGGAATTCCTAGCCCTATTAGCCGCCGAGAGCCCTTTTGTTGTAATTTGTCGGGGCATATATTCTTCCTCCGCCTGGCCACCAAGAAATTGAGAAAAGGTAACCCCCTACAATTTACAACAACATATAAAAAAATGGGTAGAATATGGCTGATTTCTGGGGTTTTTGGTCGTTGTAAAAATGCTCCAACGGCTTACAACGGTTGCAAGGGTGGCTCGTGGCCTTTCCGGAGTTGTTCGCCGGCGGATGCTCCGTAGGCGGCTCGGCCGGGCAGTGACTGCGATTAAGGTCGAGGCAGGGGACCGCAGCGAGGGACGATTCACTACCGGCAAGCGGTCGAAGCGGCGCGGATCGCAAGGGCGTCCTGCGCGTCCGAGGGCGCCCCTCAGTTGATCCTTCTGTGACCCGCAGGAAAGGTGAGAGGCCCCTGGTAAGCCCTTGGCCGTCTGGTCCGATCAGCATCCGGTCGCCCACGCGATCCGGACGGGAGACTACTGGTCCACCGCATGGATGGCGCGGGAGTGTACGCCCTACGGGACGCTGTCGAAGATGACTGGCACCCGGTGCGGAGATTGATGGCGATTGAACTCAAGGGGCGCGTTAGCCGCGCGGAGGTTGAGGGGCTGGCTAGCGCTTGGTGCGTGAGCGCGGGAGACCTTCAGGCGACGATGGGCCAATCGAGCGATGTAATCGAGTAACGGACGATCGATACCGCCGCATCACTGGCCGACCGTGTTTAGCCTCCATCCTGTTGAGTGATTTGAAGTACCGGGTGCGGAGAGGGTGGCGGAAACCTAAGGCTAGATGCCATTTCCTGAAAGGCCTCTGTCTCATTATCTCCATCATCTCCGGCGGGCTCGGCAGGCGAGGCTAAAAGTCTAATTTCTACGGTCATCCCCCGTTCGACACGCCCGAGGAACTCCTTCAGGTGCATGGCGAATGAATTCTCCAGCTCGTGACGACGACCATTCTCGGCAACGGCACTCGCCAGTTCCTTCGACTTTTGCTCGATCGCTAAATCGATCTCAGATCTAATCTTGTCTCCGAAAATATGTTCAACTTCCTCCTCCGTAAAAGACTTCAACTTCCGCGTCTCCTCGCGGATTTTCCTAATCTCTTCTAGAGTCTTCCAGCAATCCAGCGCCCATTTCGTGATCTTCCCCACGCGTTCTGCAATCACAACTGCTACGCCCAGCACGATCAAGGGGTCGGTGGTTGACAGGGATGCTAGTTGAATATCCGCGAGCGCCTTACCTTCGATTTCCGCGATGTTGCTGAGGAACCGGCGTAGAAATCGAAACTCTCCAATCAGCCGGTCAAACTCGTTTGAGAATAGGTCGCGGGGTATCTTGAAGCCAACCTCTGCTTCCCATTCACCCTCCTGCTCATCGTTCGTCCACCCGAGTTCCTTGCCGGAGGAGAGTATATGTTGCACGTGGTTCGCAGCCGCATCTCGCTGCTGCTCGATCTTGGTCAAAAAATCACGTGCCACGGCCGGGGTTGCGGGGTTCTGCGCAAGGGCCTCCTCGAACTGATCGACCATGTCGGGCTTGAATAAGTTCAGACCGACCAATTGGGTAGCGTGCGCGAGTTCCTCGGGCGAGAAGCGGACGTTGGCAATTGCCAACGCTTGCCGCAGTTTACTCGCGTCTTCGACGACCGCCGTCTGAGCGTTTGTGTCGGCTGGGCTTGAGGCAAGCTGATCCATGCGCTGTCGAAGGGTCGCCAAATAGCGCGTGACCCCTGTCGTTTGGTCTTCATCCCTCAACTTCGCCAGCAGCCGCATGGCACGGGATAGGTCCATGTTGTTCCCCTGTAGTTGTCGGCTTGAATGCCCCTAACTGTGCTTTGACATGGATCGTTACGGAGATGCCACCAAGTTCGGAGATTTCCTCTGCTTCGGGTCTTTACGTTCTTCACAGGTGCAATTCATGCCTGCCCGGCACGAGCCGTTCGGGCGGTGGGCAATGTAAATCGTCTCGAGCCCCATGCCGCCGCCGCCAAGCAGCCGCCATAGCTTCTTGGAAAAGCGATAGAGCGCTCAATCATCAACCCTCTCATCCTGCCGCCTGTAGCGAAATCGCTTACCTGCGGGACCGATCCGCCAAATGCGATAAGTTGCCTCGAGGCGCTTGATGGCCGCCTCGACGAATCGGTCCTCCACTTTTCTCACCCCCTTGGCGCGCAGGAGTTCCGACCACGCCAAGCCGACGTGGCCCTTTACGATTATGGCGCGCTCTACGGCTTGGACCAAAGCCTCGAAATCGGAGCCTGCCATCATCTCACGGGCGCCGGCCTCTATCGTCTCGATCGACGCCCTCACCATTTCGAATGCCCACTCAATGTCCTCCGCAGTCACCGTCGGCGCGGACGGGCTACGTGAGAGCGCACGCAGTGTCGCAATCTTTTGAGTCTGCTCCGCGGCACGGCCCGCTACACCACGCCGACCAGCATCAGCCGCGTTATCTTCCCACAGCTCGACATCGGCGATGGCGCATCGAGCTTCATCATCGGCCCACGTTGCAAATTGGATGCGCGGAGCGGCGCTCGCGATGCGCGCTGCTCCGCCCGCGAGGTCTCCCGAAGGTTGGGAGCTCTCGTAAGCGCCTATAAGCGCTTCAAGCAGCGCGGGCGGCGGACAGAGGCGCGCAGGGTCATGCTGGCGTGGACCAGGCTTGCCGGCGCGAACCAAGGTCAGCCGATTCAGAAATCCATCATCAAGGCTCTGCTGACTCATGCCGTCGAAGAAGCCCTCGATGGTCGATACGCCGAGCAGCGAGAGCGTGGGCGAATGGATGGGGTCAGCGGCGGCGTCGTAGTCGTCGCTCGCCCGCGCCTTACCCGTCCACTCGGACCCCGGCTGCGAACGAGGATAAATCTCGAGAAGTGACTTGGCCGCGAGCTTGGCAAACGCGGGCGCGTTGCGCCCCATCATGGCTTGGGCGAGCTTGCCGAATTCGTCAAGCGGCATCAGCTGAGACGGCCGGGCGCGAAGTGATTTCTCGATGGCGGCATCAGATGCGAAATCGCCAGGCCCAAGCAAATGACGAAACTTGGCTTCGGCGAGCAATGCGCGTGGTGCGCCAATCAGCGCGTCTTTGCCGGCGCCCGTCTCCGCAACCGCCACCAAGTACAAGTTAAGCCCCAATCCCGTCGGCGTCGCCCACCTGCGGCCAAAAAGAGCGGCCAGAACGGCGATTGCCGCCGGCTGCGCAAATTCGGGCACGGGACGAAACGCATAAGTCTGTGACCACCGGGCGATGTCACCCAGCAATCCGGGCTCGGTCGCGAGGTCGAAGCGTGCAGGTTGGCGAGCGCCCCGCACCGGAGCTTCGTCCTCGCCATATTGCTGCGGGACGTCGCAAGGCTGGATAATTTCGCCGTGTGAGGCCGCCAGACGGAGGTGCGACAGGTTGCCCCGGCGCTCCTCCCCCGGCTCCGGATCATCGACCACAATCTTGCTGGTGAGATTGATCAGGGGCGCTGGCGCCACATGCTCTTGAAGCCAGCGAAACGCGGTATCGAGGTCGGCTTCACAGGCCGCCATGACGAGGTTGAGCGCGGTGTAACCCTTGCCCTCGCCGCAATCCTTGATGCCCTTGGCATTGATGATCAGGTTCGTGGCCCGCGCCGACAATGGCCTGCCCGACGATGACGGCCGCCATGCTGCGACCGCCTTGTATCCCCCGTTCACTTGCCGGCATTTTGTCAGCCTCAGAGCCGGCACCCATGCCGACAGGTTTGCGAGCGCTGCGTCGTTCAACTGGCGGTGCGTCGATGCTTCCGCGTCCGGGTCGCGCTCGCCCAGCACAGGCGGGTCGACATGGCCAAACGGCGCAAGCGCCTCGCTCAGCCGGTCGGCGATGTCGACCGGCAGCACAGGAAGGTCGGCGACGTCGAAATTTTCGAGGGTGTCGACGGTCGTCCAGCGGTATGGCTCGCCCGTGCCGGGGTGGATGGTGCCCACGCTCACGGTTTGTCGGCCATGGCAAAGCAGGTCGAGCATGCGGCGCTTAACACCGGGCTCGAGCGTGTTGTTATAGGGCCGGTTCGGGACGGTGGCGGGCGCGAGGTAGAAGTGCGTCTCCCCCTTGGCTCCGCGCTTGCGCACCGGCGAGCCAGGGAGCGCCGAAAGGATCGCCGCAACCTCTGCCGGCTCTTCGGTGTCGATGTCGACCGCCACGAGTTGCAAACCGGCAGGCGCAGACGATTTGCCCAAGGCGATGCACACGCCCGCGTCGGGCCATCGCTCCCATATATCCAGCTCAAATCCGGTCGGCAGACGATCGCAATATTTCTGCCAATTATAGGCGGTCGACCAGCCATCGGCAGCGCTGTAGCGGCCGGGGAATTTTGTCCCCGGCCCGCACGGCATGACAGATATGCCGCGTTCTGCGAGCCTCCGCGCGGTGTCGTGAAAGGGCGAAATCATAGGTCGGGGGGCGGCGCTCATTTCGGCGAACCTTGAGGGCCAGCTAGCGCGGGGGCTCGGGATCGGGGTGCGGACGGTTGCCGAACATCGCGGATTGCTGCCCGCACAGCGGCGATAAGCAGCCAGTTCGATCCGTTCGGGCCGCGGACGCCTGCTATTTCGAGCATTGGCAGGAGGGCAGCCTGGATGGCATCGCCCGCTGCATGCGCACACCGGCGTGCGACATCATGCGCGATGCTGTATGCGACCAAACGTACATCGCAACGATGTGCGTCGGGGTTCCTCGCGAGAGCGAGTTGGGCCTCGAGCCGCAGCCTTGCCTCCACGCCATGCCGCCAAGCGGCGAACAGAGCGCTGGCGAGGCCTCTCCGCAAGGTCGACGGCGGATTGACCGTCGACAAAGCAGACTCCCATCCTTCACCCGACCGACCAGCGAAGCGGAGCGCCTCTGCGATAAGTCCCGGGCGCGACGGTTGATGGAAGCCGCGACCCGCGAACCTGGGGAAGCGATAGCCATTGGAAGCCGCTGCACATGGAGCGGCATAGTTGGTATGCATATTTTGTGGACCTTGCTTGAGGGGCGGCCGGCAAGCCGCCCCTTTTTCGGTGCGATTAACGGGGCGGCCAGATTTGCTCGCCCGAAAGGTTGATCAGCCGAATCTCATCGGCCAGCCGCCTGAACGGAAGTGGCGCCGCGGGCCAGCCGGGGCGCAGGATCGTTTCGCGCTGCTCCTGGCGGACCGCGGCAGGATTTCTCATCCACCGGCCCTCGCGATCGGTGATCTCGCCTTTCACGATGTTCCCGGCAGCATCCACCCACACGGTGTCGGTGGACGTGACCGCCGGGGTCGGTTCGCCCATTTTCCGCCGCAGGCGGGTTTCCGCGTCGACGATGAAGGGCAGGTCGCCCCGCTCCTCCCGATTGAATCGGTCGAGTTCGGCGTCGTCAGCGGCCTTGGCCTTAAGCAACTCTGCAAGTTCGCGTGCCTTCGCATCAATCTGCTTCAACCGTTTCTTGCCGGCCTCGGTCTTGCGGTCGAGTTCGGCGTGGCGCGCAATCCGTCCTTCCACGCCGCGCTCAGCTTTGGCCTGCTCGAGAAGCCCGGCCGAACGCTCGGCGACCCCGATAGCGAGCGGCAGGTTACGCTCCAAAACGCTAAGCTCGTCGGCCCTCGCGATTTTCTCCTCGTATTCTTCTGCTTGTTCGAGCTCGGCGAGCTTGTCGGCAATTTGCCCGCGGAACAATTCTACCCGGGTGGCGTCGGCGGTATGTTGTCGCTCGAGCCTTTCGACCCTGTCGAAAAACGCGGCCATCACGCCACCGCCTTCGCGGCTACTACCGCGGATTCGGCGGCCATTATGGCCGCCTCGCTATAGATCGATCGATTCCCGCTGATGCGGTGTGGGGCCGGGACGAGGCCGCGGCGTTCATAATTCCATAAGGTCGTTCTTGATACGCCAAGTCGTTGAGCCAGACGGCTCCGCGTCATCGCTGTGTTCACTGTTCACTCTCCATGATTGAGGCCCGAGGGCCGGAGTGCGTGAACAGTGACAGAGCCTGTCAGGGCGCAGTGGACGGTTTCAATGGCCTGAACCCCGTAACGTGGGCTTAGTCCGGCTGCGACGCCGAACGGCACAGTGCAAACGTGGCCGCCTTCGGCCCACGCAGCATGTTACAACCAGCGTTCGCGCCGCCGAGAGGCGCGGAGGCACTTGGGGAAATAATTGGGGAAGGGTAGATCGAGAAAAATTTTCCTCGAAAAATCAATCACTTCGAAGAGACGGTGGCTCCCCGGGCCTGATTCGAACAGGCGGCCGTCCGATTAACAGTCGGATGCTCTACCGCTGAGCTACCGGGGACCATCACCACGCCGAAGCGAGGCGTCGCTATAGCAGCGTGCGGCCGGCTTGCAACCCCTCAGAAGGCGAGCATTGCATCGGCCGCAGGCAGATTTTCAGACGGTGAACTGTTCCATCGTTATGCGATCGTCGAGGGCATGTTCGGGGTCGAAGAGCAGCGTGAGCGGGCTGGTTCGATCCATCGATACCCTGACCATCGCGACATCGCGAACCTCCCGCTGATCGGCGACAGCGCTGACCGGCCGCTTGGTCGCATCGAGCACCCTGAACGATATCGGGGTCTTGTCGGGGAGGATCGCACCGCGCCAGCGGCGCGGCCGGAACGGGCTGATCGGCGTCAGCGCGAGCAGCGACGATTCCAGAGGCAGGATCGGCCCTTGCGCGGAGAGATTATAGGCGGTCGAGCCGGCCGGCGTCGCCACCAGCACGCCGTCGCAGACCAGTTCCGGAAGGACGACGCGATCGTTGACCACGACCTCAATTTTGGCGGTCTCGCGTGTTTCGCGCAGCAGGGAGACCTCATTGATCGCCGGAATCGAAAGCCTTTCGCCGTCCACCGTCTCGGCGTCCATCCGGAGCGGAAGCACGGTGATCGACTTGGCGTTCTGGACGCGCTGCTCGAGCAAGGCCGACTTCCACTCGTTCATCAGGAAACCGACGGTGCCAAGGTTCATACCGAATATGGGCAGGATCCGGTGCCGGTCGAGCATCGCGTGGAGAGCCCGCAACATGAAGCCGTCACCGCCGAGTGCTACGACCATGTCCGCCTGGTCGACGGGGTGCCACTCATAGGCGCCGCGCAAGGCGGTGGCGGCTGCCTGGGCCGCCTCGGTTGGCGAGGCAACCAGCGCCATCCGCCTTTCGCTAACCCCCCGATGACGATCGTTCATCCGCCGGTGACGCTCATATGCCGACTGACGGCGGGGGCCGCACCCCGCCTATCGATCCGGAAATCATGCGCGCGCGGCTTGAGGCGCATCGCTTGGTCCAACAGCGCGTCGAGATCCCCAGGACCGCCCTCGCGCAGCGCCTTGCGCAGATCGATCCGGTCCTCATGGCCGAGGCACATGTAGATCTGTCCGGTCGCGGTGACCCGGACGCGGTTGCAGCCATCACAGAAATTGTTCGTCAATGGCGTGATCAGGCCGATCCGGGCATCCAACTCCTCCACCCGGAAATAGCGCGCGGGTCCGCCGGTCCGGATGTCGAGCGGCGTCAGCGTATAGCGCGATTCCAGCGTGCGGCGGACGCCGTCGAGCGGCAGATAGCGATCGGTTCGATCGTCCTCGACCTCGCCGAGCGGCATTGTCTCGATCAAGGTGAGATCATGACCTTCCGATGCGCACCAATGCATCATCG
>Ga0070670_100000670_pt1 | contig 26567 bp, 18 predicted proteins | sample KBSS63metaG_FD_64665 | JGI IMG/M metagenome (GOLD analysis project Ga0070670, IMG submission 64665) | Switchgrass rhizosphere microbial communities from Kellogg Biological Station, Michigan, USA - KBS S6-3 metaG | ecosystem: Host-associated > Plants > Roots > Rhizosphere > Soil ... | reverse complement strand
CTCGGCCCGCCGGGACTCCGTCAGGTGGAATTCTTTGTTGCGGAGGAGGGCGCCTCAGCGGTCGCCTATGTCGTGCTCTCCGAGAACGCCAACGGATGGACGCTGGAAGAGGCCGGGGATCGCGACCCGGCCGGAGCGAGGCTCGGCGGAATGTTGCAGGTGCTGCTCGCGCGGGAACCCGCGCATCGCCCGCCGCTGATCCGCGCCTGGTGGCCTCGTTCGATGCCCGTGCCGCCGCAGTTGGAGCTGACCGATCGCATCGACGCTCGCGATCTGTTCATGGTCCGGCCGCTGGCGGACGTCGCGATGCCGACGACCGCGGACGACGTGTTTTATTGGCGCAGCGACTACTTCTGACAGGCTACCGTTGCACTAACCGCAGGTCGATCGCGATCTGCTCTCCTTCACGCACGGAGAATCGCGCGGCCCGCTCGCGCATCCGTTTGAGGAAATCCGGATCGTACTCCTCACCATCGTCAAGGTAATCAACCGCCACCACGCGGTAATCCTCATTCGGCGGCAGGCCGGCCATCTGGTATCGACCCTTCTCGGCGCGTGCGCTGCGGATGAATCGCGAGGGGTATGCCCATTTCCGGTCGTCCTCCGGAAATACGAGCACGATTGCCTGCGACGCGGCACCGTTATCGACGAACGACGGTGACGCGACACTTCCAACCACAGCTGTCACCCGGTCGGTCAGGATCACACGCAGCGTCCTGGGCTGAGTGTCCCGGAGTTCGATCGGGCGATCCGTGACGTCTTCGTTGTCCAGTAGCATCGCTTTGAGTGCCCAGTGTTCAGGTAGTCCTTCCACGCCCACGCGCGTGGGCCCCTGAACTCCGAGAGTCGCCGTGATGCCGCCTCCGGGCGACAAGGCCAGTGGCGACACGGCCGGACTCACCGAGTCCACGGCTGTGGCGTGTTCCATGACCATCAGGCTCATCGAACTGCCGTCACTCGAGCGCGCCGTAAAACGAACGTTGTCCGGCAGTGGTGCGGAGACGCCCTGATCCGGAACGATCACGACGTCGACGGTTCCACCAGCTGACGTTGTGACTGTCAATCCCGCAACATCACCGTCCACGTTGACGGGCACCATGGCGGTTTCCGTGGGCGGAAGAACAGGCCGCGCTGTGAACCGTTGCGTGACTGGATCGAAGGGCACCGAAATCGCTCGCCGCGTGTTTACGCGCAGGATAAATGATCCTGGCGGTACCCCCTGGATGTCGAACCGGCCGTCGTCGTCGGCATCGTCCTGAAGTTGCAGGAGAGTCAGCCCGGCGACATCACCAACCGAGAGGTCGCGAGACATCAGGCTTACCATCGCGCCCGCTGCTGGAGTGCCGTTGGACGTCAATACGATCCCGGAGACACGAGACGTTCGAATTTCGGTCAGCACCAGATCTGCGCGCGCCTCGGCGCTGACGTCCACTATCAGGCGCTGCGCTTCGTCACGATTTGCGGTGCCCGGATAGTAGATCGGCGTACCGCCGCCAAGAGGCACCCCAGCGACGGGACGACCCGTTCTGTCTTCGACGCGCCGCGGCGTTGCCGCGATGTAGTACTCGCCCGGCGGCAGGCCGTACACGCGGAACGTGCCGGTGTCGTCCGTCGTGTCCGCCACGCCGGCAGTCTGCAACCCGCGCTGGCCGTCGATGATCCGCCGCCGCAGCGCCTGCACGCGGGCGCCCATCACCGGCTCGCCCGTCTGATCGACGATACGCCCGGTGATCGCGCCCGCCCGTGGCAGCCGGATGTCGGCCGTTGCCCTCGTGCCTGTTAGCAGCTGGATCGTTGTCCGGCGTTCGAAGGGCCGACGCTGACCGAAGTACAGCGGAACGAAACCGCTTTTCGAGATGTGAAGCGTGAAGGCCCCCGCCGGCAGGTCGCGGACCACGAAGCGTCCCTCGGGATCGGTGGTGGCGAAGCGGGTCAGACCGCCGTTGCTGGTTGCCCGCACCTCCGCGCGGCGGATAGGCCCACCGGTTTCCGTGGTCACGCGTCCGCTGATCGTTGCCGTCAGCGGATCGATGGGAACGATCTCCGGCCGTGCCTGATCAGCGAGGGCGATGGACGCGCTCGACAGCAGCACTGCGACCACGATCAGCTCCCGCGCCGCCCGAATCGTCACTGCATCACCTTCAGGTCGATCGTCTGCTTGCCATCGACTGGAAGATCGAAGGACGCCCCCTGGTCCTGGATCCGCTGCAGGAACTCCGGATCATCTTCCTGACCGTCGTCGAGCTCCCTGACCGCGACAGCGCGGTATCCCTGGCCGGGAGGGAGTCCGACGATCCGAAACCGGCCCCGTGGGTCAGCCTGCACACTGCGAACACGGCGAGGTGTCCAGTTGCCTGAGTCCGCGGGAAAGACGACCACGTAGACCCCGGCCGCGTCTGCGCCGGCGACTGTTCCGCTCACGTCCGTGATCCGGTCCGTGAGAACGACAGTCACCGGAACGCCTTGCTCGCTGCCTATATCGATTGCCAGATCGCTTGCGTCGAGCCCGCCCATCGTCAGCGATTTCACCGCCCAGCCGTCCGGCACGCCCACCTCGAGCGTGAACGGCCCCGGAGGCGCAGACATCTCGAATGAGGGACCTGTGGCGCTCGCGAAGGTGGCCTCTGCGCCCTGCCGTCTGGGACGAGCGGCGATCTCGATCTCGTCCGACGGTCTGCGCCTGACCCCTGTGTCGAAGGCGATCGTTCCGCGCAACGTTCCGGGCTTTGCCGTCGTCACCGTGAGACCCTCGACGTCTGTGCCGTTGATGACGACAGTGGCCGTGCCGATTTCCGCGATCACGGTGACGCTGGATCTGACCTCGGCAACGAGCATGTAGCGGCCGGGCGGAATGTCGGCCATCGTGAACGTGCCGTCCTCACGCGTGATGCCGCCAGCGCCGAGCGGCGTTCCGAGCTCGCCCGCGTCCGACGTCAGACTGAGGAAGGCGTTCGCAGGCTGGCCGCTGGAGGTGTACACGAGACCGCTCACACGCGCGGTCCGCACCGGCAGGAGGGGAAAGTCGATCACTGTTTCCGCAGCGGGCGCGACCCGGACCTTCTGTGCCAATCCGAAATCGCCGGTGCCTGGATAGTAGGTGGGGGCCATTGTGGTTTGCACCACCGAATCCGGTGGGGCGACGCGTGCGCTCGCCGTGACGTAGTACTCACCGGCGGGAAGACTGTGAAGGCGGAATGCTCCTGTATCGTCCGTGAAGTCGCCTTCGCCGACTGGTTCGAGATAGCGCCGATGCCGAACCATCGTTGGACGCAGCACCGCCACGCGAGCCGCGGTGATCGGCTCTCCGTACTCGTCGAGGATGCGGCCGACGATGGCACTCGCGCGCGTGAGGGGAATGTCGATGTTGACCTTCTGCCCGTTGGTGAGCGAGATTGCCATTGCGCGGCCGAACGGACGAGACTGACCGAACTTTCTGCTGATATAGCCCGAGTGCGACACCGTCACCTGCCACGATCCCGGCTCGAGGTCCCGCAACACGAAGCGACCCTGATCGTCGGTGACGGTTTCGCGCGGCGCTCCCATGATCCCGGACGCCGACACGATCGCCTGTCGCAGCGGCACTCCGCTATCAACCGCCGTCACCCTTCCGGTGATGACGCCTGATCCGCCGCCAGGCCGGCCGGGCAGGAGATCGCGAAGCGGACGGGGAGCCTGCTGACCGGCCGCCGCGTCGAGCGCCGTCAGCATCACGGCGACGGCCAGAACAACTCGCATCATCGGACGAGCAGGGGCAGATTGAGGACTCTCTGATCGCCGGCCGAGAGCGCGAATGATGCCGCCGATGCGGCAGACTTCGCCCGCTGCAGGAACTCCGAGTTCTGCGTCTCACCGGGTTCGATGAAATCCAGCGCAATCGCCACGTACCGAGAGTGTGGCGGGAGTCCGCGGATGGAGAACTGCCCGTCTGCGTTTGGCCGCGCGGTCTTGATGAATCGCGAGGTGCCGGTCCATTTCGCCGGGTCGTCGGCGAAAACCACGACGGTCGCACCGTTGAGCGGACGCTGGGAGCGCACGGTGCCTGTTACCTGCGTTATCCGATCCGTCAACTCAACGCGCATCGAGACGCGATCACCGGGTCGGAATTCCATGGCTGCATCGGAGACGTCCACGCCATTCGCGGTGATCGACTTGATCATCCAGCCGTTCGGTAGTCCCTCGAACCGTAAGGTGTACACGCCGGCCAGTCCTTCGAGCTCGAATGTCCCGCTGGTGTTCACCGTTGCCGCCGACGTGAAGCCGCGGACCGAAACGGCCGTGATCTTCGTGGTGGCCGCTGGAAGACGCACGCCGTTGTCGGATGTCACCGAGCCGGCGATCCGCCCGCCTGCTCCGGTGGTGATTTGCAGGCCCGCGATGTCCTGGCCGTTCACGACAATCGGGGTTGACGAGACTTCTGGAGGCACAGCGCCAACGCTCGGGCCGACAACGTCGAGCATGTAGTTTCCGGGCGGAACGTTAGCGATCGTGAAGGCGCCATCCGACGCGGAACCGCGGCCGCCGCTGACGGAGAAGCTTTGTCCCATCTGATTGGCGAGCGTCACGGTCGCCTGAATCGGCGAGCCGTTCGAACCGATCACTTTTCCGGTGACCCGTGCCGCCCGCACCGGCACGATCGCCATGTTAATGCCCGATTGCTCTTCGCCCAACCCGAGCGTCAGGCGTTGCGCGTCGGCCAGCGTGGCGGTGCCGGGATAGTAGGTCGGCGCGTACGACGTCCGAGTCTCCACGTCGCTCAGGAACACATCGCGGCCATTTGGGGCAACTGAATCGGCCGAGATGCGTACCGCGCCGGATGAGTCGTCCGACTGGACAACGAATATTCGTGCGGCCGACGGGTCATTCACCGAGATGTAGTACTGACCCGGCGGCAACCCGTAGACCCGGTACGTGCCGGTGTCGTCACTGGTCACGCTCGTGCCGGTGCGCGTCGTCCGGACGCCTTGCGCGGTCACCTGGTAGCGAAGCGCGCTGACGTTGGCGCCAGCGATCGGATCGCCGAACTCATCGATGACGCGCCCGCTGAAGGCTCCACCGCGCGACAGTCGGAAGTCAGCGACGAACTGCTGTCCTTCCGCGAGTGAGATCGGATCGACACTCGCAAAGGCGCTGCGCTGGCCGAACTGTTGTTCGACGTAGCCGGTCTTGGTCGCACGCAACGTCCATCGGCCGGCGGGAAGATTTCGAAACGCGAACGAGCCGTTGTCGTCGGTGGTTTCGTTACGCGGCGGCTCGCCGCGTCCGGCCTGGTCGGCGTAATACGTTGCTTGAATCGATGCTCGTCGGACCGGCGTACCGGTTGTAGCGTTGATGACGCGGCCACGGACCGATGACGTGCCGGTTCGCAGTTCCGGACCGCGGCCGCGACCTCTTCCACGGTCGTCCTGCCCATCGGGCGGACTGCCAACGCGCCCGCCGCGGCCGCCTGTTTCGGGTCCGCCCTGCCGGCCGGCCGGGCCGCCCTGTCGCTGACCGGACAGGGGCGCATCGGTGATGACCCAGGCAACCACGAGGAATACGACAAGGCCGGTCAGAAAACGCATGGGCGCCATCGATCAGTATAGACAGCCGGAATCCGGTGCCGGCCGGGACGACATTGTTAAATTTCTGAGGCAGTTAGCGCCGTACTGGCGGCGAGACGACCGCTCGCGCCGGTCATGAATCCGCCGGGATGCGTGCCCGCGCCACACAGGTACAGGCCCCGGATCGGAGTGCGATATCGCGCATGTCCCAGCAGCGGCCGCATCGTGAACAGCTGATCGAGCGCCAACTCGCCATGAAAGATGTGGCCGCCGGAAAGCCCGTGCTCCCGTTCAAGGTCGAACGGTGTGATGACTTGCGCACCGACGATCTGGCTGCGGATACCTGGAGCTGGCCCTTCGAGCACCGCGATCACGGCATCGAGCAGCGCATCACGCGCGACAGTCCAATCGCCAGACCTCAGCGAGCGCGGCGCATAGTGCACGTAAACCGACGCGACATGCGCACCCTGCGGCGCCAGGCTGTCGTCGATCAGCGACGGAATCGTCAGCTCGAGCCACGGCCGCTCGGAGAACTCTCCGTATTTTGCATGGTCGAATGCGCGCTCGATGTAATCGAGATCCGGTCCGATCTGTATTCGACCGGTCAATGATTCCGGCGCGCAGCCGACGTCGGGTAGCGACGCGAGTGCCAGGTTGACTTTCGCGACCGTACCAGCCGCCCGATAGTTCTGAATCTTTCCAATGAAGTCGGGTGACAGCTCGGACGGTTCGATCAGCCGAAGGAAGGTGGCCTTCGGATCTAGGGTCGAGAAGACGACATCGGCTTCGAGCGTCTTACCGCCAGCAGTGATCCCTCTGATCGTGTTATCGCGAACGAGGATTCTTTCGACAGGCGTGGAAGTGCGGATGTCGGCTCCGGCGGCCCGAGCTGCTGCAGCCAGAGCGCGTGTCGCCCGGCCGGGTCCACCCTTGACGCGCAGGGGCGAGCCACCCGCAAGCTGACGATGCGCGTCGCGCATCAGCAGCATCAGCGAGCTGCCCGCGGATCGCGGTCCGAGCATCGTGCCGGTCACGGCCGGCGCGGCAACCGTTGCGCGCAGCAATTCATGGTCGAACCACTCGTGCATCAGATCCGCAACCGGCATCGGGCCCCAGCGCAGCAGCCGATACGCGTCGCGGCGGCCGAGCGATCGGAACGCCCGCGCCGTCTTCAGCAGATTCCACAGGTCGGTACCGGCGGGGCTGGTGATCGACGGCGGCACGTACTCGAAGACAGACGCCAGCACTGATGCCGTTCTTTCCACGGCCTTCTCAAAGGCAGGAAAGGCGTCAGCGTCCTTTCCGCTGAAGGCGCGAACGCTCTGGTTCGTGCGATCCGGACTGTCGTAGATCACCAGCGGACCGGACGGTGACAGTGAGCAGACGCGTGCGGCCGGCTGCAGAAGCTCGAGGCCGTGCCGCCCGAGATCCATGTCGCGCACGATGCGCTGCTGTAGAAGAACCTCGTGCGTCAGCGTCGGACATCGAAAGCCAGGATGAATCTCACTCGTGACGGCGCCGCCGCCGATCTCGTCGCGCGCCTCGAGGACGATCGGCGTCACGCCAGCCTTGGCAAGATAGAAGGCCGCGACCAGCCCGTTGTGCCCGCCACCAATGACAATCGCAGTTGTCATGCGGTGCGATCCGAGAGAATCCGCATCGCCGCGTTGCGGCCCGGAGCGCCCATGATGCCGCCGCCGGGGTGTGTCGCTGAGCCGCACATATAGAGGTTGTCGATCGGCGTTCGATAACGTGCCCAGCCCGGGGCGGGCCTCAGGAAGAAGAGCTGCTCCAGTGTCAGCTCGCCCTGGAAGATGTTCCCTTCCGAAAGGCCCCACTCGCGCTCGAGGTCGAGCGGCGTGACGACCTGACGATGGCGGATGATGCTCCGGATGTTCGGCGCGTATTCCGCCAGCGTGTCGATCACCGTGTCGCCAAACGCTTCGCGCTGCTCGTCCCAGGTGCCGTCTTTCAGGTGATACGGCGCGTACTGAACGAAGCACGACATGACGTGCTTCCCTGCCGGTGCAAGAGTCGTGTCCGTGAGCGACGGAATGACGATGTCCATATACGGGCGACGGGAAAAGCGTCCGTACTTGGCGTCGTCGTAGGCGCGTTCCATGTAGTCCACGCTCGGAGAAATCGAGATAGCTCCGCGCAGGTGCGGGCCTGGACCCGGAAGCGCGGTGAATTCCGGCAACGCGTCCAGCGCGAGATTCACCTTGGCAGAAGAACCGCGGAACTTGTAGCGCCGGATGTCCTCGACGAATTCGTCCGGCAGCATGTCCGGATCAAGGAAGCGCTGAAACGTGTGCCTCGGATCGACGCTCGAAGCGACAACGTTTGAGCGGATTTCGTCGCCGTTCTCGAGGACGATGCCTTCAGCTGTGTTGCCGCGAACAAGGATGGTGCTCACCGGCGCCATGGTTCTGATCTCAACGCCAGCAGCGCGGGCGGCGCTCGCGATCGCCTCAGAAATCGCGCCGGTGCCGCCGCGGGCCAGCCCCCACGAGCGAAACGCCCCGTCGATCTCTCCCATGTAGTGGTGGAGCAGCACATAGGCCGTCCCCGGAGAGCGCACGCCAAGGAAGGTGCCGATGATGCCTGAGGCCGACATCGTCGCCTTGAGCACGTCGGTTTCGAACCACTGATCGAGAAAGTCGACGGAGCTCATCGTCATCAGCTGGACCTGGTTGTATTGGTCCTGCGGTGGCAGCTGCTGGAAGCGGCGGAACAGACCAAGCAGTTGCTTCAGTCCAGACGGCGATAACGAGGTTGGATCCGGCGGCTGCATGCCGAGGATCGGTTTGACGAACCGACCCATGGCGACCATCGCGCGTCCGTATTCGTCGTACGCCTCGGCGTCCAGCCGCGAATGCCGGGCAATCTCACGTCGCGTGCGCGCGTGGTCGTTGACCCGCCAGAGGTAATCACCGTTCGGCATCGGTGTGAACGTGCCGTCGAGTGGCAGGATCTCGAGTCCGTGTCGCGGCAGGTCGAGCTCGCGAATGATTTCCGGCCGCAGCAGCGACACGACGTACGAGCACACGGAGAACTGGAAGCCTGGGAATACTTCTTCGGTGACGGCCGCGCCGCCGAGGACGTGGCGGCGCTCGAGGACGAGCACCTTTCGACCGGCGCGAGCCAGATAGGCCGCGGCGGTCAGGCCGTTATGTCCGCCTCCAATGATGATTGCGTCGTAGCGCATCGCGCCATTAGAGCAGGCCTAAGGCCGAGGGCCCAAGGCCAAAGGCCAAAGGCTAAAGGCACCGCTGGTCTACCATTAGCGCGCTTCGTTTTTCTCTTGGCCTCAGGCCTTTCGCCTTGGGCCCTCAGCCGGAGGCTGCTGTGGACATTCACGTGTTGTTCTACCTTGCCGGGCGCGTGCTGCTCGGCGGGTTCTTCATCATTTCGGGCATCCGCCATTTCCAGCACCTGCCGATGATGGCCGGGTTCACCGGATCCAAGGGCGTGCCGTCGCCGAAGCTGGCGGTGATGCTGTCGGGCCTGATGATCATCCTCGGCGGTGTCAGCATCCTTCTCGGCGTGCGACCACACGTAGGAATCGTGCTCGTGTCTGCGTTCCTGATTCCCGTAACGCTGCTGATGCACCAGTACTGGAAGCACACCGATCCGATGATGCGCATCAACGATCAGGTCAACTTCATGAAGAACGTGGCGATTCTTGGCGCGTCGTGGATTCTGCTGATGCTGCCGCAGCCGTGGCCGAACAGCCTGAACTTGTGACGTTGTGAGTGGGAAGTCGAAAGTCGGGAATTCCTGATGCCCGTCGGCACGCCGTTCCACGAGCGCACGTTTCCGCTCTGTGAATCACTGAGTTACCGCGAGTGGTCCGGCTATTACACCGTCTCCAGCTACGAGACCCACCACGAGCACGAGTACAACGCGATCCGGAACGCCGCCGCGTTGATCGATATCTCACCGCTGTTCAAGTACGTCGTTGACGGTCCGGATGCAGCGCGTCTTCTCGACCGCGTCATCACCCGTGACGTATCGCGGATGGATGTCGGCCGCGTGTTCTATACCCCGTGGTGCGACGAGGACGGGTTTGTCATCGACGACGGCACCGTGGCCCGCCTGTCAGAGACCACCTTCAGATTGACGTCTGCCGATCCGACGCTTCGATGGCTCGTGCAGAACGGCCGTGGGTTCGACGCGAGCATCGAGGACGTTTCGGAACGGACCGGAGCGCTTGCGTTGCAGGGACCGCGGTCGGCCGATGTCCTGCGTGTGTGCACGACGACCGACATCGATCGGCTGCGCTATTTCCGGATCCTGTCGACCGCCATCCACGGCGTTCCCGTTGAGATCTCGCGCACCGGATACACGGGCGATCTTGGCTACGAAGTGTGGGTGGACTCGGGAGCTGCTATCCACGTGTGGGACGCGATCATGGCGGCCGGACGGGCGATGGATATCAAGCCTGTCGGCATGCTGGCACTCGATGTGGCGCGTGTCGAAGCCGGTCTCGTGCTTGCGGACGTCGATTACGTCAGCAGTCGAAAGGCGTTGACCGAGGCACAGAAGTACACGCCGTACGAAATGGGGCTGGGGCGTCTGGTCGACCCGCAGAAGGCGGCGTTCATCGGCAAGGCGCCGCTGCTGGATGAGCGGGCGCGCGGGCCACGCCGGCAGATCGTTGGACTCGACGTGCACTGGTCCGAGGTGGAAACCCTGTATGAACGCTACGGGCTTCCGCCAGTCGCGCCATCGGCCGCCTCGCGGTCGGCGGTCCCCGTGATGAGCGGAGGCCGCCAGGTGGGGCGTGCGACCACGACCGCCTGGTCGCCGACGCTGAAGCGTCTGATCGCGCTGGCGACCATTGATGCGCCGCATTTCAAGACGGGTACGAAAGTGCGGATTGAGATCACCATCGAAGGTATCCGTCACTTTGTTGGCGCCACCGTGGTCGCGACGCCGTTCTTTCACCCGCCGCGAAAGACAGCGACCCCGCCGCATCTGTAGTGTCCGTCTTCAGGCGGACCCTTTGCCTTCAGGCGGACCCAGTTTGCCTTCAGGCGAACCCGGTTTGTGAGTAGAATTCGCGCCATGATTCCTGAACGCTACACGCCCGTGACCTACGCGTTGTTCCGCATCGTGTTCGGATACGTGTTTCTGTTGTACGGGCTGCAGAAGACGGCTGGTTGGTTTGGCGGCACACAGATCCCGCTGACATCGTGGCCACAGGGCCCGGCAGGCGTGGTGGAGACTGTGTGCGGGCTGATGATCTTGCTCGGCCTCTTTACCCGCGTCACGGCGTTTGTCGCGAGCGGCGAAATGGCCGTTGCCTACTTCTATGTGCACGTGATGCAGCTCGGTCAGCCGCCGATGGGGCCTGGTGGCGCCATGGGTCTGCTCGTGCCGCAAATGAACAAGGGAATTGACGCTGCGCTGTTCTGTTTCGCGTTTCTCTACATCGCGACGCGCGGGTCGGGCATCTGGAGCCTCGACGCCGTGATGGGCAAGAAAGGTCGCTGACATGCGCGCTGCTGTTGTCCTGGCGGTTGCGAGTCTGCTCGCCGCCACCGCATCTGCCCAAGTACGGATCGTCCAAACGAACTCGCAGGGCGACAACATTCATCTGATCGATCCGGCGACGCAGAAGATCGTTGGAGAGATCAAGGGGGTACCGATCAACCACGGCGCCGCTGCTGCACCGGACGGCAGCCGCATTTACATCAGCAGCGAAGGCGAGCAGACCCTCCACGTCGTCGACGCGAAAACGCTCCAGACGGTGAAGAAGATTCCGCTGAGTGGCCGGCCGAATAACATCTCGGTCAGCAAGGACGGCCGCCGTGTGTACGTGGCGATCGTGACCGCGCCGGGCGCGGTGGACGTGATCGACACGACCACAATGGAGAAGGTGAAGAGCATCGCGACGAAGGGCGGCATTCACAACGTGTACGTCACGCCGGACGGCCGTCACGTCGTGGCCGGCTCGATTGCCGGCAAGCTCATGACCGTGATCGACCAGAAGACAGACGAGCCGATCTGGACGTTGTTCGACGAGGGCGTGCGGCCGATGGCGTTCGAAACGAACGCCGACGGCTCCACGAAGCGAATCTTCGTGCAGCTCTCCGATTTCCACGGCTTCGCCGTGGTGGACTTCGCACAGCGCAAGGAAGTCGCGCGCATCGAGTTGCCCAACGACATTCCCGCAGACAAGGTGGACAAAGGGCCGTTCAACGCGTCGCCGTCGCACGGTATCGGCGTGGCGCCTGACGGCAGGACGCTGTGGGTGACGAGTCGACCGAACGCCCGTGTCTACGTCTATTCGTTACCGGATCTGAAGCTCATGGGCGCCATCGATCTCGGCGGCAGGCCGGACTGGGTGACGTTCACGCCGGACAGCAAGCAGGTCTATATCTCGACCGAGAACACGAACTCGGTGGTTGTCCTCGACGTCCCGGGACGAAAAGAAATCACGAAGATCAAGGTAGGCGCATCGCCGAAGAGAAACATCACAGCGGTGCTGCGGAATTGACGCCAGGTCCGCGCCGCGACGAATTCCGCGCGTCGCGAAACACGGCCCACAGTTACTGCTGTTTCTTCCCGAGGTTTTCCGTCAGGTAATCGGTCAGCACCTCGACGTCCTTTTCACCCACTGGCGCGCCGTAGTCCACCATCGTCAGGACGACGTCCTTCCACTGCTGGCGCACGTAGAAGCCCCGGAACTTCGTGACTTCCCGCAGGCCGTGGCAGGCGGTGCAGGCGCTCATCAGGATTTGCCGGCCAGCTCCGTCAGGTAACTGGTCGGACGAGGTGGCCGCCGCCGTTGTCGTAGCTGTTGTGGCGGGCGCCACTGCCGGCGGAGTTGCGGCCGTCACGGGCGGCGTCTTCTTCTGCGCGCACGCAATTGTGCACACCAACGCCGCAATGCAGAACCAGACCCATGAACCTCTTGAACCCATTGAACCCCTTGAACCTAACATCCTAGACTGATCCGAGCATGAGACACCTGATGGTCGTCGCCGCCGTGATCTCGGCGCTGGCGGTTGCCGCGGCCCAGGATTCGCCGCAGCGGTTCCGGGGCGGCGTCGATCTGATCACCGTGGATGTCTCCGCCGTCGACTCGAAAGGGAAGCCCGTCGAAGACCTGAAGCCGGGGGATTTCCTCGTCAAGGTCGACGGCAAACCGCGGTCCATCGTGTCTGCGGAGTTGATTAAGGTCGAACGCGGCAAGCCCGCGGCGCCGGTTCGTCCGGTTGACACGCTCATTACGACGAACGCCTCGCCGCAGAATGCGCGCCGCATCATCGTCGCGGTTGACCAGACACTCATCACGCCTGGAAGCCTCGCTCCGCTTCAGAAAACGGCGCGGGAGTTCATCGGGCGGCTCGCTCCAGACGATTACGCGGCGTTCGTCGCGTTTCCTGAACCGGGCCCGCGCATTGACTTTACGACCGATAAGACGCGGGTGCAGAAGACGATGGAGCAGATCGTCGGGCAGCCGTCGAGGATGTTCTCGGGCGACTTCGAGATGTCCGTTACCGACGCGATCGATATCGCCGAGCACGAGATCGAGGACAAAAGCGACCCGCCTCAGCCGATCACCCGCGAAAAGATCTTGAGTGGGCCGACGATGAAACGCGTGCTCGAGCGCGGCTGTCGTCAACAGTTCATCGAAGACCTCTCCGACGGCGAACTGCTGCAGTGCCGCCGCGATGCCGCCAGCGAAGCGCGGACAGTGTCGGGGCAGGCGCGCATCGAGGCGACCATCTCGCTGAAAGCCCTGGAGCGGCTGCTTCGCGATCTCGTCCCCCTCGAGGGGCCGAAGTCGATGGTGTTGTTCTCGGCTGGCCTCATCAATGACAACCCGTTGCTGCTGGACGAGATGGCACAACTTGCAGCGGCCGCTCGCACGAGCATTAACGTGATCGCCGTGGACCAGGATCAGCAACGCATGCTGGGCAACCTCGGTGGCAGTGGCCGCGCGATCATCAACCTGTCGGACCGATCACTGGAGATGCAGGGTCTTGAGATCATTGCCGACCGAACCGGCGGTTCGCTGTACAAGGGAATCGCTGCGGGTAACGGCATCTTCAACCGAATCGAGTCCGAGCTGTCGGCCTGGTACCTCGTGGCAGTCGATCGTCAGCCTGGTGATCCGGAGCGGCAGAAGCTCGAGGTCGAGGTCAAGCGCAAAGGTGTGACCGTACGGTCGAACAAGACGATCGTCGCCACCACGTTCAACACCAAACGTCCGGTCGATGTACTACTCAGCGACATCCTGTCGTCGCCGTTTGCGATGCCTGGTGTCCCGCTCAGGGTGTCAACTTTCGCCCAGCGTGACGCCGACCCTGGCAAGTACCGCGTGCGGCTGGCCGCGCAGGTCGGGGCGCCGGGTGAACCGGCGGGCGAGTTCGGGCTCGGCTACGTGCTGGCGGACGAGAAGGGCAAGGTCCTCACGACGGCCGGCTCGCGGCGAAACCTGTCTCCGGCGGCGACCGGTCCGAATCAGAGCCTTCAGTACGACACGGTCTTCAGCGTCGGCCCCGGCAGTTACCTGCTGCGATTCGGCGTCGTGGACAAGGATGGCCACAGCGGCACTGTTGTTCATCGTCTCGAGTTGCCGAAGTTCGAGAAGGTTGACGTCCCGACCAGCGACTTGATCGTCGGCAACCTGCCTGCCGAAGGAGAGACGCTGACACCGCGCGTCGACCCGCAGGTCACGACCAGTGAGCTGGCGGGGTATCTCGAGCTGTATCTGCCTGAGGACGCACGTGACGTCTCTGTCTCGCTCGAAATCGCGGAGGGCGAGTCATCGCCGGCGCTGGTCGCCAGCGCAATGACGATACGGCCCGGCGAGACAGCCGCATCGCGGGTGGCGACAGGCTTTGTTGGAATCGCGATGACCCCGGGCCGCTACCTCGCGCGTGCCGTCGTCAGCCGCAACGGCGTGGCGTTGAAGACACTCTCGCGGCCGATCACGATCGTTCGCGATCCCACGGTGGTGACCCGAGCGACGACGCGTCCGAAAGGCGTACCGATCACGCCGGAGCTGCAGTACCGCACGGGCGTGTACATCGCCGGAGTGGTCAACGGTCTTGCGAACGTCGTTGCGCAGGAAGATTTCGAGCTGAGCAAGCCCAATCGGCGCGTGACGTCGGATCTGCTGCTGGTGCGCTATCCAGGCTCCGTGCGCGATCTGATCTCGTATCGGGACGCCGCTCAATTGAACGGCACGGCGATCGCCGGCCGCGACGAACGTCTGCTCGATCTCTTCGTGAAGCCGACGGAAGGGCGGCGTGAGCGGGCCCGCCGCATCATGCTCAGCGCCGATGCCTACGTGCCCTCTGTCTTCAATCCGATCTTCGTGGTCGGATTCCTGCAGTCTGACTTCCAGTCCCGCTTCGAGCTGACCGTCAACGACGCCGGCGCCGACTGGCCGCGTGAAGTGAAGGCGGTGTCGTTCGTGGAGATTGGTCGGCCGACGCTGCTGCGCACCGGCGCGTTTGGCGACTTTGACGCGCCCACGCGCGGCACGGCGTGGATTGAAGAGGGCACCGGCCGGATTCTGCAGACCGAGCTTCAGGTGGGCCGCGGCAAATCGATGCCGACGATGGTGACCACATTCAAGCTGGACGAGCGCCTGCAGGTGATGGTGCCCGTGGAGATGAAGACGGAAAACCCGGATGGTCACGCTGTTTACAGCAATTTCCGACGTTTTGAGGTGGCCACCGACTCGATAGTGCAGCCGCCGTCACCGGCAAAATAATTGTTCGCCAGAGGCAATCTGGTCCGCCTGAAGGCGGACACTACAGTCAGTCACATCATGCGACCGCTCGTCGTCTGCATGCTGCTCACCGCGCTGGTGCGCGTCGGTCACGCTGGGCAGGACGCGCAGCGGCCTGCCGACGTGTTTCGCGGACGCGTCGATCTGATCACAATCGATGTGTCGGCGCTCGACTCGAAAGGCAAGCCGGTCGAAGACCTGCGTGATCGCGACTTCTCCGTCAAGATCGACGGCAAGCTGCGGCCCGTGGTCTCCGCGGAGCTGATCAGAGTGGACCGTGCCCGGACGCCCCCGCCAGTCCGGCCAGCCGAGGTCCTCATCACGACGAACGCGACGACTCCCGGCGCGCGACGTATCGTCCTCGCGGTCGATCAGACGCTGATTACCCCCGGAGCGATCACGCCGCTCTTGCGGACTGCAGCGCAGTTTGTTGACCGGCTGGTGTCTACCGACTTTGCAGCGTTCATCGCGTTTCCGGAGCCAGGTCCACGGGTGGACTTTACGAGCGATCGTGCGAAGGTCCACAAGGCGATGGAGGGAATCGTCGGCCAGCCGGCGAAGCGCGGCTACCGGGAGTTCAACATCGCTCTCTGGGAAGGGTTTGCACTGATGGGCGGCGAGCGGCCCCAGGCCTCTTCAAACGATGTGAGAGGGTCCACTCCCGAGGAAATGATTCAGTCTCTTCTGGTGCCGTCCACGATGCGTCGCATCCTCGAGCGTGGATGCGAAGGGCGGACCTTCGACGAGTTGACGGTGATAACCCCGACCGCCGATGTCGGTGAAATGATCGAGAGGCTCAAGCGATGCCGGTCGGCGATCTTCGTGGAGTCGATGAATATCGTCGCTGACGCGCGGCAAGAGGCACAACTGTCTTTACGCGCCCTCGAAGCCCTGTTGAAGGAACTTGCGCTGATCGAGGGGCCCAAGACGATGGTCGTGATGTCTGCCGGGCTCGTGAACGACGATCCGTCAATCCTGGACGAGGTACAGAAACTCGCCGCGGCCGCCCGGACGACCATCAGCGTGATCGCCGTCGATCACGAGCGCGAACAGGAGATCAGAAGCTTCGGCGCGAGCCAGCCGGGCGGCACACTGATCGATCGGTCGTATGAAATGCAGGGCCTCGAAGTCATCGCCGATACCACTGGCGGTTCGCTGTATCGCAGCGTCGGCGGCACGGCCGAGGGCGTGTTCCAGCGCATCGAGTCGGAACTGTCGGCGTGGTACCTGCTCGCCGTCGAGCGTCAGCCCGGCGATCCCGATCGGCAGCGTGTCAACGTCGAGGTCAAGCGCAAGGGCGTGATCGTCCGATCGAGCAAGACGTTCGTTGCGGCCGCGGCCGTCAATGCGAGGCGTCCGATGGAGGAGGTGCTGCGCGACGCGCTGTCCTCATCCTTGGCGGTCCCAGGAATCTCCCTGCGGGTTACCACGTTCGTCCAACGCGATGCGGCGCCCGGCAAGTACCGTCTGCGTCTGGCGGCGCAGGTCGGGCAGCCTGGCGAGAAGCCTGGTGAATTTGCCGTCGGCTATGCGCTGATGGGCGAGAACGGCCGGCCGGTCACGACAGCGGGTTCACGCCGAACGCTCAACCCGCCGCCTGGCGGCGGCGCCAACCAGCCGCTGCACTACGAGAGCGTGATCAGTGTCGAGCCGGGCGTGTACTCGCTTCGCGTCGGGGTTGTCGATCGAGACGGCCGGCGAGGCACCGTGGTCCATCGTGTCGATCTTCCGCCATTGGTGGGAGACGAATTAGGCACGAGCGACCTGATTGTCGGGCGCGTTCCCGGCCAAGGGGAGACGTTGGCCCCAAGCGTCGAGCCGTCGATTACCACTGGCGAGCTTGCCGGTTACCTCGAACTGTATCTGATCGATCCGGAGCACGATCGCGTCAGCGTCACGCTAGAGATCGCTGAAGGCGAGTCGTCACCCGCGTTAGCCGCGGAGCCGTTGGCGCTCCACCCTGGCGGACAGCCGTCGTGGCGCGTTGCCAGCGGATACGTGGACGTCGCCGTGACGCCAGGCCGGTACATCGCCCGCGCGGTCGTGCGTCGCGACGGCGTGGTCGTTCGAACCTTGTCGCGCGCGGTGACGATCGTGCGCGATCCCTCCGTGGCGACGAAGGCTCCGCCGCGCCAGCGCGGGCTCCCGATGGTCGCCGAATTCCGGCAGCGGACCGCGGCCTATGTCGCGGGGATGGTGAATGGGCTGGCGAATCTGGTTGGCCAGGAGGAATTCACGCTCAGTAAGCCTGACCGGCGCGTGCGTGCGGAGCTGCTGCTGGTGCGCTATCCGGGAAGCCAGCGCGACCTGATTCCGTATCGGGATGTGTCACACGTGAACGACTCCGTTGTTCCAGGACGCGATGAGCGCCTCCTTGATCTGTTCGTCAAGCCGACGGAGAGATTGCGTGACCGCGCGCGTCAAATCATGCAGGGCGCCGACGCCTATGTGCCGTCGGTTTTCAACCCGATGTTCGCCCTCAGCTTCCTGCAGTCCGATTTCCAGTGGCGTTTCGAACTGACGGTGTCGGACGCCGGGTCGGACTGGCCGCGTGAAGTCAAGGCGGTGTCGTTCGTGGAGATCGGTCGGCCGACTCTGCTGCGCACCGGCGCGTTTGGCGACTTGGACGCGCCAACGCGTGGCACGGCGTGGATCGAAGAAGGCACCGGCCGAATTCTGCAGACGGAACTCCAGGTGGGCCGAGGCAGGTCGATGCCGACGATGGTGACGAAGTTCAGGCTCGATGATCGACTGCAGGTGACGGTGCCTGTCGAGATGCGGACGGAGCATCCCGACGGCGTCGCGGTCTATACGAACTTCCGCCGCTTTGGCGTCCAGACCGATACACAGATTCCGACACCTCCCAACCCGCAGTGACTTAGAGCCGCGCTCGAATGTCCCACAAGTCCGGAAACAGATTTGCGCCGACGGTGTTCCGCAGGTACTCCGCGCCTGTTGAGCCCCCCGTCCCTGATTTCGTGCCGATCGTCCGTTCGACCATCTTGACGTGACGGTAGCGCCACTCCTGCATCCCTTCATCCAGGTCGACGAGCCGCTCGCACAATTCGGCGTTCTTCGTGTCGCGCCGGTACAGCTCTATGAGCACGGCCTGGATCTCCGCTGACGGTTCAGCGCGCGTCGTCACGTCGCGCGCCAGGTGGGAGGCGGGAATCGCGTAGCCCTCACGGGCGAGGTAATTGAGAAAGGCATCCCAGAGTGTCGGCTCCGTATACCGGCGCGTCAGTGCCACGTGCGCGCGCGAGCCCTCGGGAAACCTGCGGATCGCCTTGTCGCTCTTGGCGCCGAGGACGAACTCGATCTGGCGGAACTGATCCGACTGGAATCCGCTTGCCGCTTCGAGCCGCGCCCGGAACGACATGAACTCGAGCGGCGTCATCGTCTCGAGGATGTCGAGCTGCGCGACAAGGACCTTCAGGATGGTGAGGATGCGCTTCAGCGTGTGCTGCGCGCGGTGGGTATCGTCGTCGGTGAGCAGCTGCCGCACGCGATCGAGCTCATGCAGCAGTTCCTTGAACCACAACTCGTAGACCTGGTGGATGACGATGAACAGGAGCTCGTCGTGTTCAGGGCCGATCGAGCGTGGCTGCTGGAGCGCAAGCAGATCGTCGACGCGAAGATAACCGCCGTAGGTGACCGCGCGATCGGTCGTTCCATCATCCATCGGTGTCCACCTCCAGCCCCACGGCACGCATCAGCGCCAGTGCATTGCTACGTTCGACGCGGCCGGCCTTGAGCCGGTAATCGAAACGCATCTCGCCATCGTCGAACCATTCTTCGAAGTGCACGTTCGCCGCGTACGCGCCGACGTTGTCGGCGATTGCCGTCAGCGCCAGATCATGGGTCGTGATCAGGCCGATCGCGCCACGATCGATGAGGCTGCGCAGCACGCCGGACGCGCCCACGAGCCTGTCGTGCGAGTTGGTGCCGTGAAACAGCTCGTCCAGCAGGAACAACAGCGGCCGCGGTCCGCGGGCGATGTCGGCGAGTTCGCGAATCCGCGTGATTTCCGCGTAGAAGCGCGATCGACCTTCCTGCAACGAATCCTGGATCCGGAGCGTGGCCCCGATTGCCAGCGGCGACAGGCGAAGCGACTGTGCGCGAACCGGAGCGCCGGCGAACGCCAGCACGGCGTTGGTCCCGATCGTTCGCAACAGTGTGCTCTTGCCGGACATGTTCGAGCCGCTGACGACAAGCAGCCGCGTGTTGCCGTCAAGTGTCACATCGTTTCGCACCATGCGCGCCGCCGGCAGCAGCGGATGGCCGAGTGCGACGCCCTCGAAGTACGCCGAGCGGTCGGCAGTCGAGGCGATCTCCGGAAAGGGATCGTCCGGGTGCTCGAATCGATAGGCGGAAAGCGACGCCAGCGCCTCGAACTCGCCGACGGCGGCAAGCCACTGCCGGATGTGTGCGCCGTGGCGAGCACGCCACAACTCGATTGCCCAGGCGAGGTGCGTCCCCAGGAGGAGGGGCAACGAGATGACCATGAAAACGTTGTTGTGCTGCCACTCGTGAATCTCGACGAGCCAGTGCAGACTGCGAATGGATCGGGACGCATTCGGGAGTCGCTGCTGCAACTCCCGCAGCCGCGCCGCCGAGAAAGACTCCGCCTCGATGCGCGAGAGCAGCCGCGCGAGCGTGTCGAGGTCGCGGGTGACCGCCTCGGCGCCGTGCAGAACCCGCTCGATGCGCCGGAACTGAGGCCACGTATAGATCGTTTGCGCCGCCAGTACGGCGAGCAACGGCGTGGCATCGCCGGCCACGAGCACATAGGCACTCGTGGCGACGACCACGACAGTGAAGAGGCGTGCGACCCACCTTAGCCATGGCGGAGAAAGCAGCCTTCCGCGTTCAGCCCACGTCAGCAGCGGCTCCGTGTGGACGTCCTTGCGTACGTCGATGCCAGCGCGTCCGAGCGACTCTTTGAGGTCGAGTGCATGGCTCAGTTCGGTGACGGCCTGCTGACGAGCGGCGATCTCCCCAGGCGTGGCCGGCCCTTTCAGCCACTCCGCCAGCGTTTCCTCACCGGCTGGCGTCGCGGCTACCGAGAGCAACTCGAAGAGCGAGGCGTGACCAAACAGATCCAGGTCGTTTGCATACGGGTGATGGTCGTCGTTGAAGCGTTCTCCCGTCTCACCGGTTCCAGCCCATCGATCCTCGATACGCCCGATCCCGCGCTCGTACGAGGAGATCGCCCGCTGTGCCGCCGTACGTGCGCGCAAGACCCGCTCATGCAGATGCAGGAGAACGCCGAACACTGCCACTGGCACCAGCAGGAGCCAGGGAGAGGCCTGATGGCGAACAGCGAGAAGGAGCACCGCCAGCCCAGCGCCGAAGACGGCAAGCCTGGCGTAAGCCAGGCGGGCATCGGCGACGCCCAGGCGCTGGTCTTCGCCGCGCCGGAGGTCGAGTCGCCGGGTGTATTCGCCGAGGGGGTCGATCACAGCAGCCCGATTGTCCTTCAGGGGGCGGCGGCCGGTCAGGGAACGTTCGCCGCTGGTTGCGGAGGGAACGACGCTCTGGACATACAGTATGTAACAGTACAAAATACAAATTGTAGTGTCTCGTAAGTTCAGTGGGAGAACGGCCAGGGATCTTGCCCGCTCCATTGAGGAGGCGGTACATACAGGCAGCCTGATGCCTGGCGACTCGCTGCCGACGATCCGCGAGCTCGCAGCGTCCATCCGTTTGAGTCCGGTGACCGTCGCCGCCGCGTATCGCCGCCTCCATTCCCGCGGGCTTGTTGTTGGTCAGGGACGTCGGGGGACCCTCGTCCGGCCGAACCCGGCGAGTCCCGTCCTGCCGGTCGATCAACGCCCTGTTTCCGAAGAGCTGGTCGATCTCGCAAGCGGCAACCCGGACCCTGAACTTCTTCCTCCGATCGGGCCCGCGCTGGGCGGTGTCGCCGCCGCGCCCCACCTGTATGGCGAACCGGCCCTGAGCGCACGCTTGATGTCGTTTGCGGCTGCCGAGTTCGCCGCCGACGGCGTGGACACCGACCACATCACGGTCACATCAGGCGCGCTCGACGCCATCGAACGGTTGCTTCGTGAGCATCTGCGCCCGGGAGATCGAGTCGCCGTTGAGGATCCCTCGATACCGGCGTTGATCGATCTGATTGGCGGCTCGGGGTTCCACCCGGTGGCCGTCCAGATCGATGCGGACGGACCTCGACCCGAATCGCTCGCCGAGGCAGTTGCGCGCGGCGTTCGGAGCGTCATCGTGACCGCTCGCGCCCAGAATCCGACCGGCGCAGCGCTCTCGAAGGCGCGTGCCGCCGAAGTTGCACGCGTCCTGAAAGGGCACAGCAGTGTGCTCGTCATCGAAAATGATCCGGCGGGACCGGTGGCCGGGGCTTCGTACACGACGGTGTCCAACGGTTTGAAACGCTGGGCTGTCATCCGATCGGTCTCAAAATTTCTCGGACCGGACTTGCGCCTGGCGGTCCTCGCAGGCGACGAGCTGACGGTCGCACGCGTGCAGGGCCGTCAATCGCTCGGCGTTCGATGGGTTAGCCACGTGCTGCAGGATCTGGCGCTCGCGCTCTGGTCGGATCCGTCGAGCGGCCGCCGGCTGGCCCACGCCGCCGATGTCTATGCGTCACGCCGGCGCGCGTTGACAGACGCGCTCGGTCGCCTGGGCATTGCGGTACAGGCGCAATCCGGCTTCAACCTGTGGATTCCTGTGCGTGAGGAGACGTCAGCGGTGCAACACCTTCAGGCGTCTGGATGGGCTGTGGCTGCAGGCGAGCGTTTTCGGATTCGCAGCGGCCCGGCGATCCGCGTGACGACGTCGGCGCTCACGACTGATCGCGCAGGTGCACTCGCGGCCGACATTGCCGCCGCAGTTCGGCCGTCGGCAGCGTCAGTGTAACGTCGTCAGTTAGGATCTCTGCGTTGGCCAAGACCAGAAAATCGACTCCTTCGCTGTTCGATCTGCCAGACGCGGGTGATTCGCGCGGCGCCGCGCCGCCGAGCGGCGGTTCCACCGAGGGCGTGGCGCTGCACGAGGCTGCCCAGAGCCGCTATCTCAACTACGCGCTGTCCGTCATCACATCTCGCGCGCTGCCCGATGTGCGCGACGGACTCAAGCCTGTTCAACGACGCATCCTCTACACGATGTGGCAGCAGAATCTGACCGCCGACGCGAAGCACCGCAAGTGCGCCAAGGTCGTGGGCGACGTGATGGGCAGCTATCACCCGCACGGCGACGCAGCGCTCTACGAAACGCTCGTGCGCATGGCGCAGCCGTTCTCACTGCGGTACCCGCTGGTTGACGGTTCCGGCAACTTCGGTTCGCTCGACGGCGACAGCGCGGCGGCGATGCGCTACACCGAGTGCCGGCTCGCGCGCATCTCTGACGAAATGCTCGAGGAGATCGATCAGACGACCGTTCCCTTCCGACCGAATTACGACGGGACGAAGACGGAGCCGGTCGTCCTTCCCGCGCGCCTGCCGAATCTGCTGGTCAATGGTGCGACGGGCATCGCGGTCGGGATGGCCACCAACGTTCCGCCGCATCACCTCGGCGAGGTGTGCACGGCGTTGATCAAGCTGCTCGACACCCCTGATTTGAGCAGCGCCCAGCTCTGTCGGTATGTGAAGGGTCCTGACTTTCCCACCGGCGGCCAGATCCTCAACACGGCCGACGAGCTCAAGGAGATTTACAAGACCGGCTCGGGAACCATCCGCCTTCGCGCCACGTGGGAAACGGGTTCTGTCTCACGCAGCGGGCGCACGCTGTTCGTCACCAGCATTCCATACGCGACAAACAAGTCCGCACTGGTCGAACGCATCGCCGATGTCGTCCTGTCACGCAAACTCCCGCCGCTGCTCGACGTCAGGGACGTCTCGACGGACGATGTCCGCATCGAGCTGGAATTGAAGGGCGATGCGGACCCCAAGCTGGTGATGGCGTATCTGTTCAAGAACACGCCGTTGCAGACCAACGTGTTCGTCAACCTGACGTGCCTGATCCCGACCGAGAACGAAGACGTCGGCCGGCCCGAGCGTCTCGATCTCAAGGCCATGCTCTGGCACTTCCTGCACTTCCGGCTGCAGGTCGTGACGAATCGCCTGGAGCACGAGCTCGAGGCGCTGACGAAGCGCATCCACATCCTCGAAGGGTTCGAGAAGGTCTTCGACGCCCTCGACGAGATCATCCGCATCATCCGCAAGTCAGAAGGGAAGGCGGATTCGGCGGAGAAGATCATGAAGCGCTTTGAGCTCGATGCTGAGCAGACGGATGCGATTCTCGAGCTCAAGTTGTATCGCCTCGCGCGGCTCGAGATCCTCGTTATTCAGAATGAGCTCGCCGAGAAGCGCAAGCGCGCCCGTCAGATCGGCGGGTTGCTGCGCGATGAAGAGAGCCGGTGGAAACTCGTCAGGGACGAAATCGAGGAGATTCAGACCACTTACGGCAAGAACGACAAGCGCCGGACGATCATCGAGGCAGACGAAGAGGTGGCCTTCACGGCGGACGACTTCATCGTCGAGGAAGACAACGTGGTCATCGTCTCCCGCGACGGCTGGGTGAAGCGCCAGAAAGAAGTACGCGACCTGTCGACGACGAGACTGCGAGAAGGGGACAGCGTGATCGCCGTGCTGCCAGGCAGCACGCGGGCGAGCGTCGCGTTCTTCAGCAACTTCGGCGCGGCGTACTCCGCTCGCATCATCGACGTTCCGGCGTCGACCGGGTACGGCGAGCCCGTGCAGAAGCTGTTCAAGCTGCGCGACGGCGAACGGATCATCGCGGCGTTCAGCCTGGATCCACGAGTTGTCGGCGACATTACGACGCGCAAGGAGGGAGTGGCGCCTCCGGTCCACGCCATCGCGGTGACGAGCGATGGTTACAGTCTGCGGTTCAGCCTGGAAGGATTTGTCGAGCCGAGCACTCGCGCCGGTCGTCGATACGCTCGTCCGTCAGATGGTGTCGAGGTCGTCGGTGTCGCGAAGATCTCCGGATCAGAGATCGTGATTGCGGCGACGCACGATGCGCGCGCCATCCTGTGCCGGGCCGATGAGGTGAACTACCTGTCCGGCCCTGGCAAGGGCGTCATTCTGATCAAGCTTCAATCCAAGGATGACCATGTGCTCGGTTTCATCGCGTCCACTGGCGATCGCGATCTGATGCGCGTCGAGACGAGCCGGGGCAGCGAGCAGACCATCAGCACCGCGAAATACGAAGTGACGGGACGCGGGGGAAAGGGCCGTGAACTGCTCCAGCGCGGTCAATTCACCCGCGTGCTGCCGACCGAGGTAGAGAATCCCCAGCCGCTGACGCCGGCGTAATATACTGTCTTAACACCAACGGGCCCCGGGATCCGGCAGTTCACCTGTTTGTTGCGCGTGCGCGCCTGAACTGCCGTTGACGCAAGTTACCCGGTGCCCCCCAGCCGGCCCACGGCCGGCGGACGCTACATGAACATCACGACAACCGACACACGCAGTACCCGCATTGCCGTTTTCATCGACTTCGACAACGTAGAGATCGGCGTCAAATCCACCATCGGGGGCCAGTTCGACATCGGCCTCGTGCTCGAGGCGATCAAGGAACGCGGCGAGATCGTCACGAAGATCGCCTACAGCGACTGGAAGCGCGTCGGCGACTACAGCCGACTGCTGACGCAGCATGCGATTCGCATGGTCCAGCGCAACATGACGCCCGGAGGCGACAAGAACGGCGCCGACATCACCATGGCCCTCGACGCGCTCGAGATGGCCTTCACCCACGATCACATCAACGCCTTCGTCATCGTCGGCGGCGACAGCGACTTCATCTCGCTCGTCGAGAAGCTGAAGCAGTACGGACGGAAGGTGATCGTTGTTGGTGGCCGGCAATTCACCAGCGCGACGATGCAGAAGAACTGCCACGAGTTCATCGCCTACGAGAATCTCGTCGGCAGCCGGGGAGGCCGGCACGCTGAACGTTCCGGCGGACGCCCTGCAACCGGCGGTACCAGCGAGATCACCAAGGCGCTGCCGCTCGTGAAGCGTGCGCTCAAGGTCCTGTCCGAGCGTGAGGTGACACCGCAGCTCGGATTGTTGAAGAGCACGCTGCTGCAGCTCGATTCGACGTTCTCTGAACGCGAGTACGGCGTCAGCAGCTTCCGCGACTTCATGGAGAAAGTTCAGCAGGCCGGCGCCGTCACGCTCAAGCACGCCGGACGCAGCATGCTCGTGGAGTCGGTGGAGGATGGCTCCGCGCCGTCGGCGGCCGAACCGGATGAGCCGCCAACTGCGGCCGAGGCGCCTGCCGCCGTCACGCGCGCCGCTACGACGGAGAGGAACGCTGCCGACGAAGGCGAGGACGAAGAGCAGATGCCTGCGTCGCCGATGAGCCTGCAGGACGGAATTCGTACCGTGCAGCGCGCGTTTACGGAATCGCCGCCGTCACGTTGGCCACTGTACGTGCGCCAGGCCAAGCAGCATCTCCGAAGTGCGATTGAGGGCTTCGATGAGCGGCGGTACGGATTCGCATCCGTCGTCGATCTGCTGCGAGCGGCAGGCAAGGAAGGTGTTCTCCGAATCGATCGTGATCGTCAGGGGGCGATTCGTGTCTTCCCAGGCGCCAATCTTGCGCCGAAGCCCGCGGTACCCGTTGACGAGCCTGAAATGATCGACATCGACGAAGAGGCTGCGGGCGTGTCGGCGGAGGCCGAGATCATCTCCGAGCCGGTGGCGGATCCACCGATCGTCGACATCAACCCCCTCGCCGCCGACGATACGGGGGCCGACTTCGGGGAGACAGGCGAACCGGTGGAACAGGCGTCGCCGGTGGAGACGTCACGACCCGCGCGAAAGCGGAAGGCGGCCGCCGGGCGCATCGCCAAACCGCGGACTGCCCGCGTCACGAAACCGCGCGCGCGCAAGCCAACCGGCGCAAAAAACATGTAATTATTCACGCGCCATGCGCGTGATTGCCTCCGTTCTGCTGTTACTGGTCGCGTCCACGGCATCCGCCCAGGACGCGACTGAATACCGTGACCTGCGTGCGTCACGTCCAGATGGCCGCAGGATTCCCGTCAAGGATCTTGTCCTCGAGCGGGACGCGTTCCGCATCACGCTGCAATCGGGCGCCGTGCATCTGCTGGCGCCGGTCGGTGGCCACACCTTCGGCGCGGTCTTCATCGGTCAAGGCAACTACGTGCTGAATCCGGCGACACCTGCAGAGCGTCGTCACCTTCAGCTGGTGTCGGGCAGCACGGAAGTTCTCCGCGATCAATTCACCAAACTGATCCTGCTGTTTACCGA
>Ga0070670_100000669_pt1 | contig 26588 bp, 20 predicted proteins | sample KBSS63metaG_FD_64665 | JGI IMG/M metagenome (GOLD analysis project Ga0070670, IMG submission 64665) | Switchgrass rhizosphere microbial communities from Kellogg Biological Station, Michigan, USA - KBS S6-3 metaG | ecosystem: Host-associated > Plants > Roots > Rhizosphere > Soil ... | reverse complement strand
CGGAAAGTCCAAACTCACCGCTCTCGGCGCCCTCATGCGCCACATCATCGTCATCGCAAATGCACGGCTCAGGGAGCACGAGCGGGCGTGTTGCGACTGACTTGATGAGGGAGGTTGGAGGGCCGCCGCCTTCCATCCAACCGGGTATCGAGAGAAATCAGGGCGGATCGCCGCGTTTGCCTTCGCTCACGGCATGGCCTCTGCGATCCGCAGCAAGGCGGCATAGATGATCTTGGGGTCATCGGGTGCAACGGCCTCTCGGGCCAGCCCTTCGGCACGCGCGACAATCTCATGGGCCGCCAGCAATGCGGAGTGACCGCCTGCTGTCAGTTCAGTCGTCAGGACCCTGCCATTTACCGGGTGTGCCATCCGCTTGATCAAGCCGGCGCGTTCAAGCGTCACGATAATCGCCTGCATCGTCTGCGGCGTCACGAAGGCTCGCCGCGCCAGTTCGGCATTCGACAATCCTGCGCTGACCTCGAGTCCGGCCAGCACCGAGTATTGAGGGGTGGTCAATCCGACGGTTCGCAGTTCGGTGTCGAGATGGCCCCGCAATGCCTGCTGCGCCCGCTTCAGCGCATATCCGAGCGAACGGTAGGTGTCATCAATCGGCGGATCCACAAGGCTAGACATATCAGTGCCCTTACATTAAGATATCAGTACCCTGATATTAATGGGTCGCGTATGAAAAGGAAAGATAGAACATGCCTCGCCTCATTGGACCGGATTTCATTGGCATCCAGACGAAAGACCTGGACGCAGCACTCATCTTCTATCGCGATGTCGTCGGGCTGACGCCATCGGCAAAGGCCCCTCCCGGCGCAGTCGTCTTCGAAACGCACCCCATCCCCTTCGCTGTCCGCATGCCGATCGAGGCGTTTGATGACACGGATAAACTCGGGGTCGGCATCGCGATCTGGTTTGGCTGCGACGATGCTGATGCGTTGCACGCTCATCTGTGCGAGCGCGACGTGCGGATATCTTTCCCGCCCAAAGACGGTCCGTTCGGACGCTATTTCGCCTTCGTCGATCCATTCGGCTATACGATAACTGCGCATACCGTCCAGCAAGGTCATTGAAAAGGCGTCTAGAGACGAGGTGACGTAAGGGGGTGAGGGCAAGACAGCCGCCATTTTGCTCTCATGGAGAGGCGGTCGCTTTCTCTTGGGTGGTTCGGACTTTTGAGGAGTCCTCCCCGGCGGGAGCCCCTGCCGAGGAATTGAACCTGGGTCTTCTGCAAACGAGGCAGCTGCTCTACCGTTGAGCTACGAGGGGCATGATTGCTTCTTGCCCGTCAGAGCTGCACTTGCAAACGAATAGTAAAGAAAGGGTTAACGCCGCGGCTTGTGCGTCGGGTGCGGAGGCCGTCGCGGATGGTGGCCGCGACGGCGGGGCTTTTGAATTCAGGCGGCCTTGCGATCCTTGAGGACCCTGCCCATGCCGAAGGCCAGCACGGCCGAGACCAGCATGAACAGTCCAACGATGAACATCGGCATTTCGTAGAGGCCGGTCGCATCCTTGACCGCGCCGGTGATGTAGGGGGCGGCGAAGCCGGCGATGTTGCCGACGGTGTTGATGAGCGCGATGCCCGCTGCCGCGCCGGCTCCGGTGAGGAAGCGGGTCGGCAGCGACCAGAAGTTTGGCAGGGCGGCGAAGATCGAGCAGGCGGTGATGGTGACGACCAGCACCGTCGTTTCGGGCGACGACATCAGCAGTGCCAGCGGGATGCTGACGGCGCCGATCAGTGCCGGTATGCCGACATGCCAGACCCGCACGCCGCGCCTTGCGGCGTCGCGGCTCCAGAAGTACAGCGCGAAAGCGGCCGGCAGGTAAGGGATGGCGGTGATCAGGCCCTTGTCGAAGACATCGAACTTGGTGCCGAACTTGGCCTCGAAGCCGGCGATGATGGTCGGCAGGAAGAAGGCCAGCGCATAGAGCCCGTAGATCAGGCCGAAATAGATCGCCGAGAGCAGCCAGACGCGGCCGTCCTTCAGGGCTTCCAGCGTCATGTGACGGCGGCCGGCGACCTTGGCGTCCTCTTCGCGTGCCAGGGCGTTGTTCAGCCAGGACTTTTCAGCCGGGCTCAGCCATTTCGCACCGATCGGGGTATCCGGAAGGTAGAACCAGGTGATGATGCCGACGATGATGGCCGGTATGGAGACGCCGAGGAACATCACCCGCCAGCCCTCGAGGCCGAAGAGCCCATGGGCCTGGATAAGCGCGGAAGCGATCGGCGCGCCGAAGACGGTGGTCAGCGGCTGGGCCAGATAGAACAGCCCGAGGATCTTTGCCCTGTGGCGTCCGGGCACCCAGGTGCTGAGATAGAGGATGGCGCCGGGAAAGAAGCCGGCTTCGGCGACACCGAGGAAGAAGCGCAGGGCATAGAGGCCGTTGATGCTGCTGACCCAGGTGAACAGCATGGCGACGATGCCCCAGGTGACCATGATCCGCGACAGCCAGCGTCGCGCGCCGTACTGGTGGAGCGCCAGGTTGCTCGGAATTTCGAGCACGATATAGCCGAAGAAGAAGATGCCAGCGGCAAAGCCGAATTGGGCTGCCGTCATGCCCAGGTCCTGGGTCATGCCGTTCGGGCCGGCAAAGGAAATGGCGGTGCGGTCAAGGAAATTGATGAAAAACATCAGGGCGATGAACGGCACGATGCGCAAGGATATCTTGCGGATCGTCGATTTCTCGACCTGCTGTTCGGTGGTCAATGTCGTGGCAGTGGCGTCCATATTGTCCTCCTGAACAGGACATAGGCTGCCACCTTCAAGGTCTCACGCCTGTCCTGCGGGCATTTTCCCAAACGGGAAACCGTCCCTGTTGATGTCCTAGCGACGGGGCTTGCTGTCGTTGGTGTCGTGTCCCGCGCTCCTGTGGCGGGCGCGCACCAGGCAACGTGTCCTCCCCAACGCGCTCCTCCCCATGGTGGACGACCCTGCCAAATCCCGGTTCCGGCGTCAACTGGTATGATGACATACTCAGCATTTATAGCAAAGAAAGACTACTGGGCCCTGGCCCGCCATTTTGGGCTGGTTCTGCCTCAGTTTTGCCCCAGTCTGCCGCACCTCTGCGCATCGCGGTTCCAAGGGAAAAACCATCATGCTCAATCGTAGAACAGTGCTCATCGCTGCCGGTGCGGCCCTGCTGCTGCCGGCGGTTCGCCAAGCTGCCGCTGCCAATGCGGTCATTCCCCTCTGGCCCAGCAAGGCGCCGGGCGGCGGCGGGCCGAAGGGTCCGGTCCAGACCAGCGCCAAGGGCGCCGTCAGCAACATCGTCATGCCGACCATCGAGGTGTTCCGTCCGGCCAAGCCGAGCGGGGCGGCCATGCTGGTGGCCGGCGGCGGCGGGTACAAGCGGATCGAGATGGAAACCGAGGCGCGGCCGGCGGCCCAGTGGCTTGCCGACCGCGGCATTACCGCCTTCGTGCTCTCCTATCGGCTTCCGGACGAGGGCTGGCGCGAGGGGCCGCGGGCGCCGCTGCAGGATGCGCAGCGGGCCCTGCGCTTGATCCGCGCCAGAAGCGCAGAATACGGCTCCCGTCCAGATCATATTGGCGTGCTCGGCTTTTCCGCCGGCGGCCATCTGATGGGCCTGGCGGCGGCGCGCTCCGCCTACCGCTCCTATCGCGCCGTCGACGAGGTCGACAAGCAGCCGGCCCGTCCGAGCGCCGCGGCGCTGATCTATCCCATTATCACGCTGGAGCCGCCCTATGACCGGACGTCGACCAGGACCGTGTTGATCGGCAGGCATCCGAACGACGAAGAGAGTGCCGAGTGGTCGGTGCAGCCGCATGTGCGGTCCCATTGCCCGCCGGTGTTCCTGGTGCAGGCCGAGGACGATACGATCTCCGACCCGCACAACACGCTGATCATGGCAGCAGCCTGCAAGAGCGCCGGCGTGCCGGTCGAGATGCACCGGCTGGCAAGCGGTGGCCACGGCTTCGGCATGGGCCGGGCGGGCACGCCGAGCGCCGGCTGGCCCGAATGGTACGAGGCCTGGCTGCGCAAGGGCGGCTTCCTGGCCTAGCGGTCGATCAAGCCGCGCTGCGGGGGGCGACCAGCGTCACGCAGTCGGCAGGCTCGAAGACGTGGAAGGTGTCGCGCCCGGCCGCCTTGGCGGCATAGAGCGCGGTGTCGGCCCGCTGGAAAAGTTCGGTCGGGGTGAGGCTGTCCGCAAAGGCAACCCCGACGGAGGCGCCGATCTTCAGGTGGCGGCCGTCGATTGCCATCGGCAGGCGGATGATCTTGACAATGTCTTCGGCCAGCTCCGTGCTGCGGCCGGCGTCCTTGCGCAGCAAGACGGCAAATTCATCGCCGCCGATGCGGGCGATCAGGTCGGCATTGCCGCAGGCGCTGCGCAACCGGCCGGCCGCCTCGCGCAGGCAGTCATCGCCGATGGCGTGGCCGTAGGTGTCGTTCACCTGCTTGAAACCGTCGAGGTCGATCAGCAGCAGCGCGGCCGACACGCCTGCGCCCTGCTCGGTGGCGCAGATCTCTGCGAGGCGTGTCTGAAACTGAGCGCGGTTGGCAAGCCCGGTCATGACGTCGAAGTTGGCGAGATAGCGGGTCCGGTCGAGCATCAGCTTGGCTTCGGTGATGTCCTGTTTGATGCCGAAGATCCGGACCGGCACGTCACCCTGGCATTCGACCGTGGCGGTGATGCGTATCCATCGATGGTTGCCTTTCGGAGTGAAGATCTCGGCATCCATCGAGAAACCGCTGCGGTTGGCGATGGCCTGGTCGCGGCGTTCGGCCAGTTCCCAGAACGAGGCCGGCGTATAGCAAGCAAGCGTCATCTGCCGATCCGGCATCCGGTCGCGCGGCAGATCGAAGAGGTCATAGACCACGTCCGTCCAGATCAGCCTGTCCTCAGGAAGGGTGCATTCCCAGACGCCGATGCGGGCCGCCTCCGAGGCGCGGTTGAAGATCTGCCGGGTGTGGTCGAGGGCTGCGGCCTGGGCGTCGATCAGTGCATTTCTCTCGCGCAGCTGACGCTCCAGCCGGGCAATCTCGGCCGCCCCGTGGCGTCCGACCAAGAAGGCGCCCGCTCTCGCAATCATCGTAGCAAAGCGCGGAAAACCGCCTGCGCGTCGCGGGTCGGGCATGTTGGACATGGTGGACTTCGGCCTTGCCTGTGCAGTTGGATGCATATTTGCGCAGAAGCTTTAAGACTTAGTTGCGACGGGGCCGGGGCGGGGGTCCGAAATCGGTTGTCGATCCCGCGGTGCCTTCGGTCGCCTCCTCCTCCATTTGCCTGTCCCGTCAGTCGCGGCGGCCTGTCATGCAGGTGTCGCAAGGCCATTGCACGGCTGCGGCAAAGCCGATAAGAGACGCCGGAAAAAGACGCTCCGTTGCCGGTGCATCGGCAGTGTGAAAGCCCTTGGCTTTTGCTGCTGCCCCGGGCGGAGCCTTGTCGTATGGCGGGTCTCGGTCGCGAGCGCGCCAATTGGGTAGAGGCTTATGGCACGCATCGTGATGAAATTCGGCGGGACATCCGTCGCGGACATGGATCGTATTCGCGTGGTGGCCCGGCATGTGAAACGCGAGGTCGATGCCGGCCACGAGGTCGCCGTCGTCGTCTCGGCGATGTCCGGCAAGACCAACGAGCTGGTGGGCTGGACCCGCGATGCCTCGCCGATGCACGATGCGCGCGAATACGACGCCGTCGTTGCGTCCGGCGAGCAGGTCACCTCGGGGCTGGTGGCGATCGCGCTGCAGCACCTCGGCATCAACGCCCGCTCCTGGCAGGGCTGGCAGATCCCGATCAAAACCGACAACGCCCACGGCGCTGCCCGCATCCTCGAGATCAATGGCGACGAGATCATCCGCCGCATGGGCGAGGGCCAGGTGGCCGTGGTCGCCGGCTTCCAGGGCCTCGGCCCGGACAACCGCATCTCGACGCTCGGCCGCGGCGGCTCTGACACATCGGCGGTGGCGATCGCCGCTGCCGTCAAGGCCGACCGCTGCGACATCTACACCGACGTCGACGGCGTCTACACGACCGACCCGCGCATCGTGCCCAAGGCGCGCCGCCTGAAGAAGATCGCCTTTGAGGAAATGCTCGAGATGGCCTCGCTCGGCGCCAAGGTGCTGCAGGTGCGCTCGGTCGAGCTCGCCATGGTCTTCAAGGTCCGCACCTTCGTGCGTTCGTCGTTCGAGGACCCCGATGCGCCGGGCATGGGCGACCTTTTGAACCCGCCCGGAACGCTGATTTGTGATGAGGAAGAGATCGTGGAACAGGAAGTCGTAACCGGCATCGCCTATGCCAAGGATGAAGCGCAGATTTCGCTCCGGCGGCTGTCCGACCGCCCCGGCGTCTCGGCGGCGATTTTCGGGCCACTGGCCGAACATCATATCAATGTCGACATGATCGTCCAGAACATCTCCGAGGATGGTTCGACCACCGACATGACCTTCACCGTGCCGTCGGGCGACGTCGACAAGGCGTTGAAAGTGCTCGGCGATCACAAGGAGCAGATCGGCTACGACGTCATCCAGAACGAATCGGGTTTGGTGAAGGTCTCGGTGATCGGCATCGGTATGCGCTCGCACGCAGGCGTTGCAGCGAGCGCTTTCCGTGCACTTGCTGAAAAAGGCATCAACATCAAGGCGATCACTACCTCGGAAATCAAGATTTCGATCCTGATCGACGGCCCATACGCGGAACTTGCAGTCAGGACTTTGCATTCCTGCTACGGTCTCGATAAGAGTTGATTTGAAGCTGTCGAGAGAGGGAACGGAACGGTTGATGTTCCCTCAAGTTTTGCGGCGGTGACATGGTTTTCGGGAGCGTGACGCAATGAGAGACCTTTCCGGCGGTCCGCGCGTCCTGCTCAAGCGGCTGCGCGAGCTTATGGCGGAGCCGCTTGAACCGCAGGATCGCCTTGACCGGATCGTTCGCCAGATCGCCAGCAACATGGTGGCCGAGGTCTGCTCGGTCTACGTGCTGCGCGCCGATGGGGTGCTCGAACTCTATGCCACCGAAGGCCTCAACAAGGATTCCGTGCATCTGGCGCAGTTGATGATGGGCCAGGGCCTCGTCGGCACCATTGCCGCCTCGGCGCAATCGCTCAATCTGTCCGACGCCCAGTCGCATCCGGCCTTCCGCTACCTGCCGGAAACCGGCGAAGAGATCTATCATTCCTTCCTCGGCGTGCCGATCCTGCGCGCCGGTCGCTCGCTCGGCGTCTTGGTCGTGCAGAACAAGGCCAGCCGCACCTATCGCGACGAGGAGCTTGAAGCGCTCGAGACGACGGCCATGGTGCTGGCCGAGATGATCGCGACAGGCGATCTCAAGAAGATCTCGAAGCCCGGCCTCGAGCTCGACCTGACCCGCTCGGTCACCATCGACGGCGACAGCTACAACGAAGGCATCGGCCTCGGCTATGTCGTGCTGCACGAGCCGCGCGTCGTCGTCACCAACCTGCTCAACGAAGACACAGACCACGAAATCTCCCGCATGGCCGATGCGCTCGGGTCCTTGCGCATCTCGATCGACGACATGCTGTCGCGCCGCGACGTGTCGATGGAGGGCGAGCACCGCGAGGTGCTGGAAACCTACCGGATGTTCGCCCACGACCAGGGCTGGGTGCGCAAGCTGGAAGAGGCGATCCGAAACGGCCTGACGGCGGAAGCGGCTGTCGAGAAGGTGCAGAGCGACACCAAGGCGCGGATGATGCGGCTCACCGATCCGTACCTGCGCGACCGCATGCATGATTTCGAGGATCTCGCCAACCGGCTGTTGCGGCAGCTGACCGGGCATACCGGCCGCAATTCGTCCGAGAGCTTTCCCTCTGACGCGGTCATCTTTGCCCGCGCCATGGGGGCGGCCGAGCTGCTCGACTATCCGCGCGACAATATTCGCGGCCTGGTGCTGGAAGACGGCGCCGTGACCAGCCACGTCGTCATCGTGGCGCGGGCGATGGGCATCCCTGTCGTTGGCCAGGCGGCCGGCGTCGTGGCGCTGGCGGAAAACGGCGATTCCGTCATCATCGACGGCGACGAGGGCCATGTGCACCTGCGGCCGATGGCCGATCACCTGAAATCCTACGAGGAAAAGGTCAAGTTCCGTGCCCGCCGGCAGGAGCAGTTCCGGGCGCTGCGCGCCGTCGATCCGGTCACGCGCGACGGCCAGCGCATATCGCTGCTGATGAATGCCGGTCTGCTGGTCGATCTGCCGCAGCTGGCCGAGTCAGGCGCCGAGGGCATCGGCCTGTTTCGCACCGAGCTGCAATTCATGATCGCCTCGACCATGCCCAAGGCCGACGAGCAGGAGACGTTCTACCGCAACGTCATGAAGCAGGCGGGCGACCGTGTCGTCACCTTCCGGACGCTCGATATCGGCGGCGACAAGGTGGTGCCGTATTTCCGGGCGCATCAGGAAGAAAACCCTGCGCTCGGCTGGCGGGCGATCCGGCTGTCGCTCGATCGGCCTGGCCTGCTGCGCACCCAGTTGCGCGCCATGCTGAAGGCCGCCGCCGGCAGCGAATTGAAGATGATGGTGCCGATGGTCACGGAGGTCTCCGAGATCAAGGCGGTCCGCGAGCTCCTGCAGAAGGAAGTGCATCATCTCTCGCGCTTCGGCCATGGGCTGCCGCGCAAGCTGCAGTTCGGCGCCATGCTCGAGGTGCCGGCGTTGCTGTGGCAGCTCGACGAGCTGATGGCGGCGGTCGATTTCGTCTCGGTCGGCTCCAACGACCTGTTCCAGTTCTCGATGGCCGTCGATCGCGGCAATGCCCGGGTTTCCGACCGCTTCGATACGCTGGGTCGGCCGTTCCTGCGCATCCTGCGCGACATCGTGCGTGCCGGCGAGCGCAACAAGACGCCTGTCACGCTGTGCGGCGAGCTGGCCGGTAAGCCGATCTCGGCCATGGCGCTGATGGGTATCGGCTTCCGCTCGGTATCGATGTCGCCGGCCTCGATCGGACCGGTCAAGGCAATGCTGCTGGGGCTCGACGTCAAGGCGCTGGCAGCGGTGCTGGAAGAGGCGATCGACGACCGCAATCCCGTTCTGTCGGTGCGCGAAATTCTTGCGCAGTTCGCCGAGGCGCATAATATCCCGCTATAGCCGCTGTTGAGACCTCTGTTGCTGATGGCGCTGGAAAGGGGTAAGAGGCGCTCTGCCCGTCCTTTCAGGGCTGGGCCAGGCATGGGGAGCTAGGGTCCTGGTCCCCGCGATCTGGCTCTCGCGCGGGTTTGGAAGGCGCAACGCTCTCCCTCTCATTCCTGTGCTTGTCACAGGAATCCAGCCACGGCGCGTCGGCGTCGTGAAAGGACCTGTCTCCGTAATCGGGAGGTCCCGCGCGCCCAGGACTGGGCGCACTGGATTCCTGTGACAAGCACAGGAATGAGGATGGATCGGGGCGAGGCGCGCTGTTCACCGGCTGGCTGGAGATTGCGCCATTTATGACAGCGCCTGACATCTGGGCGTATTGAGAAAATTCGGAGTTCGACTTTGGCTACACTTCCTGTTGAGAAAATGCGCGACCTGGAGCGCCGGTTTGGCGAGATCGAGGCGCGCATGTCGGAAGGTCCGGCCGCCGATGTCTACGTCAAGCTGGCCTCGGAATATTCCGAGCTGCAGCCGGTGGTGCTGAAGATCCGCGACTACGAAAAGTCGCTTGCGGAGCGCACCGACCTCGAGGCGATGCTCAACGACAAGACGGTGGACCGCGAGATGCGCGATCTGGCCGACATGGAACTGCCCGGCGTGCGTGAACGCATCGAGACGCTCGAGACCGAAATCCAGATTCTGCTGCTGCCCAAGGACGCTGCCGACGAGAAGAGCGCAATCCTCGAAATCCGCGCCGGCACCGGCGGTTCGGAGGCGGCGCTGTTTGCCGGCGATCTGTTCCGCATGTACGAGCGCTTCGCCTCGGTGAACGGCTGGAAGGTCGAGATCCTGTCGTCGAGCGACGGCGAGGCCGGCGGCTACAAGGAAGTGATCGCCACCATCACCGGCAAGGGCGTGTTCTCCAAGCTGAAATTCGAATCCGGCGTGCACCGGGTGCAGCGCGTGCCGGCAACGGAAGCCGGCGGCCGCATCCACACCTCGGCTGCGACAGTTGCCGTGCTGCCGGAGGCCGAGGAAGTGGATATCGAGGTGCGCGAGCAGGATATCCGCATCGACACCATGCGCTCGTCCGGTGCCGGCGGCCAGCACGTCAACACGACGGACTCGGCGGTGCGCATCACCCATATTCCATCGGGCATCGTGGTCACGTCATCGGAAAAGTCTCAGCACCAGAACCGCGCCAAGGCCATGCAGGTGCTGCGCTCGCGGCTCTACGACATGGAGCGCCAGCGGGTCGACAACGAGCGTTCGGCCGACCGCAAGAGCCAGGTCGGCTCCGGCGACCGCTCGGAGCGCATCCGCACCTACAACTTTCCGCAAGGCCGGATCACCGACCACCGCATCAACCTGACGCTCTACAAGCTCGACCGGATGATGGAAGGCGAGATCGACGAAGTGGTCGACGCGCTACGCTCGGATTTCCAGGCAAGCCAGCTCGCCCAGCTCGGGGAACGCATGTGAGCGATACCAGGCCGACGATCGGCGCCCTTCAGGCGGACGCGCGCAATCGCTTCGCGGAGGCGGGGCTGGACGATCCTGCCACGGACGCCAAGGTGCTGGTGGCGGGGATCTTCGGGCTGAGTTTCACCGCGGCGGTTACTCGTCGTCATGAAGCCGCCGATGCCGAGCTGGCCGCGCAGCTGGAGAATGCTGTGACGCTGCGCCTTGCCCGCCGCCCGGTGCACCGCATCCTCGGCGAGCGCGAATTCTACGGCCTGCCGTTGGCGCTCTCGGCGGCGACACTGGAGCCGCGCGCCGACACCGAGATCCTGGTCGACAGCATGCTGCCGCATCTTCGCCGTCTGGCCGAAAAGCACCGTACCATCGATATTCTCGACATGGGCACCGGCACCGGCGCCATCTGCCTGGCGCTGCTGCAGGAGTGCCCGGCAGCAAAGGGCGTCGGCAGCGATATTTCCGAGGAGGCCCTGTCGACGGCGACTGCCAATGCCGTCCGCAATGGGCTCGCCGACCGGTTCGAAACCGCTGAGGGCAGCTGGTTTGCATCGATTTCAGGGCGCTTTCATGCAATCGTCTCAAATCCTCCCTATATAAATACGGAGGTCATCGCGACGCTTGCGCCAGAGGTCAGGGATTTTGATCCGGTGGTGGCGCTCGACGGCGGATGGGACGGGCTGGATGCCTACCGCGCGATCGCGGTCGATGCAGCGCGTTTTCTCCATGACGACGGCGTGCTTGGTCTGGAAATCGGCTTTGACCAGCGCGTCTCTGTCACGGCGCTTTTCGAGGCAGCCGGCTTCAGATTGATCGAGGCAGCGCGGGATTACGGCCACAACGATCGGGCCCTGATCTTCGCGAAAATCGGCTAAGAACCTGAAAAGGGCAACGATTCAGCGATTATTGCGCCGCCAAAGAAAGGACTTGGATTTCCTTTGGAAGCAATATAGGTTGCGCTCACGCGTTGGGCAGCCGGAAGCGAATGGGAGATTCGTTCGGGTTCCGGTCAGCCTCAGGGGTCCGCTCTCTTGAAAGAGTGTCGAAGGTTGAACGTACCCGATGCGTGATTCAGTTAATCTGACGTAGTCGAGCGGCAGACGGGGGTTTTACCCGATCTGCTTGCGGCACGCAGGCCCTGGCCCGGTTCGTCCGGCCATGGCGGCAGGGTGCCGCGCACAATTATCACAACAAGAGAATTCAGGTGAAGGATCTATGAGGCCAGGACAGCAGAACAAGCGCGGTCGAGGGCGTGGCAACAACGGCGGCGGCAGCGGCGGCGGAAACCCCAGCAGCGGCGGCAGCAACAATAACAACAACAATTTCAACCGGAAGGGATCCAATCCCCTGACCCGGACCTACGACAGCTCCGGTCCCGATGTGAAGATCCGCGGCACTGCCCAGCATATCGCCGAGAAATACTCGACGCTGGCCCGTGATTCCCACTCGTCCGGCGACCGCGTCATGGCTGAAAACTATCTTCAGCACGCTGAGCATTACTACCGCATCATTGCCGCCGCACAGGCGCAGATGCAGGAACGCTTCCAGCGCGAAGACAGGCAGGACTTCAACGATCGCGACGGCAACGAGCGCGATATGGACGACATGGACGGCAACGAGATGGACGATCAGCCAATGATCGCTCCGCAGATGCAGAGCCGCAACGCCTCGCAGCAGTCGATGCCGCAGCAGCCGGCCCATGGACCTGTCGGCAGCCAGCAGCCGAGCCCGGCGCCGCAGCCGGCACCCGTGCAGCAGGATGCCGCACCTGCCCAAGGCGAGCAGCCACAGGCCGAGGGCCAGCGCCCGCCGCGCCAGCCGAGGCAGCCGCGCGTCTACACGCCGCGCACGCCGGCCGCAGTTCCGGCCGCCGTCAATGACGGCACCGGCCCGCAGCCCGAGATCGTCGGCATCCCGGCCGAAGTAGCCATCGAAGAAGCGCAAGGATCGGAAGAGCCGCGCGCCCCTCGTCGTCGCGCTGCCGGTCGTCCTCGCCGTCCACGCCTCACGGATGGCGATGCGCCCAGCGAAGGCGGCACCGACGCGCCGAACCTTGCTGATGTCGGCTCCGAATAGGCTTTTCTGCCTCTTCGTCCATGGATTTGATACATATCAAGATACCCCGGTTGATCCGGGGTATTTTCGTTTTCAGCACCCTTTAAACCGCATAAATTCCAACCCATATTCTCCCCAGATGTCGTGTCTACGATAAGCGATGCGGCACCGGGATCTGCCTTTTCAGGGGGTCTTCTCTCAATCTCGTTCTGTGCCGAAAGACGGGCAGGACGATCCATGGAGGTTGCTAAATGGATATCGAAAAATACTCGGAACGGGTTCGCGGCTTTCTACAGTCGGCCCAGACCAATGCGCTGGGGCAGGACCACCAGCAGTTCACTGCCGAGCATGTACTGAAGGTGCTGCTCGACGACGACCAGGGCATGGCCGGATCTCTCATCCAGCGGGCCGGCGGTGACGCCAAGGCCGCAAAGCTTGCCAATGATGCAGCGCTCGCCAAGATCCCGAAAGTCTCGGGCGGCAACGGCCAGGTCTATCTTGCGCAGCCGCTGGCCAAGGTTTTCACGACAGCCGAGGATCTCGCCAAGAAGTCCGGCGACAGCTTCGTCACCGTCGAGCGTCTGTTGCAGGCGCTGGCGATGGAATCGAGCGCCTCGACATCGACGACGTTGAAGAATGCCGGTGTCACGCCCGTCGGCCTCAACAAGGCCATCGACGAAATCCGCAAGGGCCGCACGGCTGATTCTTCGAATGCCGAGAACGGCTACGAGGCGCTGAAGAAATACGCCCGCGACCTCACCGCCGAGGCCCGCGAGGGCCGGCTCGATCCTGTCATTGGCCGCGACGACGAAATTCGCCGGACGATCCAGGTGCTGTCGCGCCGCACCAAGAACAATCCTGTGCTGATCGGCGAACCCGGCGTCGGCAAGACGGCGATCGTCGAGGGTCTGGCGCTGCGCATCGTCAACGGCGACGTGCCGGAATCGCTGAAGGACAAGAAGCTGATGGCGCTCGACATGGGTGCCTTGATTGCCGGTGCGAAATTCCGCGGCGAATTCGAGGAGCGGCTGAAGGCCGTGCTCAACGAGGTGCAGTCGGAAAACGGCGAGATCATCCTGTTCATCGACGAGATGCACACGCTGGTCGGCGCCGGCAAGGGCGATGGGGCGATGGACGCCTCCAACCTGTTGAAGCCGGCACTGGCGCGCGGCGAGCTGCATTGCGTCGGTGCCACCACGCTCGACGAGTATCGCAAGCATGTCGAAAAGGACCCGGCTCTCGCCCGTCGCTTCCAGCCCGTCGTGGTCAACGAACCGACGGTCGAGGACACGATCTCGATCCTGCGCGGCCTGAAGGAGAAATACGAGCAGCATCACAAGGTGCGCATCGCCGATGCGGCGCTGGTGGCGGCGGCGACCCTGTCGAACCGCTACATCACAGACCGCTTCCTGCCCGACAAGGCCATCGACCTGATGGACGAGGCGGCGGCGCGTCTGCGCATGCAGGTGGATTCGAAGCCCGAAGAACTCGACGAGCTCGATCGGCGCGTCATCCAGCTGAAGATCGAGCGCGAAGCCTTGAAGAAGGAAACCGACGTCGCCTCGGCCGACCGGCTGGTGCGGCTCGAGACCGAGCTTACCAACCTCGAGGAGCAGGCCGATGCGCTGACCGCGCGCTGGCAGGCGGAAAAATCGAAGCTCGGTCTTGCCGCCGATCTCAAGAAGCAGCTGGACGAAGCCCGCAACGAACTGGCGATTGCCCAGCGCAAGGGTGAGTTCCAGCGGGCCGGCGAGCTTGCCTATGGCGTCATCCCGGGTCTCGAAAAGGACCTGACCGAGGCCGAAGCGCAGGATCACACGCAGCACGCCATGGTGCAGGAGGTCGTCACCGCCGACAACATCGCCCATATCGTCTCGCGCTGGACCGGCATTCCGACCGAGAAGATGCTCGAGGGCGACAAGGACAAGCTGTTGCGCATGGAAGACGAGCTGGCGAAATCCGTGGTCGGCCAGGGCGATGCGGTGCAGGCCGTGTCGCGTGCCGTGCGGCGCGCCCGCGCCGGGCTGCAGGATCCGAACCGGCCGCTCGGCTCGTTCATCTTCCTCGGCCCGACCGGCGTCGGCAAGACCGAGCTCACCAAGGCGCTTGCCCGCTTCCTGTTCGACGACGACACCGCAATGGTGCGCATGGACATGTCGGAATACATGGAGAAGCACTCCGTCGCCCGGCTGATCGGTGCCCCTCCCGGCTATGTCGGCTATGAGGAAGGCGGGTCGCTGACCGAAGCCGTCCGCCGCAGGCCTTACCAGGTCGTGCTGTTCGACGAGATCGAGAAGGCCCATCCCGACGTCTTCAACGTCCTGCTCCAGGTGCTCGACGACGGGCGCCTGACAGACGGGCAGGGCCGGACCGTCGACTTCCGCAACACGATGATCATCATGACCTCGAACCTCGGGTCTGACTATCTGACCAAGCTCGGGGAGAACGATGACAGCGAGGCAGTGCGCGAACTGGTCATGGGCGAAGTCCGCGGCCATTTCCGGCCGGAGTTCCTAAACCGGATCGACGAGATCATCCTCTTCCACCGCCTGAAGCGGACCGAGATGGGGGCGATCGTCGACATCCAGCTGAAGCGGCTGATCACGTTGCTGTCCGAGCGCAAGATCACGCTCGAACTCGACGACGACGCCCGTAACTGGCTGGCCGACAAGGGCTACGATCCGGTCTACGGCGCGCGGCCGCTGAAGCGGGCGATCCAGAAATACGTGCAGGACCCGCTCGCCGAGCAGATCCTGTCGGGGCAGGTGCCGGACAATTCGCTGGTCAAGGTCACCAGCGGCAACGACCGGCTGCTGTTCCGCCCGCGCGAGGCTCTGCCGCAGGCAGCCTGATGGCCTGACAACATCGAACTAAAGAAGGGGCTGGCCGCAAGGCCGGCCCCTTTTGCTATGACATATGCCTGTCGTCGATGGTCTCGGTCGCAAAATTGGGAGAATGCTGGAAAGGCTCCGGCCGCAAGCGCAGGCAGCACGCCTAGCGGCCCCTGGTGTTGCTCCACCTGAGGAGATAGCCAAAACCGGGCGCGATCAGAATGCCACCAACGACCCATTCCAGAACGCCGAGCGATTGCTCGTCGGGATCGATACCAAGGATGTAGAGGAACAGGAAAAAACTGGCCACGCCGGCAATGATCATCGCCAGAGCAAGAAACAGTTCCCGACGAGAGCCCGACATAGCAACCCTTCCCTAAACTCCCATATTCTCGATCGCGTAGATAGTGGATTTGAAACCAAGGGCAAGAAGCGGCGTCCAAAGGTGGCTGCAACATCAGTCTTGTCATTATTGCAACTCATGAAATATAGAAAAATATTCTACTACCTTTGGTGAGTACTTAAGTAGTTCGCGGATTCTCTGTTTTTGGACGGGTTAATTTAGGAATTTATTTTAAATTAACCTTAGGCATCTAATCATGGGTCATCCGAGCTTGCTAGTCGAGCCGACATGACGTCGACCTTCGGGGAACCATCCGGCCGTTCGCGGCCAGATCCTCCGATTATCGGACGCATTCAATCATCATTGTCCCTGTTGTCGCGTTGCCGGCTTTCCTCTTTTGGATTGCTGATGCCCCTATCTGTGTCTGCTTATCGAGTAGCGCAGGGAAAGGCAGGTCGGGCAATACGCCCTGTGCTGCAGATCAATTGCCAATGACGATCCACAGCGGGTTACCCCAAGCCAGGGCCGGGCGAGGGGTGGACCGGCGAACCAAGCAGCTATCGACGACAATTCAACGCATCACGCCTGGAAATAGCGAACCGACCGAGGGGACCCGACAATGCTAGACTTCTTCAAAAATCTAAAAATAATATACAAGATCGCGATGACCCTCATGGTCCTCGTCATCATCAGCGTGACCGTCAGCGTGATCAGCGGCAACTCGATCGCGACACAGGAGAAGGCGGCAGGTTGGAGCGAGCACACCTATGCAGTTCTCGCCAAGATGGAGGCTGTGGTCGCCGCCATGGTCGACCAGGAAACCGGCATGCGCGGCTACGTGATATCAGCGAACCCGGAGTTTCTGGAGCCGCAGAAGGCCGGCGCTGCGTCCTATGCCGATAACTTTGCGCAGCTTCGCAGCCTGACATCGGACAACGCCGTCCAGCAACGTCGCCTGGGTGAGCTCGATGCGCTGGTCAAGACCTGGACCCAGAAAGTCGTTGAGCCCGAACTGCTGCTGGTCAAGGATCCGGCAACCTATGAGAAGGCCCGCCAGCTCGAGATTTCAGGTGCCGGCAAGGCGAGCATGGATGCCATCCGCGCCAAGGTGCGTGAGATGTCAGCGGACGAGCGAGCCCTTCTCGCGACGCGCACGGCGACCGCTCAGGACGCGGCTTCCTTCGCACGACTGGCAATCTACGCCGGTGGCGGCGCGATGATCCTCTGCGCCTTGCTCGGAATGTACATTTTGAACCTGGGGCTGGTTCGCCCGCTTACCGGCATCAACGCGACGATGACGCGGCTTGCCAAGGGTGAAACGCAACTGGATGTACCCGGCATCGGCCGGAAGGACGAGATCGGCGACATGGCTGAAGCCGTGGCCGTGTTTCGCGACAATGCGATCGAGCGCATACGACTCGAACAGGAGGCCGATGCCAACCGCAGTCAGACGGAGCAGGAGCGTCGCAAGAACAGCGAGGCCGATCGGGTCCGGGCGGAGGCCATGGCAAAGGCAACATCAGGTCTTGGCGAAGGCCTGAAATATCTTGCCAGCGGCGACCTGACTTTCCAGCTCTCGGAGCAGTTTGCCCCTGAATTCGAAAGTCTGCGCGAAGACTTCAACGGCGCCGTGCAGCAGCTTGCCGAAACCCTGCGGTCTGTCGCCCAGGCGACCAGCGCCATCGACACCGGCAGCCGCGAAGTCAGCAGCAGCGCCGACGATCTGTCCAAGCGGACGGAGCAGCAGGCCGCTTCCCTGGAAGAGACCGCCGCTGCCCTCGACCAGATCACCGTCAACGTCGCCAACTCTTCCAAGCGCGCCGATGAAGCCCGTAAGGTTGCGATGCTGGCAAACGAAAGCGCCGCCCAATCCGGCAAGGTCGTTGCCAATGCGGTGGATGCCATGAACAAGATCGAGCAGTCGTCGAACGAAATCTCGAACATCATCGGCGTCATCGACGAAATTGCCTTCCAGACCAACCTGCTGGCGCTGAATGCCGGCGTGGAAGCCGCAAGGGCCGGCGAGGCCGGCAAGGGCTTTGCCGTCGTCGCGCAGGAAGTGCGCGAGCTCGCGCAGCGCTCGGCAAAGGCGGCCAAGGAGATCAAGGACCTGATCCGCAATTCGAGCACCGATGTCGAGAGCGGCGTCAAGCTGGTCAGCGATACCGGCAATGCCCTCAGAACGATCGAAGGCTATATCGTCACCGTCAACCAGCACATGGACTCGATCGCCACTTCGGCTCGCGAGCAATCGGTGGGTCTTGCCGAGGTCAACACGGCCGTCAACCAGATGGACCAGGTGACCCAGCAGAACGCCGCGATGGTCGAGGAGACCAGTGCGGCCGGCGCGACCCTTGCCAGCGAAAGCGGCAAGCTGCGGGAGCTCATCTCCCAGTTCCAGCTCGGCAGCGCCTTGCGCCAGACCGCTCAAGCCATGGCTGCCGGCTCTTCGCATCGCGCCGTCCCATCGCCGGCCCGCCGGCTTGCCGGCAAGGTCGCAAAAGCCTTCTCCGGCAATGCCGCCGTCAAGGAAAGCTGGGAAGAGTTCTGATGCCATCCGCAAGGTCGGCAAAACCGGCCTTGCGTTGACGCGAAGCAGGCGGCGGGGCCCGTGGTCATGAGCCCCGTCTGCCGTGCAGTCTCTGATCAGGGCGCAGGATGGTTAAACCGCCTGCGCCCTGCGCTATTGACGACAGTGGGACAATCGCCCGTGGTCGGCAGTCACAATCTCAGATGCGGAAGACATTCAGGCCGGAGACATCCGTCTCGATCAGCTCAAAACCTCTGGCGCGGTAAAAATCGGTTTTGTCGGCCGTCGCGCAGAGATAGCAGGCGTCTGTGCCAAGCCGGACCGCTTCCGCCCGCGCCGCTTCCAGCAAACGGCTGGCTATGCCTTTATGCCGCGCCTGCGCTTCGACCCAGAGGGCGGCAATCCACGGCGCGTAGTCGGGGCGCGCCTCGAGATCATCGTCGATGACCAGCACAGAGCCGAGATAGATGTCCTCTTCGTGGGCGACAAGGCAGAGCGGAATTCCGTCGCCCTCGATCATTGCATCGAGGGGCGACCGATATTGCTCCAGCGACACGCCGCTCTCCGTCCACCAGGCGTGCCAGCCGCGATCGGCGACGGTATCGGCAAAGTGCGGGACCTCTTTGAGGTTGGAGATTTTCATAGGCCGGTCCCTCGGATGTATCGCTTCTGGCAGCCAGGTCGCCATGGCTGGATGATGTTTCTTCCGGCGTCATGACCGTGCTGTTTGCGGACCCCCTCTGGCCCCGTTGCGGCAAAGGTGGCACCAATTGCGGCCTTTCGCCACTCACAGTTTCGCTTCGGCAAAAATTGCTTCGGCCCAGGCGAGGAACACCCGGAGCCGGGGCGAAAGCTGGCGGTTCTGGGGGTAGAGTGCAGACAGCGGCGTCGGGCTCGGAGGGTATTCCCGCATGACCTCGACCAGCACCCCTCTATCGAAATCCTGCTGAAAGCGGTAGCGCGGCGCCTGTACCAGGCCAAAACCCATGCGGGCCAGCTCGTGCATGGTGTCCGAGCTGTTGGCGGTGACGCGCGTCGGCAGGACGATATCGCGCCGTTTGCCGTCGACGGTGAATTCCAGCGGCAGGACCTCGCCTGAGCGCGATGACAGAAAGCCGACCATCCTGTGGCCATCCAGCCTGTCAGGCGAGACCGGCAGTCCGTAAGTGGCAATATAGGCCGGGCTGGCGCAAGTGACTTCCTCGATGACGGCCAGCCTGCGCATGATCATGCCACTGTCGGCGGGCTCTCCGGCGCGGATGACGCAGTCGACCCCTTCGCGGACAAGATCAACGAGCCTGTCACCCTGGCCGAGATGCAGGTCGATCAGCGGGTAACGGTCAAGGAACTCCGGCAGGCGCGGCAACAGGAAGGTGCGCGTCAGCAGCGTATTGGCATCGATGCGCAGGAGCCCACGCGGCCGATCGCGGCTGAAGAGGTTCTCCGCCTCTTCAAATTCGGAAAGAACGGAAAGGCAGCGGCGGTAGAAGGCCTCGCCATCGAGGGTCGGCGTGACATGCCGGGTGGTTCGGTCCAGTAGCCGTGTGCCAACATCCGTTTCCAGCTGCTTGATGGCCTCTGTCACGGTCGAGCGCGCCAGGCCGCCATCTGCCGCCGCCGCGCTGAAGCTGCGGCGTTCGACAATCCGGACAAAGAGCTGCAAACGGTCGATGCGATCCATATAGCTTGTTCACCACAACCGAATTGTGATGTCAAATTTGCGGTTATTGTTCCATTTTCGCAGCGGCGTATGATCTCCCCATCAACAGGAGACAGACATGAAAAACCAATCTTCACGGACAGCAATCGTTACCGGAGCCTCCAAGGGCATTGGCGCCGCCATCGCCCGCCGCCTGGCCGCTGAGGGCATCGCCGTTGTCGTCAACTATGCCAGTGGTCGGGCGGCGGCCGAAGACATCGTCGCCACCATCACGGCGGACGGCGGCCGAGCGATTGCCGTCGGCGCCGACATCGCCGCGCCGGATAGCATGGGGATCCTGTTCGACGCTGCCGAGCAGACCTTCGGAGCTGTCGACATCCTCGTCAACAATGCCGGCATCATGACGTTGTCGCCGCTCTTAGAGGCCGACGATGCCGCCTTCGAGCGGATGATGGCGGTCAATGTCGGCGCCGTCTTCCGCGGCATGCGCGAGGCTGCAAAGCGGCTGGTCGACGGTGGCCGGATCATCAGCTTCTCGTCCAGCGTGGTCGGCCTCTACCAGCCGGGCTACGGCATCTATGCCGCCACCAAGGCGGCCGTCGAGGCGCTCACCCATGTTCTTGCCAAGGAACTGGGGCCACGCCGCATCACCGTCAATGCCGTCGCGCCGGGGCCCGTCGAGACCGATCTGTTCATGACAGGCAAGAGCGAGGCGCTGGTCAAGGCCATCACCGGTACGATCCCGCTCGGTCGCCTCGGCCAGCCGGAGGAGATCGCCGACCTCGTCTCCTTCCTGGCAGGTCCCGGCAGCGGCTGGGTCAACGGCCAGGTGATCCGCGCCAATGGTGGCGCGATCTGAACAGGAGCGTTGCGACCACGCGGTCCTTGCGCTCTCGGACACGAACCGAAGCTCCAACATCCGACCCAATCAACAGGAGACGTCCATGCCATTCGCCAATTTCAAGCTGCCCGAAGGGGCACTTTCCAATCTCCAGAAGGAGGAACTCATTCACAAGACCACAGACCTCCTGGTGTCCTATCTGAGCGAAGCCGCGCGTCCGCACACCATGGTGCTGATCGAGACCGTCCCGGATGGCGGCTATGGCCGAGCCGACGAAGTCTTCATCATACCCGACGCCTACCGGGCAAAGGATAACGGCTGACGGGTCAGGTCGCCAGATATCACCGGGCGACGGCAAAGCTGCCGTCGCCACTCCGGCCTGGTGGAGAGGGTCCAATAGCTATCCGCGGATTGCCACTTGCCTGGCTCTCTCGTCCGACAGCAGCCTATCGACGCGCTTGCGCTCGTCCTTGAATTTCGCCAGCGCCTCGCCATTCAGCGACAAACTGCTCTCCCCTTTATCGGCAAGCTGTCGGGGCCCTTTGAGGGTCGATATTTGTATGCGCCGGTTCCGTTGAGCCGATCGTCGCCGGCGGTACGGAAGGGGGCAAGGCTCCCATGACAAGGCCCGTTCGATGAAGCGCGTTGTGTCGATGCGTGGGATATTACTTGCCGGCAGAGTTGGCGCCGATTGCTGCAATCAAGGCCAGTGTCGCCGTGCAGAGCATGGTGGCAAACAATGCCGCGACAGAAACTCGTCCGCCGATGAACCAGCCGCCGAGCGCGACGATCAAAGCCCCGCCGCCGATGCTGATGGCGGCTGCCAATCCCGCAGCAGTGCCCGCATGTTCGGGATGCACGGAGAGCACACCGGCGTTGGCGGCGGGCATCGTCAGCCCATTTCCCACGCCAATGAAGATGCACGGGCCGAACAGAGCCGCGACATGGGTCACGCCCATTACGGAAAGACCGAGGCCGATCAGCAATCCGGCGCAGGTCAGCGATCGCGCAATGACAAGTATGGTTCCCAGTGACGCTAGGGCGGCGAAGCGTCCGGCGAGGAAACTGCCCAACATGAAGCCCGCCGGAACCAGTCCCATGCAGAGGCCGAGCTTTGCGGTCGAGCCACCCAGCATGCTGCCGACGGCGATCGGTGCGCCCGAGAGGAACAGATAAAGCGTCCCCATCGCAAAGGCCATGCACAGAGCGCAGCACCAGAACTGCCGCGAACCCAGAAGCTGCGAATAGGATCCCCGACGGCCGTCTGCTTTCGCGCCCGCCGTCGCAGTTTCCCGCAAGGTCATCCAGCTCAGGACGAGGAGGATCGCGCCCGCCGTTGCCAGAGCGAGGAATATGGCGCGCCACCCCCATGCCCAATCGAGCAATCCGCCGACAAGTGGCGCCAGCATAGGCGCAAGTGCCCAGCCCATGGCAAGATAGCCGAACCGGCTGACGGTCGCCGCTCCGCGAGACGTCTCCTTGATCATGACGAGCGCAATGGAGAAGCAGGCGGCAATCGACGCCTGCAGCGCCCGAAAGATCAGGAACAGGATGATGTTGCCGGCAAGCGCGCAGCCTATCGAGGCAAGGATGAACATCGCGATTGCGGTGAGAGCGACGGGTCGGCGTCCGTAACGATCGGCCAGGCGGCCGGCGATGATCTCGATCAGGGCCGTGGCGAGAGCATAGCCGGCCACCGCAAGGCTTACGAGGGAGACGTCCGCTCTGAACTCCGCGGCAATTTTCGGCAGCGATGGGAGAATGATGTTGACGGGCACGACGGAGAGCGCCGTCAGCAGGATCAATGGCAAAAGGGGCGGGGCGGGAGCGTGGGAATGATCGCCGGGCGCGCCTTCCCGCAAGCCGTCTTTTGGAGAATGGTCTGTCATGCGCCGGTCCTGTCCATGGGATGTCGATGAGGAACGACGGGGCAAAGCCCGGATTGCGGGCATAAAAAAAGCCCCGTCAGGAGCCTGTTTTCCGCGCATGGGTGCTTTCGCCGGATAGCTAGACCATCCTGCCCATGCGCCTCATCACCACCAAAGCAAAGATCGTCGCTTTCATGCTGCCAAGCTATGCAGGAATTTCCAGTGCGTCAACGGGATCAGTACGCGATCGGGACACCAAAACTGTCCCGCAGCCTTTTCCCGGCAGCTCCTATTTCCACCGTCACCGGCCTGCCGCGGCACCGAGGATTTCCTGCAGCGCCGTTACCAGGCGGTCGCACTCGGCATCCGTGCCGACGGTGATGCGCAGGCGGTTCTCTATGCGGGGCCTGTCAAAATGCCGGACCAGAATCGCCCGTTGCCGGAGTTCGGCGAGAAGGTCCGCAGCCGTCCGCACGGGATGCGCCACGAACAGGAAATTGGCGGCCGAGGCAAGGACGTCGAAGCCGAGAGACCGTAACGCTGTGGCCAGCCGCTCGCGGCTGGCAATCGTCATGTCGCGATGCTTCTCGAACCAGGCGCGGTCCTGCCAGGCCGCGACGGCACCGGCTTCCGCCAGCCGGTCGAGCGGATAGGAGTTGAAACTGTCGCGCACCCGTTCCAGCGCCTCGATCAGCGGTCGCTGGCCGATGGCAAAGCCGATGCGAAGGCCGGCCAGGCTGCGGGATTTCGAGAAGGTCTGAACCACCAGCAGGTTGGGATGGCGTTCGACAAGCTTGACGGCACTTTCGGCGCCAAAATCGACATAGGCCTCGTCGATCACCACAGGCCGATCGGGGTGATCCTGCAGCAGTCTCTCGATGTCGTCCAGCCCCAGGGCCATGCCGGTCGGCGCATTGGGGTTAGGCAGAATGATCGCGCCGCAGGGTTGCCGGAAGTCGTCGACCCGCACCGCCATGGTTTCGTCGAGCGGAACTTCGCGGTAGGCAACCCCGAACAGCCGGCAATAGCTGGGGTAGAAACTGTAGGTGACATCCGGAAACAGCAGCGGCGCATCCTGCTTCAGTAGCGCCCGGAAGACATGGGCGAGCACCTCGTCGGAGCCGTTGCCGACGAACACCAGGTCCGGATCGAGGCCATGGCTCGCTGCAATCGCTACCCTCAGGCGGCGCGATGACGGGTCGGGATAGAGCCGAAGCCCATCCGTCAGCGCCGCTGCAATCGCCACGGCGACATCAGGCGACGGCCCATAGGGGCTCTCGTTGGCGTTCAGCTTGAGAAGCCCGGACATGGCCGATTGTTCGCCGGCAACATAAGGCGTCAGTGTCGAGACGATCGGGCTCCAGTAGCGGCTCATTGTTCTCTCTCGGGGGGGCTCGGGGGTGGCCTGCGGCGGACGAGTCTCGACAATCTCGCAAAATCCGCGTTGCACGGCAACCTGAGGACGGAAGCTCGGGTCAGTCCCTATCCGCGACTTGCCACCTGCTTGGCCTTTTCATCCGACAGCAGCGTATCGATGCGCTTGCGCTCGTCCTCGAACTTCGCCAGCGCCTCGCCATCCAGCGATTTGCCGCCGGGCAGGCGGATGCGCAGCGGGTCGACCTTGGTGCCGTTGACGATCAGCTCGTAGTGCAGATGGGCGCCCGTTGCCATGCCGGTCGCGCCGATGAAGCCGATCACCTGGCCCTGCACCACCTTGGCGCCGGGCACGACATTCTTGGCGATGGCGCTCTGGTGATTGTAGGAGGAGACATAGCCATTGGCATGGCGGATCAGCGTCTGGTTGCCGAAGCCGCCGGAATCCCAGCCCGCCTTTTCGACGATGCCGTTGCCGGCGGCGATGATCGGCGTGCCGCGCGGGCCGGCCCAGTCGACGCCGGTGTGCATGCGGGCAAAGCCGAGGATCGGATGGCGACGCATGCCGAAGCCCGAGGTAAAGACCCCCGTCGGCACCGGGTTGCGCAGCAGGAACTGGCGGATGCTTTTGCCGTCCTCGTTGAAATAGTCGATCGAATGGTCTTCGGGATCCTCGAAGCGGTAGAAGCGGGTGACGGTGTCGCCGAAGCGGGCGTTGACGTAGAGCAGTTCGGAATCCGACGTCGCCTGGCCTTGGCCATTGACGACCGAGAAAAACGCCTCGAGCGAATCCGTCGGCTTCAGCTGCGCCTGGAAATCGACGTTGCTGGCGAGCAGCTTTACGATCTGGGCGATCATCTCGCGGGTCATGCCATAGGCGAGGCCGGCGCGGTAGATGCCGTCATAGACGCGCGGCAGATCGCGGCCGGCAGCGACTGGGGCGGCATCATTGTCGAAGGCTGTGGCGATGGCGTCGAGCGTCGGCGGCTCGCTGCCGGCCACGAAGCGACCGCTGTCGTTGAGCGCCACGGTCAGCGCATGCTTGGCGCCATGATAGAGGCTGGCACGGATGATCTTGGCGCGTTCGCCTGTCTGCAGGATGCCGATGCGCAAGACGTCGCCGGCATTGAGTACGGGCGCGCCGTAAAGCGGCTCCATGCTGGAGGCGATGGTCTCGGCGTCGGTTCTCGGATAGCCGGCTGCGACCAGCGCTGCGTCGATGGCCGTCGTCTGGGTCACCGGAATAACGTCGTCGGCATATTCCGGCGTGTTCGGCGTCACCTGCTCAGGCACCGACACCGACATGTTTTCCTCGACGATGCGGGCGGCCAGCCCGGCGGTCAGGTCGACATCGTTGTCGTCGGCTGCAAAGCGGCGCGGGTCGACATAATAGAGCGCCGACAGCTGCGTGTTGGCATCGGTCAGGATAGAGCCGTTCGAGCGGACATTCTCCTCGACCTCGTCAAGCGACATGGCCGGGGCGAGCGTGAAGGGCGTACCCTTGACGGGAAAAGGAACGGTTTTGAGGCTGACCTCGGATTCGACGTCGGAGCCATAGAGGGCGCCGGTGTGGTTGACGGCGGCCGGCAGGTTGTCGTCGGTGGCGAAGATCGCCAGCGGATCGAAGGCCGGATAGGTCTCGGCGGTCACGTGAATGGCGGCAAGCTGCATCTTCACATGGGCGAAAGGCTGGCGCCGCACCACGTCCTTGTCGCCGTCGCGGACCACGGTCGAGACTTCGAGGATGCTGCGATCGGCGGGCTTGGAGGCGATCTGGGTGGTGACCAGCCGGCCGCCGCGTGTCACCGAAGCGTCGGTGGCACCCGGATTGCCGCTGTCGGCCGAGCCATAGGCCTCGGCCGGAATGGCCAGCTGCTGGCGCCCGTCGAGGGCCGCAAACAGCGCCATGCCCATCAGCATGGTGGAGGTGATGCCGGTCAGGAAGGTGCCGGACAGCCAGCGCAGCGACACCTCGCGCCGATCCGGCGCGCGGCGGCCATCGGCCAGAATGGGCGGCTCGTTGCCGAGCGTGCGCAGCATCGTCTTGTCCGTCACCATTCCAACCCGTCCGCTTCCTTCCCTATGAGATGCCACCCTCAAAACCGCCGGCAAGCTGTGCATATTAATCAGCGCCAAGTCAAATCAACCAGCGCGACGTTCTTCCTGCCCGGAAGGCCGACATATTGTCTGGTTTTGCGGCCTGTTTACAGCCGCACCCTGGAAATCTGCCGGGCGGCCCCCATCTTTAATAAGCGACGGCAGGGGGCGGCCCCAAAACGGCTACCCTTCCGCCTCGAAACGGCGCGCGGGCGACTGTTTGAAAACTGCCGCCTTTGTCACGGCAGTTTCACACAGTTCGAAAATATATATACAGATCAACAACTTGCGGAATTTTTCTGATTTTTGAAAAATCCCCTGTTGACTACTTCGAGTGCTAGGGCCTATAAGCCGCTCACTGACGAAGACGGCGGCGCTTCTGGCGCTGACGAACGACTTCGCTCTGGTGTTTCGAATGAAACTGCAGACTTTGTTGGGGTGATTTGCTGCAAGGCGGTT
>Ga0070670_100000668_pt1 | contig 26607 bp, 23 predicted proteins | sample KBSS63metaG_FD_64665 | JGI IMG/M metagenome (GOLD analysis project Ga0070670, IMG submission 64665) | Switchgrass rhizosphere microbial communities from Kellogg Biological Station, Michigan, USA - KBS S6-3 metaG | ecosystem: Host-associated > Plants > Roots > Rhizosphere > Soil ... | reverse complement strand
CTTTCCTTGAGATCGAAACACGGCCGGGCACGCCCGATTTTAATTTGTACGTGAAGGAAACACTGGAATGGCAACTGGAACTGTGAAGTGGTTCAACGATGCGAAGGGCTTTGGATTCATTACGCCGGACGGCGGCGGTGAAGACCTGTTCGCGCATTTCTCCGCCATCAACATGCCGGGATTCAAGACGCTGAAGGAAGGCCAGAAGGTCTCGTTCGAGGTGACGACGGGCCCGAAGGGCAAGCAAGCGAGCAACATCCAGACGGCGTAATTTCCGCGCGAGCGGTAGCCGCTTGAAAAGCCGGGCGCAACGCCCGGCTTTTTGTTTAGCCGGGCGTTCGCATTTTCGTTCGCCCGGCTTTTTGTTTTAGCCGGGCGTTCGCATTTTCGTTCCGCCGGCTTTTGGTTTTCTGGTATGTCGATCGCGCGGTCGTCACCTCGACGACCCGTGCAGCAGACGCTTAGGCTTTCATCAGGCCGCGCGGTGTCGCAACATCGGCGCCGCGGCTATCGCCATCTGCGGCGAGCGGTGCTGGACCGCCATGATTGCCGCAGCCAGCAAGAGATCGTCCGGATACGTGATCTTGAGATTGGACGCACTGCCCATGACGAGACGGGGCGCCATGCTCAACCCTTCGACCGCCTGCGCCTCGTCGGTGCAACGGACGGCATCCGCACCTGCCAGCGCCTCCTCGAGGACGCCGAAGCGGAACATCTGGGGAGTCTGAGCCGACCACAAGCCTTCGCGCGGCTCCGTCGCGGCACTGCGGCCGTCGATGCCGGCGTGCTTCAGCGTTCCGACGACGGGAAGCGCAAGCAGACCGCCCACCGGGTCTTCTTGGAGCTCGGCACGAAGCCGCGCGAGCGAAGCGGAGTCCACGCACGGACGCACGGCGTCGTGGATCAGGATCCAATCGTCGTTCCGGACGTCGGTCAGCGCCGCGAGCGCGTTGCGCACCGTTTCGCCGCGCGTTGCGCCGCCGCAACGCAGCGCCGTCACGCCGGGCCTCGCGCCGATCGTCTCGTCGTACCAGCGGTCTCCTGGCGCGATCGCCACGTAGGCATGGTGCAACGGGAACTCCGCGGCGAGGCGCTCGAGGCTGTGCACCAGCACGGGCTTGCCCTCGAGCATCCAGTACTGCTTGGGGGAGTCACCGCGAAAGCGACTGCCGTTGCCGGCAGCGGGAATCAACGCGTGGTAGCGCATCGCAGGGAAGGGATCAGGCGACGGAAGCCGTTCGCACACGCGGCACCGAGCGCGACGCCGCGGCTAGACGTGCTTGATGCCGATCCACTTCTTCTCGGGACGCAGGTGCGGGGCCGCCGGCTCGCCGCCATACGTTGCGCGGACGTAGTCGAACACGATCTGCTCGAACTCCTCGGCGATCCGCTCGCCCTTGAGGGTGACGGTCTTGTGGCCGTCGACGTAGACCGGCGCGACCGGGACTTCGCCGGTGCCTGGAAGGCTGATGCCGATGTTGGCCATCTTCGATTCGCCCGGGCCGTTCACGACGCAGCCCATCACGGCGACGGTCATGTTCTCGACACCGTGGTAGAGCTTGCGCCAGGTCGGCATCTGCGCCCGAAGGTAGGACTGGATCTTGTCGGCGAGCGCCTGGAAAAAATCGCTGGTCGTCCGCCCACAGCCGGGGCACGCGCTCACGAGCGGCGAGAACGAGCGCAGGCCCATGGTCTGCAGGATTTCCTGCGCGACGATCACCTCGCGCGTGCGGTCGCCGTTGGGCTCGGGGGTGAGCGAGATGCGAATCGTATCGCCGATGCCTTGCTGCAGCAGCACGGCGAGCGCAGCGGTGGAAGCGACGATGCCCTTGCTGCCCATGCCGGCCTCGGTCAGCCCGAGGTGCAGCGGGTAGTCGCAGCGGCTCGCGAGCTCCGTGTACACGGCGATCAGATCCTGGACATTCGAGACCTTGCAGGCGAGGATGATGTGGTCGCCCGGCAGTCCCAGCGCCTCGGCGAACTGGGCGCTGCGAATGGCGGAGCACACAAGCGCCTCGCGCATCACGTGGGCGGCGTCGAGCGGATTCGCGGAGCGCGCATTCTCGTCCATCAGGTTCGCGAGCAGGTCCTGATCGAGGCTCCCCCAGTTGACGCCGATACGCACGGGCTTGCCGTAGTCGATTGCCCGCTCGATCATCACGGCGAACTGCGGATCGTGCCGGGAGCCCTTGCCGACGTTGCCGGGATTGATGCGGTACTTGGCGAGCGCGCGGGCGCAGTCGGGGAAGTTGGAAAGAAGCTTGTGGCCGTTGAAGTGGAAATCTCCGATCAGCGGCACCTTGCAGTTCATCGCGTCGAGGCGCTCGCGGATGACCGGGACGGCGGCGGCGGCCTCCGCGGTATTGACCGCGATGCGGACGAGCTCCGATCCGGCGTCCGCCAATGCCTTGACCTGTGCCACCGTCGACTTGATGTCGGCAGTGTCGGTATTGGTCATCGACTGCACGACGATCGGCGCTCCGCCGCCGATCTGGATGCCACCGACGAGCGCGACGCGCGTCCGACGGCGGGCGATAGCCGGTCGATTCAGTGCAGTCATTGGGGATTTGCCCTCAGGGGTGGGCGAAGGCCACAAATGTTCGATTTTAACACCGTTCGGTGGCTGGGTATCCCCGGCGATAACCGAGCAATGTTACATACAATCCCCCGCACTTCAGGGGAGCGTGCGGTTCCAGGCCTCGACAGTCTCGTCCGGCAGCCGCGATTCCGTGACCCAGCAATGCCGGCCAATCGCGACGGCGCCGGCGGCCATCGCCGCGCGCTCGTCGCCCGCCGTCGACGAACCGGGACGGCCCCGGCCAAGGCGGAAAACCGTGCGCTCGGGCGTAGCTTCGATGACTTCGCACGCTCCACCGATCTTGTCCCGACCGACCGTGGTCTGCAGGAATGGGGCGGGCAGCTGTGCGGGCAGATTGAGCGAGAGCCAGCACCCCTCCGCCCACCACTCCGCGCGCCTTTCCCAGAGCACGCCCAGCAGCGAGCCGATCGCGGGAGCCGAACGAGGCACCGGCGACCCGGGGCCGTCCGCCGACAGCGCCAAGGCCGGAACACCCCAGAACGTCCCCTCACGCGCGACGGCCATCGTGCCCGAGTACGCGAGGTCTTCGCCGACATTGACCTGATCGTTGATGCCCGAGAGGACGAGGTCGGGCCGCCCGCCGGTGCCGAACAACAATGTCATCGCCGCGACGACGCAATCCGCGGGGGCGCCGGAACAGGCGTATTCCCGCACGGCCAACTTTGTCAGCGAAAGGTCCCGATCGAACGAGAGCTGATGGCTCGCCGCCGTCCATTTGCGCTCCGGCGCGACGACCCACACATCGGGCGTCAGCACGGTTGCGGCAGCCGCGAGCACGCGCAAGCCCGGAGCGCCGATGCCATCGTCGTTGCAAACCAGGATGCGCATCGGCCGCTGCTAGAGGAAGACGCGATCGCCCGTCACGAGCGTCGCATCGAGTTGGGGGAGGTGCGATCTTAGCCCGGCCAGCGTCGGCCTGTCGCACGAGTGTCCGATGACTTTCGCGGCTCGGCTGGAGGCGACCAAGGCGAGATTCTCCGCAAGCGTGGGGTGCGTGGGGAGCCTGATCCAGCTCGCTTGCTGCCGCCGCAGCATCTGTTCGCCTGGACTTCCGCCGGGAAGGTGGCCGGTGAAGAGCGTCGGGTGCTCCGCACGCGCAGCCTCGGCGAGGATCCCGCGCGAAGGGCCGCTCATGCCCATGCCGTCATGGCAAAGGAGCGCCGCGGGAGGGAACGCGTCATGCGGGTGCCAGTCGCTCGCCGCGGCGAGCTGGGCCGTCAAATGGACGGCCGTCCCGGGCACGAGCCAGACGCCGTCGGCAATTTGCGTCTGCAGTGCTTCGCGCATGCCCGGAGCGAGCGCGAGCCGTCCCTCGATCAGCGCGAGCAGCTCGAGCGAGCGGCCGTAGAGCGGCGTCGGCAGCACGCTGCCGTGCGGGTGCGCGCTTATCCAATCCGCCACTTCCTGCGCTCGCTCGCGGCCGGTTGTGACATCGTCACCATAGGAGGCGTCGATCACGATCGCATCGGCCGGCAGCAAAGGATCCATGCCGAAAATCGGGCTCGACGGCACGACGTCGCCGCAGTAGTCGAGGCTCATGCGGTCGTCGGTAAGATTGCACCACACCGCTCCGCCCATGTGCCCGGAGCGGCCCGTGCGAATCCGAAACGGCCCGAGCGTAAGTGCATCGCCTCCGACCGTCAGTCGCTCGACGGTTGCCGCGCGGGCGCGGGCGTGCTCGTCGGCGGTCGCATAGCTCGCAAGGCAAGCATCGGCCTCGCGCTGCGTCTCCGCCGTCATGAAGATTCGCCCACGGAACCCTCCCGCAATGCACCAGCCCAGCGCCGCGACGTGATCTTCGTGCGCGTGGGTCACGACAATCGCATCGACGGCAGAAAGCGCATTCCGGTCTATCGCGGGATAGTAGTCGCCGCGCCCGTGCGCGCTCGTCTTCACGCCGGCATCGAGCAGCAGGCGAAATCCCGCGCTCTCGACGCCGAGACAGGTGCGTCCCTTCTCACCGAAGCCGCCGTAAAGGTCGAGGCGCACGTTTCAGCCCGGGACCGGGATGATCCAGCCGTCGTCGACGGCGACGTGAATGTCCGCCCCCGCCGCGACCGTCATGGGCTCGGCGAGCGTGAAGTGCAGCGCGACGTCCGGTCGCGACGCGACGGTCGCATCGACGCGGAAGTATCCGCCCTGATACATCGTTCCCGTCACGCGGGCCGGCAACCCCGTGTCGCCCGCAGACCCGATCCGCACTGCGGAAGCGCGCAGGCATGCGGAGGCCGATCCGGCACGCTGCGCAAGCGAGCAACGCATTCGCACGGGATACCCGAACAAGCGCGCATCGCACGTCGCGTCGCCGTGCACGGCGACGACCTCCGCAGGAACGACCATGCCTTCGCCGATGAAACGGGCGACGGTTTCGTCGGCGGGCTCGCGATACAGCTCCGACGGCGTCGCGAACTGCAGCACACGTCCTTTATCCATGACTGCGATGCGGTCGGCGAGTGCCATCGCCTCCTTCTGGTCGTGGGTGATGTAGATCATCGTCGTGCCGGTGCGCTCGTGGAAGCGCCTGAACTCCCGCTCCATCGCCGCGCGCAAATGAACGTCGAGATTGGCGAGCGGCTCGTCGAGCAGCACGAGCGACGGCTCCGTCACAAGGCAGCGGGCGAGCGCCACGCGCTGCCGCTGGCCGCCCGACAGCAGCGCCGGCCGGCGCTCAGCGAATCCTTCGAGCTCGACGAGCGCGAGGGCGGCGTTCACGCGCCGGGTCCGCTCCGGGTCACGCACGCCCGCGACCGTCAGGCCGTACGCCACGTTCTCCGCGACCGTCATGTGCGGCCACAATGCATACGACTGGAAGACGATCCCGATTCGGCGCTCCTCGGGCGGCAGCTGGCGATCGGGCGTCGAGACGACGTTGTCGCCGATCAGGATGCGCCCGGCGTCCGGTCGATCGAAGCCCGCGACCTGCCGCAAGAGCGTCGTCTTGCCGCATCCCGACGGGCCGAGAATGGCCACGAATTCGCCGTCGGCGACCGCGAGCGACACGTCATCGAGCGCCTTGAACGCGCCGAACGACTTGCCGAGGCGCTCAAGCGTCAATCGCGCCACGGCAGCACTCCCTTGGGCAACCGCCCCGCGAGGAGCAGCGTCGACAGCATCAACGCGACGCTCACGATCACCGTCAGCATGCCGAGCGCGGCCGCGTAGTTCGAGTCGCCTCCCTGCTGGAACCCGAAGAACACGACGCCGAGCGTCTCGGCGCCGGTCGACCAGAGCAGCGCCGAGACGGTGAGCTCGTTGAACGCCGTCAGGAAAATGAGGAGCGCACCCGCCGCCGCGGCTGGAGCAACGAGCGGCACGATGACGGTGGCAAGGCGGCGAAGGAGCCGCGCGCCGACGATCTGCGCCGCTTCTTCGAGCGTGCGATCGAGCTGATGATAGCCGCTCACCACGGGGCGCAAGCCGAGCACCAGGAACCGCGCGAGATAGCAGAAGAAGATGATCCAGACCGTGTTGTAGAGCGAGATGCCGAGGAGCGGAAGCGGCTTCAGGAACAGGAGGATGGCCGCAATCGCCAGCACCACGCCGGGTACCGCGTACGGCACTTCCGTCACCACGTTCAGTGCGCGCAGGAGCCGCGAGCGTCGCCAGACGACGAAGTACGCAAGGGGGACGGCGACGAGAACGATCGCGAGCGCCGCCGCGGCAGAAAGGCCGAAGCTGTTGCGGAAGGCGCGCCGCGCCGCCGCATGCTCGAACAGGACGAAGCGGAAATTGTCGAGGGTCGCGCTCGCCGGCGTCAGCGGCACGCCGATCGCCGGCACGAGCGCCGTCATCAAAAGCGCGGTGAGCGGCAGCAGCAACGCGAGGAAGGCGATTGCCCACAGCGCGATCTCGATCGCGCGGCGCCACCGTCCGAGCTCGAACGCACGCGCTTGCGCGGCCGCGGTCACCGTGCGAAAGTCGCGCCGCGACAGCATGACGTCCTGCGCAACGATGCCGAGCACGGCGATCATCGCGATCAGCACGGAAAGCACGGCGACTTCCGACAGCACCGCAGGACCGAAGCCTGCGAGACGCTGGTAGATGAGCGTGGGCAGCACGAGATAGCTGCCCGGGATGCCCAGCAGCGCGGGAATGCCGAAGTTGCCGAGGCACGAGACGAAGCAGAGCGCCACGCCGGCGAGCAGCGGTGGCGTCATGAGGGGCAGGACGATCGTGCGGATCACTCGCAACGGCTTTGCACCCCCCGCGAGCGCCGCTTCGAGCAGCTCCTGCGGCAACGTGCGCAGTCCCGCGCGCAGCGTGAGAAACACGAGCGGAGCGTACTGAACGCCGAGCACGAGTACGATGCCGCCCGGCGAATACAGCGGATTGCGGCTGCCGAGCGCCGGGGCGATGCCCAGCATCTTGAGGAGCGGGCTCGAGGGACCGAACATCTGCAGCCAGGCGAGCGCCACCACCTGCGGCGCCAGCATCAGCGGCATCACGTAGCAGAAGACGAATGCGTTGCGGCCGCGTATGTCGGTGAGCGAGACGGCGAGCGCGACGAAGCCTCCCAGCGCGACCGCGAGAATGGTCCCGCCGACCGCAGTCACGAGCGTGTGGCCCATCGCGGTCCACGTCGCGTTGCTCGACAGCACGCGGCGCACGGCATCGCCCGACACCGAGCCGCCCGGGAGCACGGCTTCCAGCACGAGCCTCGCGAGCGGCAGCGCGGAGAGCAGCACGACGACGCCGGTCAAGACCCACAGGAGCGCGTAGTCCTCGAACCGGCCGCGCGGCCCCGAAACGTTAGCCATGAAAGGGCGCGCCGGTGCGGTGACGGACGCGAAGCCGGCGGCGAGAGCGGTAGCGGCTAGTTGCCGAAGAGCTCGGAAAAGCGCTTCAAATTCGCGCTGTTCGTCTGGACGACCTTTGAAATGTCGGTCGGCATCAGATGGATCTTCACGCCGGGCGGATACCACGCCGGCATTCCCACGCTGGTTTTCGCCGGAATGTAGCCCATCGACACCGCGAGCTTCTGCCCGTCATCGGACAGGATGAAATCGACGAACGCCCGCGCCGCCGGGACGTTCTGGGTCGTCTTGAGAATCGCGACCGGCTCGGTCACCGCCGGCAATCCTTCGGCGGGAAACACGAAGTCGATCGGCGACCCCTTCGCCTTCGCGTTGAACGCCATGAAGTCGACGAGCACGCCGTACGCCTTCTCGCCGTTCGCGACCGCGGTCACGACGGCTCCGTTGCCGCGGACCGCGACCGCATCCGCGGCCTTGAGCTTCTCGAAATAGCTCCAGCCGAGATCCGGGCGGCTCGTCATCGTGCCGAGCATGATCGCCGCCGCGCCCGAATACAGCGGGCTCGGCATCGCGATCTGTCCCTTGTACTCCGGCTTCGCGAGGTCGGCCCACGACGTCGGTCGGCTCTTCGCGCCGGTGTTGACGGCAATGCCGGTCGTGATGAGCTTCGAGCCGAAGTACGTGCGGTCGGCGTCGTACACGCCGGGGTCGAGACCATCCACCTTCGCCTGTGGATACGGCATGAGGCGCCCGTCCTTCTTGAGCGCTTCCATCGTGGCTGCGTCCGCGAGGAGCAGGACATCGGCCTTCGGCGCACCCGCCGAAAATTCCGCAGCGAGCTTGCCCATGACCTCGGTGGTGCCGGACCGGAAGACGTCGACTTCGACGTTAGGATAGGCGCGCTTGAACGCGGCGACGGTTTGCGCCGCATCGCGCTCGGGCTGCGAGGTGTAGAGCGTCAGCTTGCCGGCGGGCGCCTGCGCATGAGCACCGCTGGCGGCAAGCACCGCGCCCCACAGGGCGGCAAGGACCAGGTTGCGACGCGAAACGTTGAGCATGGGATTCCTCCTTCAAGTGCGCCGCGCCTTATGGGGTCGCGGCGGACGATGTTCGTTGGTGGCGGACGGTCTTGCAGCGACGAGAGGGTAACAGGCGGTCAGGTCGACTCGGGATGGATCCAGGCGACGACTGTCCCCACCGCCACGGGCTGATCGGTCACGGGCGCAAGGTCGCGGATCACACCCGTGCCCGGCGCCTCCACTTCCATCATCGCCTTGTTCGTTTCCATTTCGAAAAGGATGTCGCCCTCCGATACGTAGTCGCCCTCGGCGACCTTCCAGCCCACGATCGTGCCGGACTCCATGTCCATGTCCACCTTCGGCAGGACCACTTCGATGGCTGGCATCAGCGCGCGCCTCCACTCGCGAGCTCGCGCGCGGCGACGAAAATATCGTCCTCCTGCGGCACGGTCGCTTTTTCGAGGACGGGGTTGTAGGGAATGGGCGAGTCGGCGCCGCCCAGCCGCACGATGGGCGCCTTGAGCGCGCGGAACACTTCGTTCTCCGCCACCCGCGCCGCGATCTCGGCGCCGATTCCCATCGTCTTGACGCCTTCGTACACGATGACGAGGCGCCCGGTCTTCTGCACGCTGTTGGCGATCGCGCCGAAGTCGATCGGCCGCAGCGACCGCAGATCGATGACCTCGGCGTCGACGCCGACCGCGGCGAGACGATCGGCGGCGGCGAGCGCCCGAAGCGTCATGATCGAGGCGGCAACGATCGTGACATCGGCGCCTTCACGGCGCACCACGGCTTCGCCGATGGGCACCCGGTAAGGCGCCGACGGCACGCGTCCCTTGGTCTTGTACAAGAGCTTGTGCTCGAAGATCAGCACCGGATTCGGGTCGTCGATGGCGGCGAGCAGCAGGCCTTTGGCATCGTGCGGCGTCGACGGCTGCACGACCTTGAGACCGGGAACGTGCGCGAACCACGCTTCCAGGCTCTGGCTGTGCTGTCCTGCGGCTCCGGTGCCGGAGCCGCCCGGCAGGCGGACGACCATCGGCACGCTCGCCTTGCCGCCGAACATGAAGCGGATCTTCGCCGCCTGGTTGACGATCTGTTCCATCGCGAGCGTGATGAAATCCGAGAACTGAATCTCGAGCACGGGACGCATTCCGGTCAGCGCGGCGCCGACCGCGGCCCCCGCGAGCCCCAATTCGCTGATGGGCGTGTCGATCACGCGCTCAGGGCCGAACCGCTTCAGGAGATCGCCCGACACGCCGAACGCGCCGCCGTACACGCCGACATCCTCGCCGAAGAGGAAGACGCGCGGATCCGCTTCCATCGCCTGCGCGAGCCCTTCGCGGATGGCCTCCGCATAGGAAAGCTCCTTCGCTTCGGCGACGGTCGACGCCGAGGTCGACACAGCGAGCTCAGCCGGCATAGACGTCGCTCGTGAGCTCCGATGGAGCGGGATCGGGACTCGACTTGGCGAACTCGAGCGCCCGCTCGATCTCGACCGCGGCCCCCTTCTCGATGGCGGCGAGGTCGGCGGCGTCCAGGCGGTCGTGCGCCAGAAGCTCCGCTTCGAGCAGCCGGATCGGGTCGCGCTTTCGCCACGTATCGATCTCTTCCTTCGTGCGATACAGGTTGCGATCGCTCTTCGAATGGCCGCGCCAGCGATACGTCTTGCATTCGACGAGCGACGGACCGCCACCTGAGCGCGCACGATCGACGGCGATCGCCGCCGCGGCAACGACCGCGGGCAGATCGTTGCCGTCGACGGCGACACCCGGCATCGCGTAGGCGCTCGCGCGGTCCGCGACGTTCGGCACCGCCATCGCGAGCGCAATGTCCATCGACATGCCGTATTTGTTGTTCTCGCACACGAAGACCACGGGCAGCTTCCAGATCGACGCCATGTTGAGCGCCTCGTGGAATGCGCCTTCGTTGGTCGCGCCGTCGCCGAAGAACACCATGCACACGCGGTCCTGCTTCTGCATGCGGATGCTCATGCCGACCCCCACGGCGATGGGCAGGCCGCCGCCGACGATGCCGTTCGCGCCCAGATTGCCGCTGTCGATGTCGGCGATGTGCATCGAGCCGCCGCGGCCCCGGCAGTAGCCGGTCTCCTTGCCGAAGAACTCGGCGAGCATGCGTGCGGGATCCGCGCCCTTCGCGATGCAATGACCGTGGCCCCGATGCGTCGACAGGATGTAGTCGTCGCGGCGTAGCGGAAGCGTCGCGCCGACGGCGCTCGCCTCCTGGCCGATGGAGAGATGCATCGTCCCGTGGATCAGCCCGCGCATGTAGGACGCCTCCGCAGTTTCCTCGAACTTGCGGATGAGATGCATCTTCGTAAGCGCCGCGCGCAACGCGGGGGTGTCGAGCGCCGCGAGCTCCGCACGCTCCGGGGGAACGTGGACGCGTGCGTCGAGCGAAAGGTTCTCCGTCTGCACGGATGCCTCGCCCGTCAGGCGGCCTCGGCCATCCGCACCCACTCGTCCTGCTCGCGACGGACCTGGACGATCCGCTGGCGCTCGTCGGGGGCACAGTTGGCGTAGGTGAGGTAGTCGCCCTTCGCGATCTTCCTGATCACGCGAGCGCCCTGGGCGAGACCGAGCGGCAGCGCGTTGAAGGCGAGCGCATCGGCGCGCGACAACGCGAACCCGCGATAACAGTACTCGCCGATCGCGTCGAGCGTCTCGCCGGGTGCCAAGTCGCGCTTGGCGCGGGCACCGACCTCCGCGGACGGCAGGGGCAGCGGTCGCATGTGGCTCTGGCCGTACAGCACGGCAGCGGCTGCCGACAGCGGCACCTCGAGGCTCGTCAGGTGATAGGGACGATAGAACGTGTAATACGGCCCGTCGCCCAGTTGGAGGTCACTCATCCGCTCGCGCAGCCGTGGATGACGCAGCTCGGCGACGGCGAACACCCCCGGCGCGACACCCGGCGCCACGGTGAAGTCGACCACGCCCTTGCGCGAAAGCAAGCCGCCTTCGTCGCGCGGGCAGAACGTCCTGTGCAGCGCGTCCACCGGCGCCGACGGGCCGTGCATCCCCGGAATGTCGGGAACGAGACCCGTGGCGTTTGCGAGCGCCACCATCTCGACCATCGTCTTCGAGCCGTCGACGAACTCCACCAGCATCCGCGGATTCATGTTGCGCCGCTTGGCTTCCGCAACATATGCATCCGGCGTCGCATCGGTGCGGAACGCGTTGTTCTTGCCCTTTCCGGCCGCGACGATCGGATACCCGAGCCCCCGCAGGAAGTTGACGATCTCCATCGTGGAGCTGGGCTCGTCTCCCGCGCCCAGCGTATAGACGACGCCGGCCTGTTGCGCCTTCGCAGAGAGATAGGCGCCGATGGTGACATCGGCTTCGACGTTCATCATCACGATGTGCTTGCCGGCGGCGATCGTCGCGAGCGCGACCTCTGCGCCCACATTGGGATTTCCAGTGGCATCGATCACCACGTCGACGTCTTGCGACGCGCACACTTCGCGGTAGGACTTGCATACGGCGAGGCGGCCACGCGAGATGGAGCGGGCGGCAGCCGCGACGTCGTCGGCCGTTTCCGGGGCGCGCCCTCCGCTGCCGGCAATCGTGCACGCGGCGACAACGTTCTCGGGGATTGCGTCCGCCGCCGCGACCACCTCGATGCCGGCCATCTGGCCGGTCTGCACGAGAATGTCGGTGCCCATCTGCCCGGCGCCGATCAGCCCGATGCGCACCGGCTTGCCTTGCCGGCGCCGACGATCAAGCCCTTCGGCAATCGAACCGCCGGTACTTTCGGGGGGAAACGTGGCCATCGATACCTCCATGGATCAGTCGCGGCCTCGATACGGCCGTCTGGACATTTGTATGCTCAATGTAACATATCTCCACCCGTTGGTCGAGGTCGAGACGATGAATAATCGCGGGACTGTCATGGCCGCACGCACACAACCGTCCTCTCGAAGCCCCGAGCCGAACGCCTCGCTCGACCTTTCGGTGCGCGCGGCGTGGCTCTACTACATCGAGGGGCTGACGCAGGAGGACGTCGCGGCTGCAATGGGCGTGAGCCGCGCCAAGGTGATCCGCCTGCTGTCTGCCGCGCGCGAGCACGGCATCGCCCACATCCAGATCAACGCCAAAGGCAGCGAGCAGCTCGCCCTGGAGCGCCGGCTGATGGCAGCGTTCAAGCTGAACGAAGCGGTGGTAACGCCGGCGCCTACCGACCCTTCGGCCGTCGCCGCCGTGGTGGGCCACGCGACGGGCGCCTATCTCGCGGATAACCTCCGTCACGGAATGTCGCTCGGCGTCGGGTGGGGCGCGACGCTCAGCATGAGCCTCAAGGCACTCGGCACGAAGGCCTACGAAGGGTTCTCGGTCATCTCGCTGATGGGCGGCATGACGCACTCGCGATCCGTCAACCCTTCCGCCGTCGCGCGACGGATCGCCGACGCGGTGTCGGCCGAATGTTTTCAGCTGACGGCGCCGGTGTTCGTGGCCAGCGAGACGACGCGCAACGCGCTTTGGGCCGAGCCGGGGCTGACCGACCTTCTCGCGCGCGCGCGGCGAGTCGATCTCGCGGTGTTGAGCGTCGGCGACGTAAGCGAGCATTCGACGCTTTTCCGCGAAGGCCTGCTTCCCCGCTCGCAGCTCGCGAGCCTCATTGCGGCCGGAGCAGTCGGAGAAGTCCTTTGTCATTTCCTCGACGCCAACGGCAACGTCGTCGATCATCCGGTGAGTCGGCGCGTCGTCTCCGTCGGCCTCGAGGACCTGCGCCGCGTTCCCAAGATCGTCATCGCAGCCGGCGGGGACTCCAAGGTCGAGGCGATTCGCGTGGTGCTGAAAGCGACGCGCGCCCGGGTGTTGATCACCGACGAAGCGGCCGCTCGCGGCCTCTTGCGAGACTGACTCGATTACGCGGAGCAGCGAGGCGCTTGACCCTCGATGTATCCGCAGACATTATCCGTCCGACCCTTACAAAAGTTCAAAGGAGGATTCACGATGCGCCGCGTCAATCGGAGGGACTTCTCGAAGCTCGTGCTGGCCGGCGCCGCGTCGGCCTTGCCGTTCGGCACTCGTGCCCAAACGGGCAAGCTCACGCTGTACATGGGGCCGCCGGAAAAAACCTGCGCAGCGATCGCCCAGGGCTTCGAGAAAAAGTCGGGAATCAAGCCGACCTTCCTGCGGCTCTCGGCCGGCGAAGCCATCAATCGCATTCGCGCGGAGCGCAACGCGCCGCAGGCGAGCGTGCTCTACGGCATCGGCCTGCCGTCGATGCTGACGCTCAAGGCCGATGGCCTGCTAGACGCATACAAGTCACCGGAGGCGGCGGCCATTCCCGCGCGCTACAAGGATCCCGAAGGATGGTGGACCGGCTCCGACGCCGACTTCATCGGCATCGCGTCGAACAAGAAATTCCTGCAGGAGAAAGGGCTCAAGGCGCCGCAGACCTGGGAGGACCTGACGCGCAAGGAATTTGCGGGACAGATCTGTGTTGGCAGCCCCGCCACGTCGGGGACGGGCTACACGTTCCTGACCTCGATTCTCCAGTTGATGGGCGAGCAGAAGGGCTGGGACTATCTCAAGCGTTTCAACGCCAACGTCTCGCAATACACGCGCTCCGGCATCGGTCCGACGCAACTCGTGGGCCGCGGCGAAGTCGGGGTGGGAATCCTGTTCGCGCACGATATCCTGGGCAGCATCGACAAGGGCTTCCCGATGGAGATGTCGGTGCCGCAGGAAGGGACCGGGTACGACCTCTTCTGCGTCGTGCTGCTGAAGGGCGCGCCGGAACCGGTCGAAGCGAAACGATTCATCGACTGGTCCCTGACACCGGAAGCGGTGGAGCTGCTCGCGGCTTCCGAGTACTTCGACGTGCCGACCAACCCGAAGGCCAAGGTGCACGATCTCGTCAAGCCCTACCAGAGCGCGAAGCTCATCGACTACGACTTCTCGTGGGCCGGCAACAGCACGGTGCGCCAGCAGCTCATCGACCGCTTCGAGAAAGAGATCCTCGCCGGACGCAAGTAGCGTGGCCGGGCTCGCCGCCAGGCCGGGTGTCGCGGAGCCCGATCGCGGCTGGCTCCTCGCCGGGCTCTATCCGCTCGTCGCCGCGATGGTTGCGCTCTTCATCGCCTATCCGCTCGTCGAGATCCTCGTGCGGGCGGCGTTCGTCGGCGAGCGCCTCTCGTTCGCACCGATTGCGAAGGTGCTCGCCGAGCCGTACAACCGTCAGGCGATCTACAACACGCTGTCCTTGGGGCTGACCGTCGCCGTCGCAGGCACCGTGCTCGCCACGCTGTACGCGTACGCGATGACGCGCGTGGACGTTCCGGGCAAGCGCTGCTGGCACTTCCTCGCCCTGCTGCCGACGATTTCGCCGCCGATCCTGATGGCGTTGTCGCTGATCCTGCTCTATGGGCGGCGCGGGCTCGTCACGCACGAGCTCCTGGGCCTGCAGACGACGTTCCTGTATGGGTACTGGGGACTCGTGGCGGCGCAGGTGCTGTCCTATTTTCCTTTCGCCTATCTGCTCCTGCTGAACCTCTTCCGCGGGCTGGATGCCTCGCTCGAGGAAGCGGCGGGCACCATGGGCGCGCATCCCGGCAAGGTGCTGACCACCGTCAGCCTGCCGCTGCTCGTGCCCGGCCTTGCGAGCGCGTGCGTGCTGCTTTTCGGCTACTCATTCGCCGACCTCGGCAATCCGCTGCTGCTGGGTGGCGACTTCCCCGTGCTGTCGTCGCAGATCTACCTTGCCATCATCGGCCAGTTCGACATGTCGAAGGGCGCAGCGCTGGCCGTTCTGCTGCTGCTTCCCGCCGCGTTCCTGTTCTTCTTGCAGAAGCGTCTCGCCTCGCGCACGGCGCATGCTTCCGTCGGCGGGCGCGCATCGGTTCGCCATCCCCAGGTGTCGCATCCCGCGGCCAGGGTCGCGGCGCTCGTCGTGTGCGGGGGCACAGCGCTTGTCATCGTGATGCAATATGCGACCGTTCTCGCCGCTGCGATCACGCGTCTCTTCGGCATCGACAACGCCCTCACGCTGCGGCACTTCGAGGCCGCGCTCACGAGCTCGCGCGGGGCGCTGGTCGACACGATAGGCCTCGGCGTCGCCGCGGCGACTGCGGCGGCCGTTCTCGGCGTCCTGATTGCCTACTACGTCGCGCGCACGCGCGCCTTCGGTCGCGACGCGCTCGACTTCATCGCCAGCCTGCCGCTGGCGATTCCCGGCACCGTGATCGGATTGGGGTTCGCGCTCGCCTTCAATCACCGGCCGCTGTTGCTGACGGGCACCGCGTTCATCATCGTCGCCGCCTTTGCCGCGCGTGCGCTGCCGTACAGCGTCCGATCCGGCGTCGCTTCGCTCCAGCAGCTGCATCGGTCGCTCGACGAGGCGTCGACGAACCTGGGCGCGACACACGAGCAAACGCTGTGGCGGGTACTGTTGCCGCTACTGCGGCCCGCGGTTGTCGCCGGAATGATCTTCACGTTCACGCGCAGCGTCACGACGCTGAGCGCGGTCATTTTCGTCGTCTCGCCGCATTGGTCGCTGGTCACGCCGACGATACTTTCGCAGATGGATCGCGGTGATCTCGGGGAGGCGGCAGCGCTGTCCGTCATCGTCGTGGCGCTCGTCCTCATCGTCATTCACGGCGTGCCGCGGCTTTTCGCGCGCGACTGGCGCGAGCGCGCTTAAGCGGACGCCGTGCAGCGGACACCTCCAAAAGCGCTCGAGATCCGCGGCCTCTCGAAGGGCTTCGCGATGCCCGGCGGGCGCACCATCTCGGCGGTGCGCGACTTTACGCTGAGGGTTGCACCGGGCGAGTTCGTTACGCTGCTCGGCCCGTCCGGATGCGGAAAGACCACGGTGCTGCGCACGCTGGCCGGACTCGAGCAGCCCGACGCCGGAGAAATCCTGGTCGATGGCCATCCCATCAGCCGACTGCCCGCGCATCGCCGTCGAATCGGCCTCGTGTTCCAGAACTACGCCTTGTTCCCGCACATGAGCGTGTTCGAGAATGCCGCCTATTCCCTGCGCATTCGCAATGCGAGCGAGGAGAGCGTCCGCGCGGAGGTCGCGGCCGCCCTCGCGGCGGTGGGCATGGAGACGCTCGGAGCGCGCCTTCCGAGCCAGCTTTCAGGCGGACAGCAACAGCGCGTCGCGCTGGCGCGCGCCCTGGTGATGAAACCCGATCTGTTGCTATTCGACGAGCCGCTGTCCAACCTGGATGCCAAGCTGCGCCTGCAGGTCCGCAGCGAGCTTCGTCGACTTCAGAAGCAGCTCGGGACAACGTCGCTCTACGTCACGCACGACCAGGACGAGGCCATGAGCCTCTCCGATCGAATCGCGGTGATGAACGGCGGACAGGTCGAGCAGGTGGGACCGCCGGAAGAGATCTATGCACGGCCCGCGAGCCTGTTCGTTGCCGGGTTCGTCGGGCAGGTCAACGCACTGCCAGGCCGTGCCACTCGGCAGGCGAGCGGTCATGTCGCGGTGGAGATCCTCGGACGCACCTATTCGTTTGCAGCGGAGCGCCCGTTGCCGCAGGATGTGCTGGTTCTCGTGCGGCCCGAAGCCATCCTGCTCGGCGAAGCAGGCACCGCCCCGTTCGAAGGCGTCGTGGAAGACGTCGAATACAGGGGCGATCGAATCGAGTACAGGATTCGCGTCCGCGAGATGGTGCTCGTCGCGTTGGAGGCGGCACTCGGGAAAAGCCGCCGAGTCGCGACGGGCGACCGTGTCGGCTTGGATCTCGTCGAGAGCGCCATGCACGTGCTCCCCGCGCAAAGAGAACCGTGAAGGCGACGCCATGAAAGAGCCGCTGTACGACTACACGTCGATGGGCTTCTATACGTTCGATTGCCTCGGATGGCCGTTCACCGCCGTCCCGCCGGGCGGCGGCTGCTACCCGCTCGAGGAGCTCACGCTCGCAGTCTCGGGAGCCGCCGGCACGGCGGCCATCGCCGCCGCGAAGATGGGACTCGCGACGCTTGCGGTCGGCGGCGTCGGCGACGACCTCATGGGTGACTGGGTGCTGCAGCGGCTTCGACACTTCGGCGTGGACACATGGGCGATGCAACGCGAGAAAGGCTGGAAGACGTCGTCCTCGATCGTCACGACGCGCGCCGACGGCACACGGCCTGCGCTGCACATGGCCGGCGCAACCGGCACGTTCTTCGTGACGGACGACGAGCTGCCTAAGGTCGCCGCGGCCAAGGTGTTTCATGCGGGCGGCGTTGGCCTGATGCACGCGATGGACGGCGGCCGTACGGCGGAGGTGATGAAAGCGGCGCAGGAACAAGGTGCGCTCACGACGGCCGACATCTTTGCGGTCTCGCCGAAGGACATGCCGGCGGTTGCCAGAATTTTGCCGCACACCGACTATTTCCTGCCCTCGATCGAGGAGGCGCAGGCCCTTTCCGGGCTCTCGGACATGGGCGATGCCGCGCGCTATTTCCACGATCTCGGCGCGAAGACCTGCGTGTTCACGCTCGGCGAAAACGGCGCGTACTACCACGACAGCTCCGGCGTTACGTTCGGGATGCCCGCGTTCGACATTGCTGTGAAGTGCACGTGCGGGTGCGGCGACGCGTTCAATGCGGGATTTGCCGTGGGCCTCGTCAAGGGCTTCGACGCCGAAGCGACCGTGCGATTTGCACAGGGGACGGCGGCGCTCAATGCGACCGGGCTCGGCTCCCAAGCCGGCGTCGAGTCGTACGAGCACACGCTCCGCTTCGTGCAGAGCGCGAAGACCCGCAAACGGTGAAGCGCAGCCTTGCGAGCTACTGGCCTGCGCGATCGCGCCGGTCGCGGCGCCGCCGGTCCGCGCGCCGCCGTTCGACCAGCCGGTCGGGGTCGAACGAATCGACGTGACGCCGATCGCCGACTCGGCGATCGGAATCTCGGCGGTCGGCGCGCCGCCGGTCGCCTTCGCGGCGATCGGCGCTGTTCGCGCGCACGCGCTTTCGACCCGCCGAAGCCGCCTCGATCACCGGGAACAGGAGAGCCGCGTGCTCCGGTGTGTAGAGCTGTGCCGATCCCGCTGTCGCCCAGGCGGACGCCCTGCCGTTGGCGGGCGAAACCACCGACCACTCCTCGTTGACCGAGGCGTCGGGGCATTGGAACCACAACGCCCAATGTCCCGGCTGCCGCGATGCGAGCAAGCCGCGGCCGCCGTTGGCGTGCGTCAGCGCGAATCCGTATTGCGCTTCATCCGGGACCCCGCAGAAATCGATGCACGGGTCCCACTCGCTCAAGTGCGCGTGCGCGATGTCGAGCGCCTCGTCGAGCGCATGCTGGCTCGCTTCGTCGATGTGGATGCCATGGCGTGGCTGCTGCGGAAAAAGCGCGGCAAGCTCGATCCACGCCGCGCGCGCGGTCGATGGCCAATCGGGAAGGATGGCGTCGCGGCGGCGCAGATGGTGTCCGGCGCTCGAAGGTTTCGGCGCGAGCGTGCGGCCGTTCACCGCCGCGACTCGCAATCCCTTGGTCGACTCGGCGCGATATTTCCGCTGTCGAAGCACGGGCACGCCGCGGTCGTCGCAGCCGATCGTCAGGTACGAGTTCGTGGCCTGGTTCGGCAGGAGTTCATAACCGACGAGGCCCTCCTCGACGATCGGCAGAAGCTCGAGCGAAAGCCCGGCCGGCAGCGAATGATGCGCCGCCGCATCCATGAGGTGCTCACGAATGACCGGAAGCAGATCCTTCGCTTGGGAAATTCGTGGCCAGGAGGCTACCGGCATCCGCGTTCGTCCGCCTTTTCGTCAACCAGCCATCGTACGCGCGTAAGCATGTGCGAAACAATATGCATGATTCCCCTACGTTTCTGTGTGGTGGCGCACGAATCCGCGCGTTGAAGCGGACTAGTATTGACGACCGTCGCCCGCCGGCGGAAATTCGACGCGCAACTTCGATTGCGAGGGAGCCCATGGCCAACGATGAACCGGAGTCGGCAGCGCCCGCACTCGTTCCGAGCGGCACGCCCGGACTCGACGACGTGATGCGGGGCGGCTTCACCCCCTACGGGCTGTACCTCATCGAGGGCGATCCCGGTTCCGGCAAGACCACGCTCGCGCTGCAGTTCATGATGGAAGGCGTGCGCCGCGGCGAGCGCTGCATGTACGTGACGCTGTCGGAAGACGAACGGGAACTGCGCGCAGCGGCGGCTTCCCATGGCTGGTCCTTGGACGGCATCGACATCTTCGAGATCCTCCCCTCGGAAGACAGCCTGACGCACGATTCCCGCTACACGATGTATCACCCCTCCGAAGTGGAGCTCGCCGAGACGACGAAGGCGGTGCTGGCGGAGTCCGCGCGCATCAAGCCCCAGCGACTCGTGCTCGACTCGCTGTCGGAATTGCGAATGCTGGCCGAGACTCCTCTGCGCTATCGCCGGCAGATCCTCGCGCTCAAGCGCTACTTCACGGCGCAGGGCGTCACCTCGCTCTTCATCGACGACAAGACGGGCGCCGAGCGCGACCTTGCGCTTCACAGCAGCGCGCAAGGCGTGTTCAACCTCGGCACCATGACTCCTCCCTTCGGCGGAACCCGCCGCCAGCTGCAAGTGCACAAGCTGCGGGGTCGCGCGTTCCGCGAAGGTTTGCACGACTTCGTGATCCGGCACGAAGGCCTCCGCGTCTACCCCCGACTGGTTGCCGCGGAGCACAAGCACTCCTACGCGCGCGATTCCATCGAAAGCGGCATCACCGAGCTCGACAAGCTGCTGGGCGGCGGGCTCGCGAAAGGCACGAGCACGCTCGTCATCGGCGCGGCCGGCACCGGCAAGTCATCGCTCGCCACGCAGTTCGTGGTCGCCGCCGCGGCGCGGGGCCAGCACTCGACCATCTACATCTTCGACGAAAGCATCGCGACGTTCATCGAGCGCTCGAAGGGTCTCGGCCTCGACGTCGCGCCGCTCCTGAGCTCCGGCGTCGTCAGCCTGCGACAGGTCGATCCGGCCGAGCTCTCGCCCGGCGAATTCGCGTACAGCGTGCGGGACGCCGTCGAAAACGAGAAGACGGAGCTCGTGGTGATCGACAGCCTGAACGGCTATCTCAATGCGACGCCGAGCGAGAGGTTCCTGACGCTTCACTTGCATGAGCTCCTGACGTACCTCGGCCAGTGCGGCGCCACGACGCTTTTGCTGATGACGCAGCACGGCATCGTCGGCAGCGAGATGGGCGTGCCGGTCGATGCGAGCTACCTCGCGGATTCGGTGATGGCACTGCGCTACTTCGAAGCGCAGGGAGAAGTCCGGCAGGCCATCTCCGTCATCAAGAAACGGACCGGCGTGCACGAGCGGACCATTCGCGAGCTGCGCTTCAACGGCGGCATCAAGGTCGGCGACGTCGTGCGACAGTTCGAGGGTGTGCTGACGGGATTCCCGAGATTCGTCGGCGATTACGACGACCTGTCGGCGAGACCATGAGCGTCGCGCCCACGGTCGACCAGGAGCGCGTGCTGGTGCTGGCGCCTACACCGGCCGACGCGGCGCTCACTCGAACGATCATCGCGGACGCCGGGCTCGTCTGCCACGTCAACCAGGATTCAATTGCCCTCGCGCGTGACGTGAGCCAGGGTGTCGGCGCGATCGTGCTGACGGAGGAAGTCATCACCCGAGGCGACAATCGCGAGCTCGCGCGAGTGCTGACCACCCAGCCGTCCTGGTCGGAGATTCCCATCATCCTGCTCGTTGGCGTCGGCGCCGACGCGTCGGTGACAGCCACGGCGCTGGCGCTGCTCGGCAACGTCACCATCCTCGAACGGCCCGTTCGCGTCACCACGCTCGTCAGCGCCCTGCGCACGGCGGTGCGGGCTCGACGACGACAGTACGAGGTGCGCAATACGCTGCTCGAGCTCACGAATGCGCATGCCGCTTTGCACGCACAAAGCGAGCGGCTCCGCGATTCCGACCGTCGCAAGGATGAGTTCCTCGCCACGCTGGCGCACGAGCTCCGCAATCCCCTTGCACCGATCCGCAACGCGCTGCAGATCATCCAGATCGCGGGGAACAACGGGCCGGCGGTCGAGCAGGCGCGGGCCATGATGGAGCGCCAGCTGGGCCAGATGGTGCGGCTCATCGACGACCTGTTGGACGTGAGCCGGATAAGCCGGGGAAAGTTCGAGCTCCGCAAGGAGCGCATCGAGCTGGCCGCCGCGATCAAGAGCGCGGTCGACACGGCCCAGCCCCTAATCGACGCTGCGGGGCATCAGTTGACCGTCACGGGAAGCCCTCGGCCCGTCTACCTCGATGCAGACCCTGTTCGTCTCGCGCAGGTCTTCTCGAACCTGCTCAACAACGCGGCGAAGTACATGGAGCGCGGCGGCCGGATCTGGCTCACCGTCACGCCGGAGGATCGCGAAGTGGTCGTGTCGGTGCGCGACACGGGAATCGGCATTCCGGCCGAAGCGCTGCCCGGCATCTTCGACATGTTCTCGCAAGTCGACCATTCACTCGAAAAGGCGCAGGGCGGATTGGGGATCGGCCTCACGCTCGTAAAGCAGTTGCTCGAGATGCATGGTGGACGGATCGAGGCCAGAAGCGAGGGGGCCGGCAAGGGAGCGGAGTTCATCGCGCATCTGCCCGTCGTCAACATGGCGCCGCGGCGGCAGCCCGCGGACACGGAGGAAGAACGGAGGCCCCGCACGCCGACGTGCCGGATCCTCGTGGCGGACGACAATCGGGACGCGGCGGAGAGCATGAGCACGGTGCTTCGGCTCATGGGCAACGAGGTCCGCACCGTGCACGATGGTTTGCAGGCGGTCGAGGAAGCCTCGGCGTTTCGTCCCGACCTCGTGCTGCTCGACATCGGAATGCCGCGGCTCAACGGCTACGACGCGGCCCGCCGGATCCGCGCGGAGCGCTGGGGCAAATCGACGCTGATCGTGGCCATGACCGGATGGGGACAGGACGAGGACAAGCGCCGAGCCTCCGAGGCGGGCTTCGACCGGCACTTCACGAAACCCGTCGATCCCGGCGACATCGAGAAGCTCATCGCGGGATTGCGCGCGGACTCGCGCCAGCGCACGCTCGCGCCCGGCGATTAGCGAGTCAAGTCGAGCGTCCGGCTGTCGATGGCGCTTTCGATCGCATCGACGGCGGTTTTCGCTCCCAGATAATTCCGCTTGTCGTCGTCGAAGACGGCGAATCGCGCGCGATGCGCATCCTTGAGCGCCAATGTGTTCTCGATCGCGGCGACGAGCTTTTCCCGATCGACGTCTTCGCGATAGAAGACATTCGCAAGGCCGAGCCTCGATGCCCGATCGAGGTTCCATTCCTGGTCGATGTTGCACGCAACCCCGACGAACGGGCAACTCGCCGCAATGGCCTGGTTGATCGTGCCGCTTCCGCCCTGGCAGATCGTCACGTCGGAGATTCTCATCACCGCCTCGCCGGGCAGGAAGTCGTAGACGTGCACGTTGCCCGACGACGCAAGGTCCGCCAATCCGGCCTTGGTGATGATGAGGTTCCAATTCTTCCGCTTGGCTGCCTCGATCATCAGCGTGAAAAGGCCCGGATCGCCCGTGCTGCCGACGGTCGCGTAAATCGTCGGCCGCGACCGGTCGAGCTTCGACGCCAGCGTTTGCACTTGCGATGCGTTGCCGCTCTGCCAAACTAGTGGACCGGTCATTTTCACCGAGCTCGGTGCGTCCGCAGAAAGCGGCATGAACGTCGGATAATCGGGAACGAGCGTCAAATCGCCCAGCCAGTAGTGGTACAGATCGCGCGAGCGAGCCACACCGTGGGCCGCCTGGATCCTGTTATAAGGCGCCACCCCGTAGACGAGCATCTGCCGGAAGATCGCCTGGAACATCGAGTCCAGGAATCGAAACCGCATGAGATCGGGGCCCGCAAGAGCCCGCGCGAGCGTGCCCCACGCCGACCCGAAGCGCGTGTGCACGGGCCATATCAATCGGACCTGTTCGTGGTCGAGATACGGCGTCCACGTGGCGTTCAGAACGGCGACGTGCGGAGTCTTGGTGATGCGCGCAGCGGCCGCCATCGATGGCCGGAAATCCGACAGCACGATGTCGGGACGCTCGCGCTCCAGCATCTCGACGTCGGCATTGACGGACTCGACGGCCTGGCTGTCGCTGCAGAGCCGGGTCGTGCCCCGGCGCAAGCGGCGCAGCACGTCCTTGAGCGGAACGCCGGCGATGTCCCGGACCGCAAAGCCGGCCGCTTCGACGATGGCGGTCTTGTCGCCGCGCATCGCGAAAGCGACGTTCGCGCCGCGCGTGCGGAGCTCCTCGGCGATGGCCAGCGCGCGCGTCGTGTGCGCGAGCACCTCGCCGTGCGTCGTGACCAGGACGTTCAGCCGACGCAGGGCGGGCGACAAGGCGAGCCCGAGTCAGGTGGCCAAAGAATCAAGCCTCGAAACCTTGGTCGATTTTGCGGGCCGCGTCGCGTCCCGCGAAAGGGTGGCCAAGGGAATTGAACCACCGACACAAGGATTTCAGTCTCGGCCGGACAACTCACCACCACGAACCACCACACGCAGCCACATACAGATCAACGCGTTGAATCGTAGCAGCTGTTGTCGTTGATTGCCAATTGTTGTGGAAAGTTGTGGGCAAGTGTCTTATGAGGGTCCCATGGGACAGTGCAGGCAGCACTCGCCGCCCGCACCCGGAGTCAGTGCGCAGTGGTCACGCGCACCTCCTCCCTCCCCACCCCGCGGCGTCCGGGTGCATTCCCACCAGGGGACGCAGTACAGCAGCGACGATTGGCGCCGCTTCTGTCGCTCCAACAATCTGGAGCCCAGCATGAGTCGACGCGGTAACTACTGGGGACCGTGCGGTTGCCGAATCCTTCTTCAGCGGCCGGAGAAAGAGCGCGTGCGACAACGCATCTATAGACTCTCGCTCCGCCGACATTTTCGATTACATCGACGTGTTCTACAATCGAACCCCGTCGTCACAGCCATCTCGGCGGGGTCAGCCCGGAGGCATTTGAGCGTGCCTCAGTTTGAGTTTGCGGTCTGCCTACGATTCCGTGGGAAGCCCACCGCGTCATACCTCGTCGGAAGCAAACACTGACAGCATTCACTAGGCAATCCGCACCACGGCGTGCAGCGCGACACCTGGGAGCGTGTCATCGGTCACTCTAAGAAAAAGAGCCCCGACATTAGTCGGGGCGTGGAGGAAACTATCGCGCTTTATCAGCGAGGAGACTTTGCTGTCTTTGCTCAGCCTTAAAGGCCGTTCTCGCGGTCTTAAGTTCTGCCTCTGCAGCCTTGACGCCCGCCTCTGCCGCCCTTAGCTCCGTCGCGGCTTCAACGAGCCGTTGCTTCGCTCGGGCCGCCCTCAGTTCGGCAAATGCCGTCTGTCCTTGCAGGTAAAGGGAATGCGACTCCGCATCGCTGAGTCCACGCACCGCCGCCTGGTCGCCAGTGCAATCGTTACCCGTCGCATCCGCACCACCCGCGCAGTCATGCGCCACGGCGACAGCACTGCAATTGAGCAATGCGACGACGGCCACTTGGCTAAACCGCTTACGACAATCGATCGACATAGCTGCTCCTTCGCTCGCGTTCTCCTCCATGTGGAGCTACGAGTTGCTACACCACTACTGCGTTGGTGTTAGCGCTGGGCTTGGCTTGGCCGGCCTTGCAAACCCAGTTTAGTCACTAGGACAACCGGGCGACACGGACGACTCAGCATCGAATTTGCAGAAAATTCACGCTCCCCCGTATTACCGTGGAAGCGAGTCCCATGAGATGGGCAACGTTCAATCCTCCATGCCACCCGTGGCGACCTACCAAGCCGCGGGCAGCCGCTTCAGGATGATGATCGTCCGGTCTTCGAGCGCGATATAGCCGCCCGCGACGAGATCCTTTATCAGGCGGCTGATCATGTCGCGCGATGCCCCGACGCGCTCGGCGATTTCCTGTTGCGTGAGCCTTACAGGTATTACCTGACGCCCGTCCCGCTCCTGCGCCAGTGACTCCAGTAGCCGGACAAGCCGGCCATAGACATCCAGGAGTGCGAGGCTTTTCACGTTCGCCGTCGCCAGCCGAGTCCGCTTGATCAGCTTCTCGATAAGATGCAGCGCGAAATCCGGATATGCCAGGATGAATTCGCGGAACCGCGCGCGACTCACGATCGCACAGGCGGTGTGTTCGATAGTCATCACGGACGCCGAACGCGGCGCGCCGTCGAGCGACATCTCGCCGACATATTCGCCCGCACCGTGAAAGTCGAGAACGACCTCCTTGCCAGCCGCGTTACTAGCGAACACCTTCACCTTGCCAAAAAGTACGATGTAGATCGAATCGCCTTCATCGCCCTCGTTGATCAGCACTGTGTTTTTTGGAAACTGGCGAACGACCCCCGACGAAGCGATCGCACGCAGAGTTTTTTCTGCGAGCGGCGCAAACAGATCGGCGGAGGCGGGACGTGCCGGTGCGGACATAGTGATCACCTCCTGAGCGGTAAAATGGTCCCGCGCGGGGTACCGTGCCGAGCTATGCGAGCGCGAGGTGAGCTACGCGGAGTGGGAGATCTGGGCCAGCACTTTCTTGGCGTCCTTGAGATCGCGTGTGTCAAAGCCCTCGGTAAACCAAGCGTAGATGGACGATAGGACATCGAGCGCCTCGTTACGCTTGCCTTGACTCATCCAAAGCCTCGCCAGGTCCGTTGCTGCGCGCAACTCGAGCGAACGGGTTTGCTGGCTGCGCGCCGTTTGTAGCGCCTGTTTGAGCAGAGCCTCCGCTTCGATGTCAGCCGCGCCAGCTGCGCCGCGCATCAGCAGCGCGCAAGCCTTCAGTCGGTATAGCTCGGCCTCAAAAAATCGTTCGCTGTTGTGGCTGACGATCGAGAGCCCGTGATCGATCACCTCGAGTGCCGCGTCAGGCTCGTTTCGAAGGAGTAAAACCGGACACAACAGAACGAATTGAACGGTGAGGCCGAGCTGATAGCCGCCGCGCTGATAAGCATCCAGCGCAACGGTCACCTCGTCGAGACGACCGCCCGATCCATTCAGAAGGGCCAAGCAGATGCCCCGGAGCGCGCGCGACAACCCCAGCCAATGTCTAAATCCCTGTTGCTCCGACAGGGCGAGGCAGCGCTCCGCGTAACCTTGCGCAATGGCCTGCTCGCCGCGCAAAGCGTGGAGAACAGAAGCGTAATACCAGGCGTACGCCTGCGTATGCGCATGCTGGACCGCGTCAGCTCGCTCGAGCGCGGCAGCCATTCGCGAAACCGCTTCATCGACCCGGCCGAGAATCCAGTACACCCATGCCAAGAGGACGAGGCTTGATACTCC